>ENA-UPSX01000516-UPSX01000516.1-human-gut-metagenome-genome-assembly--contig:-NODE-516-length-11179-cov-46.651865_pt1 | contig 11179 bp, 10 predicted proteins | sample MGYA00250045_ERZ773367 | MGnify/ENA primary metagenome ERZ773367 (study PRJEB29103, sample SAMN06112033) | human gut metagenome | biome: human gut; feature: ankylosing spondylitis patient; material... | reverse complement strand
ATGGCCTTTGTGCTGGCGGTGGCCCGGCGGGTGCAGCGCATGAGCATTCTGGTCATCTGCGGTGTGATGATCGGCTACATCTGTTCCGCTGTCACCGACATCGTGGTGGCCTTTGCACAGGACTCCAACATCGTCAACCTGCACAACTGGTCGCAGGGCAGCTTTTCCGGCATGACATGGGCCAACGTGCAGGCGGCGGCGCTGGTGACGCTGCCTGTGCTGGCGGCAGCCTTTCTGCTCTCCAAACCCATGGCGGCCTACCAGATGGGCGAGGAGTACGCCCGCAGTGTGGGCGTGAACGTCAGGCTTTTCTCGGCGGTACTGGTGCTGCTTTCCAGTCTGCTGGCCGCCTGTGTCACTGCCTTTGCGGGGCCGATCTCCTTTGTAGGCATCGCAGTGCCGCACCTTGTAAAGCAGCTGCTGGGCAGCGCAAAGCCGCTGCATGTGCTGCCCGGGTGCTGTCTGGGCGGTGCGGCCTTCTGCCTGTTCTGCGACCTGCTGGCCCGCAGTCTGTTTGCGCCCACGGAGCTGTCCATCAGCTCGGTCACAGCCGTGTTCGGCGCACCGGTGGTCATCTGGCTGCTGGTGCGGCGCAGTCAGGAGGGGGCACAATGAAGGAACATTTTTTGTGCGGAGCACAGGGTCTTGCCATCGGCTATGGCAAGACACCGCTGCTCTCGGATATTTGCCTCGGGGTGCAGCCGGGCCAGATCCTGACCCTCATCGGCCCCAACGGCGCAGGCAAATCCACCTTGCTGCGCACGCTGGCGGGCCAGCTGGCCCCCATGGGCGGCACGGTGCTGCTGGAAGGCAGAAGCCTTGCCGATTACACCGGTACCCAGCGGGCGCAGAAGCTGGCCCTTATGGCCCCGCACAGCCGCCGGATGGAGCTGACCACCTGCTTTGATTTTGTTTCGGCGGGGCGCTATCCCTACACCGGACGGCTGGGCATTTTGTCTGCCGGGGACAGGCAGCAGGTGCACAGGGCCTTGGAGATGGTGGGCGCGGCGCAGCTGGCAGACCGGGATTTTAACCGCATCAGCGACGGCCAGCGCCAGCGCATCCTGCTGGCCCGGGCACTGTGCCAGCAGCCGGAAGCGATCCTGCTGGACGAACCGACCTCTTTTCTGGATATCAAGGGCAAAATTGAACTGCTCACCATCCTCGGAACGCTTGCACACACCCAAAAGCTGGCGGTGATCCTGAGCCTGCACGAGCTGGAGCTGGCCGAAAAAATAGCGGACACGGTGGTGTGCGTTTCGCCCGGCGGTGTTTCCGGCGTGCTGACCCCGGAACAGGCGTTTCGGCCGGAGAATATCCGCGCTTTGTACGGCCTGACCGAACAGCAGTACACGGCTCTGTTCGGCACATCGGAGCCGGAAGCCGAAAAGGCACCCGCAGGAAAGCCGCAGTTTGAGCATTACGTTCGCAGCGGCCAGAAGCTGCTGCGCTGCGGCTACACCACCGGCACCTGTGCCGCGCTGGGGGCTGCCGGGGCGGCGCGTCTGCTGCTGACCGGCCGCGAACCGGAAACGGTGGCTCTGCGCACGCCCAAGGGCATCGTGGTGGAGGTGGCTCCCCTCTGGTGCCGCAGAACGGATACGGGTGCCGCATGTGCCATCCGCAAGGACGGCGGCGACGATGTGGACGTGACCACGGGCCTGCCGGTGATTGCATCGGTGGTGCTGGAACCGGATGCCCCCGGCGTGCGCATCTTTGGCGGCGAGGGGGTGGGCCGGGTGACGAAGCCCGGCCTTGACCAGCCCGTAGGGGAAGCTGCCATCAACCATGTGCCGCGCCGGATGATCGCCGAGGCACTGGAACGGGAAGCTGAAAATGCTGCCTACACCGGCGGCTTTGCAGTGACCATTTCCATCGAGGGCGGTGCCGAGACCGCAAAGCGCACCTTCAACCCGCACATCGGGGTGGAGGGCGGGCTTTCCGTGCTGGGCACCAGCGGCATCGTAGAGCCCATGAGCCAGCAGGCGATTCTGGATACCATCCAGCTGGAAATGAATCAGGCTGCGCTGCGGGCAAAAAATGCCCCCGGTCCCCGGCGGCTGGTGCTGGCACCCGGCAACTACGGGCTGGACTATCTGGCCTCCGCTCTGCCGCAGTTTGAGCGGTTCCCGGTGGTCAAGACCTCCAACTTCATCGGGGATACGCTGGATATGGCGGCAACGGCAGGATTTGAACAGGTGCTTCTGGTGGGACACGTGGGCAAGCTGGTCAAACTGGCGGCAGGGGTCATGAACACCCATTCCCACACGGCGGATGGCCGTGCCGAGGTGTTCTGCGCCCATGCGGCGCTGTGCGGGGCCCGGCGCGAAGTGTGCGCCGCCCTGATGGATGCCGCCACCACGGATGCCTGCCTTGACATTCTGGACGGCGCAGGGCTGCGCGGCCCGGTGCTGGAAAGCATCCTTGCGGCCATCCAGATGCATCTGGACCGACGGGCAGGCGGGGCATTCCGGGTGGGCGCGGTGCTCTTTTCCAACCAGCACGGCCCGCTGGGCGAGACCTGTATTGCAAAGGAGCTGATGAAGGAATGGCAGAACTGAAAGGCACCTTTTACGGCGTCAGCGTAGGCCCCGGCGACCCGGAGCTGCTGACCCTGCAGGCGGTGCGGCTGATCCGGAAATGCCCGGTACTGGCTGCGCCGCAGACTTCTTCCGGCCAGATGCTGGCGCTGGACATCGCCCGCAGTGCGCTGGGAGAAGCGCTGGACGGCAAGACCATCATCCCGCTGCACTTTGCCATGAGCCGTGACCCGGCCGTGCTGGCGGCTTCCCACAAAGCAGCAGTGCAGGCGGTGCGGCCTTATCTGGATGCCGGGCAGGACACTGCCATGCTGAACCTTGGGGACGTTTCCATCTATGCCACCTTTGGCTATCTGCAGTGCCTTCTGGAAGCAGAGGGCTATCCCACCGCTATGGCGGCGGGCGTGCCAAGCTTCTGTGCGGCGGCGGCGCGGCTGAATGTGCCGCTGACCGGCGGCATGGATGCGCCGCTCACCATTGCGCCGGGCAGCTGGGCGGGCCGCATGCTGGATACGCCCGGTACCAAAGTATTGATGAAGACCGGCAGGCGATTGCCTGCCTTGCTGGCTGCGCTGGAACAGGCTGGCAGGCTTGAAAACAGCGCCCTTGTGTGCAACTGCGGCCTGCCGGATGAACAGGTCTGCCCGGACCTTTCCCGCGGGCAGCCGCAGGTCCAGCCGGGCTATTTTACCACCGTTCTGGTAAAGGAGTGATGTTATGATACATTTTGTAGGCGCAGGCCCCGGCGCACCGGACCTCATTACCCGGCGCGGCGCGGCCCTTCTGCAGGCAGCCGACTGCATCATCTATGCGGGCAGTCTGGTCAACCCGGCGCTGCTGGGCCTTGCCAGAGAGGACTGTGCGGTTTACAACAGCGCCGAAATGACGCTGGAACAGGTGCTGGCGGTAATGCGGCAGATGGAAGCCGCAGGCCGCACCACCGTGCGTCTGCACACCGGCGACCCCTGCCTGTACGGAGCCATCCGGGAGCAGATGGATGTGCTGGATGCCGAGGGCATCCGCTACGATGATACCCCCGGTGTTTCCAGCTTCTGCGGTGCGGCAGCGGCGCTGAACGCCGAGTACACCCTGCCCACCGTGAGCCAGACCGTCATCATCACCCGCATGGAGGGCCGCACCCCGGTGCCGGAAAAGGAAAAGCTGGCAGGCCTTGCCGCTCATGGGGCGACCATGGTGATCTTTTTGTCCATCGGCCTTGTGGAAAAGGTGCAGCAGGCACTTCTGGCGGGCGGAGCCTACACGCCGGATACCCCGGCAGCGGTGGTGTACAAGGCCACATGGCCGGAAGAACGGACCGTCCGCTGCATTGTAGGCACGCTGGCGGAAAGCGTTCATGCAGCGGGCATCACCAAAACGGCGCTCATTGTGGTGGGTGACTTTTTGGGCCGGAACTACGAGCGCAGCAAGCTGTACGACCCGGCCTTTACCACCGAGTTCCGCAGGGGGACAGACCAGTGACCCGGGCCTACCTTGCCTTTACGGCAAAGGGCCTTGCGCTGGCGGAAAAGCTGGCCGCAGAATATCCCGGCAGCGTGGCCCGCTGCGGCCATGAGCCCGGGCAGCCGGGCCTTGCGGACTGGACGGCCCGGCAATTTGCACACAGTGATGCCCTTATTTTTGTGGGCGCGGTGGGCATTGCGGTGCGGGCCATTGCGCCCCACTGCAAAAGCAAGGCGTCTGACCCAGCGGTGGTGGTGCTGGACGAGTGCGGACGCTTTGCGGTGCCCGTTCTCTCCGGCCATCTGGGCGGGGCCAACGAGCTGGCGCGGAAACTGGCCGCTGTGTGCGGCGCGGTGCCGGTCATTACCACTGCCACGGATGCAAACGGTGTGTTTGCGGTGGATGAATGGGCCAGACACCAGAACTGTGCCGTGCTGGAGCCGGAGCGCATCAAAAAGGTCAGCGGCGCACTGCTGGCGGGCAGAACGGTGCGGTTCGCATCCGACTGGCCCATTGCGGGCAGCCCGCCTGCGGGCCTTGCAGAAGATGCAGCGGCCCCGGAGCTTGCCCTCACCCTGTGCCCGGCGGGAGATGCTTTGCATCTTGTGCCGCGCATCGGCGTGCTGGGGGTGGGGTGCAGGCGCGGCACCGGCACCGACACGCTGGCCGAAGCCTTTGCGGCCTTTTGCGCACAGGCGGGCCTTGCCCCGCAGTGCATCGCGGCGGCGGCCAGCATCGATCTAAAACAGAACGAAGCGGGCCTTCTGGCCTTTTGCCAGAGTCGAGGCTGGCCTGTGGAGTTTTTCACGGCGGAACAGCTGGGGCAGGCCCCCGGCAGCTTTACGCCCTCGGCCTTTGTGCAGAGCGTCACCGGCGTGGATAACGTCTGCGAGCGGGCTGCGGTGCTGGCTGCAGGCGGGCCGCTGGTTTTTCACAAATTTGCCCGCACCGGCGTGACCTTTGCGCTGGCTGCGCGGCCCTTTGCCCCGGATTGGAGGTGGCAGCATGTCTGACAGGTACGAATTTGAGATGGATGAATGGGACATGGACCGGCCCGAGAATGTTGTTTACGTGGTGGGCCTTGGCCCCGGCGATGTTTTTTATCTGACCCAGGAAGCCCAGAGCGCCCTTGAACATGCGGATGCGATCTGCGGCTACAAGCTTTACATTGATCTGATTGAGCCCGAGTTCCCCTGCGAGGAATACTATGCTACCGGCATGACGCAGGAGATCGACCGCTGCCGCTGGGCGCTGGAAAAGGCCCGCACCGGCAAGCGGGTCGCGCTGGTGTGCAGCGGCGACGCAGGCGTTTACGGCATGGCCAGCCCGCTGCTGGAGCTGGCCGAGGATTACCCGGATGTTGCCGTGGAGGTGGTGCCCGGGCTCACTGCCGCCCTCAGCGGCGGGGCGGTGCTGGGCGCACCGCTGGCCCACGATTTCTGCGTGATCTCGCTTTCCGACCGGCTCACCCCGTGGGAGGTCATCGAAAAGCGGCTGGCCTGCGCCGCGCAGGGCGATTTCTGCGTGGCACTGTACAATCCCTCTTCCAAGGGCAGGCCGGACTACCTGCAAAAGGCGGTGCGCATCCTGCGCGCAAACGGCAAGGGGCCGGAGACGGTCTGCGGCCTTGTGCGCAACATTGGCCGCGAGGGCCAGAGCGCCCGGGTGTTGACGCTGGCCGAGCTGGAAGACACGCCGGTGGATATGTTCACCACCGTGTACATCGGCAACGGGAACACCCGCGCCCTTTCGGGCCGGATGGTCACACCCCGGGGGTATCGCAAATGAAAGCTGTCGTGTTCAGCGGCACCACCGAGGGACGCCGCTTTTCCAAAAAGCTGGCGGCACTGGGGGCTGAGGTGACCGTGTGTGTGGCAACGCCGCTGGGAGCCGAGGAACAGGGCGAGATGGCAGGCATCACGGTCCACGCCGGGCGGCTGGGACCGGATGCCATGGCGGCGCTGCTGACGGGTGCAGACCTCTGCGTGGATGCCACCCATCCGTATGCGGTGGATGTGACCCGGAACATCCGCGCTGCGGCGGCACAGGCCGGCGTGGAATACCGCCGCCTGCTGCGGGCCCGGAGCCCGCTGCCCGAGGACTGTGTGGTGTTCGGGACCGCGGCGCAGGCGGCAGAGTACCTTGCCGGAACGAAGGAAAACATCCTGCTTGCCACCGGTGCCAAGGAGCTGGCAGCGTTTGCGCCGCTGGACCCGGCGCGGCTTTACCCCCGGGTCCTGCCTACACCGGAGGGCATTGCCGCCTGCGAGGCAGCCGGGATCCCGCACCGGAACGTCATTGCCATGCAGGGACCGTTTTCCTGCCAGCTGAACAAAGCTTTGATCGAACAGTTCCACATCCGGTATCTCGTCACCAAGGACGGCGGCGCGGCGGGCGGCTTTGCCGAAAAGGTGCAGGCTGCAGCCGAGACCGGCGCACAGCTGGTGGTGCTGCGCCGTCCGGAGGAGGTCGGCGAGACCGAGGCGGGATTATTCACGCATTGTCAGGAGATTTTGAAATGGTCACACTGATCGGTATGGGAAGCGGCAGCTGGGAGGCTTTGTCGGCACAGGCACAGGACGCTGTGCGCAGGGCAGGCCTTGTGTTTGGCGCAAAGCGGCTGCTGGCGGGCCTCCCGCCCGAGTGCACTGCCCGGCAGTTTGCCCTCTATCAGCCTGCCGAGATCCTTGAGACGCTGGCACAGGCCCCCGGGCAGGATGCCGCCGTGCTTTACAGCGGCGACACCGGCTTTTACTCCGGTGCGTCCGGCCTGCTCACGCCCCTGCGGGCGCTGGGCATCCCTGCGCGGGTGTATCCGGGCGTTTCCAGCATCCAGCTGCTGGCGGCGGCGCTGGGCCGCCCATGGCAGGACTGGAAGCTGGTGTCGGCCCACGGCTGTGCCTGCGACCCGGTGGCGCAGTGCATGACGGAGCGCTCCGTCTTCTTCCTCACCGGCGGGACCGAAACACCCGCCACCCTCTGCCGGAAGCTGGCCGATGCCGGTATGGGCGAAGCCCACGGCGTGGTGGGCGAAAACCTTGGCACCGGGGAAGAGGCCATCCGCTACGGCTCTGCAGCGGAACTGGCAGGGCAGAGTTTTGCACCGCTCAGCGTGCTTCTGGTGGAAAACTTCGATGTCCCGCACTTCCGCACGCCGGGCTTCCCGGACGAAAGCTTCATCCGGGGCCAGGTGCCCATGACCAAGCAGGAGGTGCGCGCCGCCGCACTGGCAAAGCTGGCCGTGAAGCCTGCGGATATCCTGTGGGACGTGGGGGCAGGCACGGGCAGTGTGAGCGTGGAGCTGGCACTGGCAGCACCCAAAGGGCATGTGTATGCCGTGGAGTGCGATCCGGACGCCGGTGCCCTGATCCGGCAGAACCGAGCAAAGTTCCAAACTTACAACCTCACCCTCATCGAGGGCCGCGCCCCGGGTGCACTGGCAGACCTGCCTGCGCCGGACGCCGTGTTCATTGGCGGAACAAAAGGCGGCATGGAAGGCGTGCTGGATGCCGTGCTTGCCAAAAACCCGGACGCGCGCATCTGCATTTCCGCCATTGCGCTGGAAACGCTGAGCGCTGCGGCTGCCGCCCTTACCGCCCGGGGCCTGACCGCAGAGGTGGTGCAGCTGGCGGTCAGCCGCACAAAGCAGGCAGGCCGTCTTCACCTGCTCATGGCAAACAATCCCATCTTCCTCATTACGGGTATACGCAAATGATGCAATTCCTCATCGCCGCGCCACGGTCCGGCAGCGGCAAGACCACGATGACCTGCGCCGTGCTGGCGGCACTGAAAAAGCGCGGGGCCGACCCCTGCGCCTTCAAAAGCGGGCCGGACTACATTGACCCCATGTTCCACCGCTCCGCTCTGCAGGTGGACAGCCATAATCTGGATCTGTTCCTCTCGGACCGGCCCACGGTGCAGGCGCTTTACGCCCGCTGCGCCGCCGGGCACGGCGCTGCCGTGTGCGAGGGGGCCATGGGCTTTTACGACGGGCAGGGCCTGACCACCCGGGCCAGCGCATGGGAGCTGGCAGACACGCTGGGGCTTCCGGTGCTGCTGGTGGTGCAGCCCGGAGGGGCCAGCGTAACGCTGGCGGCAGAGATCCAGGGCCTTGTGCACTTCCGCAAAAACAGCCATATTTCGGGCATCCTGCTCAATAGCTGCTCCGAAAAGCTGTATAAAATGCTCAAAGACCTGCTGGAAAGAGAGACCGGCCTGCCGGTGCTAGGCTATCTGCCCCATTTGCCGCAGGCAGCGGTAGAAAGCCGACACCTCGGCCTGAAGACCGCAGGCGAGATCACGGACATTCAGGAAAAGATCGCTCTGCTGGCAGACCGTCTGGTGATGGACTGGGCGAAGCTGGCGGCGGTGACGGAAAGGCCGTGCCCCGAGGGCGGACGCCTTTCTCCCCGGGGAACGGCTTCCGCTTCTGTCCGCATCGCCGTGGCGAGGGACGGAGCCTTCTGTTTTACTTACGCCGAAACACTGGACGCTTTGCGGGAGGCGGGCGCGGAGCCTGTATTTTTCAGCCCGGTGCGGGATGCTGCCCTGCCGGAGGGAGTCTGCGGGCTGTATCTGCCCGGCGGCTACCCGGAGCTGTATGCGCAGGCCCTGAGCGAAAACAAAACCATGCGGGCCTCCATCCGGCAGGCTGTGAACGCCGGCCTGCCGACAGCGGCAGAGTGCGGCGGCTTTCTGTATCTCGGGCAGAGTCTGGAGGACGCCGAGGGAAAGAGCTGGCCTATGGCGGGCGTCCTGCCGGGAGCAGGCGCCCGGGCGGGCAGGCTGGTGCGGTTCGGCTATGCCGTCCTGACCGCAAAGCAGGACAGTATGCTGTTCCGCGCGGGAGAAAACCTGCCCGTCCACGAATTTCACCACTGGGATTCCACCGCAAACGGCACTGCATTTACGGCCCGTAAAAACGAGAAAATGCAGTGGGAATGCGGCTTTGCAAACGAGAATTTCTATGCGGGCTTCCCGCATTTATACTGGGCGGGCACGCCCCTGCCGGGACGCTTTGTGCGTGCGGCAGAACGATACAGCAAAACAAAAGGATGACCAAAATGACCGAAACGGAACTGAATGCACTTTTGGCGGGTATCACGCCGCCGGACGAAGCCGCCCGCGCGGCGGCACACGCCCACTGGGCCAGCCTTGCAAAGCCTCTGGGCGGGCTGGGCCGGCTGGAGACCATGCTGGAGGACGCCGCCGCCCTCACCGGCAGCGCGGAGTTTGATCTCTCCCGCCGGGCAGTGGTGGTGCTCTGCGCGGACAACGGTGTGGTGGCGCAGGGCGTGAGCCAGACCGGGCAGGAAGTGACCCGCGCCGTGGCCGAAAACCTTGCAATGCGGCGCACCAGTGTGTGCCAGATGGCCCGCGCGGCCCACTGTGATGTAGTGCCCGTGGATATGGGCATGGCAGGCGAACCGGTGCCCGGCGTGCGGAACTGCCGCATTGCCGCCGGGACGATGGACTTTACGGCAGGGCCCGCCATGAGCCGGGCTGAGGCGGTGCAGGCCATTGGGGAGGGCATCGCCCTTGCCCGGGAACTGGCAGAGGATGGCTACAGGCTCATCGCCACCGGCGAAATGGGCATTGGCAATACCACCACCTCCAGCGCGGTGGCGGCGGTGCTGCTGGGCCAGCCCGTGGAGCTTATGACCGGGCGCGGCGCGGGCCTTTCGGACGAGGGGCTTGCCCGCAAGGTGGATGCCATCTGCCGCGGCATCCTGAAGAATGAGCCGGACCCGGAGGACCCGCTGGATGTGCTTTCCAAGCTGGGCGGCTTTGACATCGCGGGCCTGTGCGGCATCTTTCTGGGCGGGGCGCTGGCCGGGGTGCCGGTGCTGGCAGATGGCTTTATCAGCGGGGTAGCCGCGCTGTGCGCCGTGCGGCTGTGCCCGGCGGCGGCAAAGGCTGTGTTCGCCAGCCACTGCTCCGCAGAGCCTGCGGCCCGCATGGTGCTGGAAGCACTGGGCAAGGCACCCGTCATCACGGCGGGGCTGCATCTGGGCGAAGGCACCGGTGCAGTGGCAAGCATCCCGCTGTGGGATATGGCACTGGCGGTGTACGGCGGGTGCTACTCCTTTGCGGAGGGCGGCATTGAGCCGTACAAGCCTCAATGCTGACGCTGGTGCTGGGCGGTGCAGCCAGCGGCAAAAGCGAATATGCCGAGAGCCTTGTGCTCAGGACCACCGGCCCCCGCTGGTACCTTGCCACCATGCAGGTATGGGACGCCGAGTGTGCCGCCCGGGTGGAAAAGCACCGCAAAATGCGGGCCGCAAAGCAGTTTGAAACGGTGGAGTGCCCGCTGCATCTGGAAAAGCTGCGTCTGCCTGCCCGGGGCACGGTCCTGCTGGAAGACCTGGGCAACCTTGCGGCCAACGAGCTGTACGACCCCGCCGGGGCAGGGGAGGATGCCGCCGCTGCCATCCTGCGGGGGCTGGACAGCCTTTCTGCCCAGTGCGAAAACCTGCTCGTGGTCTCCAACGAGGTGTTCAGCGGCGGGGCCGACTATGCCGACGATACGGACCGCTATCTGCGGGCACTGGCGCAGGTGAACAATGCTTTTGCCGCCCGGGCCGATGCGGTGGTGCGGGTGGTATGCGGCATCCCCGTGTACTATAAAGGAGTGGAAAAATGATCGTTTTGCAGACCATCGCGGTGGCTTTTGCCATGTTTTCGGCCATCCCGGTGCCGCAGTTCGAATGGAACGAAAAGAATATGCGTTATGCCATGTGCGCCTTCCCGCTCATCGGTGTGGTGATTGGGGCGGCATGGTGCGTGTGCGGGGTGCTGCCTCTGCCGGGCCTTGCAAAGGCGGCGGGCTTTGCGCTGGTGCCTGTGTGGGTGACGGGCGGCATCCATCTGGACGGCTACGCCGACACCTGCGACGCCCTTTCCAGCTACGGCGACCGCACGAAAAAGCTGGAAATACTAAAAGACCCCCACTGCGGCGCCTTTGCGGTCATCCGGCTGTGCAGCTACTTTCTGGCGACCTTTGCCCTGTGCACCTGCGTGCGGTTCACCCCCCGGGCGGGGGTGCTGTGGGTGCTGGCGCTGGTGCTGGAACGGGCACTTTCGGGCTATGCGGTGGCGGCATTCCCCATGGCGAAAAACACCGGTCTTGCGCACACCTTTGCCACTGCGGCAGACAAAACTGTGGTGCGCCGGGTGCT
>ENA-UPSX01000514-UPSX01000514.1-human-gut-metagenome-genome-assembly--contig:-NODE-514-length-11192-cov-7.382726_pt1 | contig 11192 bp, 13 predicted proteins | sample MGYA00250045_ERZ773367 | MGnify/ENA primary metagenome ERZ773367 (study PRJEB29103, sample SAMN06112033) | human gut metagenome | biome: human gut; feature: ankylosing spondylitis patient; material... | reverse complement strand
TTTTTTTTTTTAATGATACGGCGACCACCGAGATCTACACTCTTTCCCTACACGACGCTCTTCCGATCTCCTGATTGCGCAGCGCTACCACGGCGATGAAAGCAAAAAAGATATTCAGGAACGCGATACCGAATACCTGGCCCGTTCCCGCGCCGCCGCTGAATACTGCGCACGCAAGCTGGGCTGGCACCGCATTGAGTGTACCACAACGGTAGACGGCCAGAAAACCATCCGCACGCCGGAGGATATTCAGTCCGAAGTGATGGCATACCTGGAGCGGATTTTGAGCTAAAACCGTTGGCAGCAAAAGCCACACGTTGAATACGGCAAGGAGGGGATAGAACATGCTTTGCAAAGCAACGGAAGCTGATTTGGAGCAGATGGTTGCGTTCCGCCGCAAAACGTATGGCGGAACCCGCCAGGATGCTTTGGATTTGATTATAGTTCCGGAGTGTTGTTGCCGTAGGGGCTCTGGTAGCCGCCTGGGCCGTTGTTCTCCCGGTAGGAGAGGGAGCCATGGGTCACCCAGTCGTAGAAGTTGGCCTCCGTGCCGTTCATGTAGGGGTTGAGCCACAGGCTGAACGCCCCCGCAGCCACCGTACCCAGCAATGTGCCCAGAGCGGGGCTGAACAGCGTGCCCAGGCCGATCCCCACCAGCTCCACCAACGCCACCAGGAGGAGCCAGCCGAAAAAGGACCAGTCTAAAATGAACAGCTCCCCCTTCCACCCCTTCATCGCCTGCTTGCTCTGAGTGATGGATTCCAATGCGCCCATCTCGGGGTGATCCAGCAGAAAATAGGTGGCCAGGCGGTAGCGGTAACTGAAAATGACCATCATCACCATACCGCCGATGAGCAGAAGGATGGCCAGCATCATCAGCCCCATGCTCCCCAGCAGGGCGGCAAGGATCATCACCACCATATAGGGCACCATGAACAGCAGGCCCCACAGGCTGAGGAAAATGGAGGTCAGCAGACTGACCAGAATAGCCCGGCCCAGGGCTGCAAAGCCGTCAAACAGCCGCCGGTAGCCCGGCTGCTCCCCCCGCGCCATCCGCAGGGCGTAGGATGCATAGCCGAAGTTCATCACCCAGAAGTATACATTGAGCAGCAGCGAAACCAGCATATACACTGCCACCATACCGGGCGACAGCAGACTCTTGAAGATGAACATCGGGTCGTAGGCCCCGTCCAGCAGGTACAGATATGCCGTATAGAGCGCATCATAGATCGGGTTTGTCAGCACAAGTCCCACCAGATAGCTCACTCCAGTGGTCAACAGGACAAAGACCAGGGTCACCAGCATGGGGTTGGGGTTGGTATTCCGCATGGCTGCCTTGGCCAGCCGTTTCGCCTCGGGTCGGTTGAAGCCCATCGCGATCCCTCACATTCTCATTTTATTTGTGAAGATATCATATCATACCGCTAGACTGATTGCAAGGCCGGCAGCTCCATCCAGATCCGCACGCCTCCCGCCCGGTTCTCCGCCCAGCAGGTCCCCCCGTGGGCTGCTGCCGCCGTCCTGACAATGGCCAGCCCCAGCCCCGTACCCCCAGTAGTGCGGCTGCGGGCCGCATCCCCCCGGTAGAATGGCTCAAACAGGTGGGCCAGCTCCCGGGTGGTGAGACTGGGGCCGTCGTTGTCCACCGCCAAGCGGAGCCAGCCGCCTACCCGTTCCAGCCGCACCGACACCGCGCCCCCCTCCGGCGTATACCGCAGGGCATTGGAGGCCAGGTTTTCCACCGCGCTCTCCAGCCGTGCCCGGTCGCCGAATACCTGTCCAGGCTCCAGATTCAGCTTCAGGTGGAGCCCCTTTCGCTCCAGTGGGAGGGCCAGCCGGTCAAAGACCGCCCGCACCAGGGCGTCCATCGCCAGCACCTCCCGGTGCAGCGCCCCGCCCTCCTCCATGCGGGAGAGCTCCAGCAGGCTGCCCACCAGAGCGGCCATGCGGTCGCTCTCGTCCAGCACCACATCCAGGTATTCCCCCCGCCGGGCCGGGGCAATGTCCTCCCTCAGCGCCTCCGCGTGGGTGCGGAGCACCGCAAGGGGGGTCTTCAGCTCATGGGCCGCCGCCCGGGTGAAGGCCCGTTCCCGCTCCAACGTTTCCCGCTGGCGGCGGTCCGTAAAGACGGCCATGCCCACCGCTGCCAGCAGCGTGAGCACTGCTGTGGGCCCCTGCCCCCTCAGGGCTACACGCAGAGGATTGCAGGTATATGCGGTGGCGACGATGATCTCCCCATCACTCATGGGGGCGCACTCACTGCCGTCAGACGATATGGAAACACGGCTCGTTGTGGGGGTGTCGCCGCCCAGCAGCGCATCCAGGCTTGTCTCTGCCGCCCGGAAGGTTTGTAACAGCTCCCGTGGGGAGGCCGACACGCCTACCAACGCAGAATTCAACTGAACCCCGTCGAACCGGAGCGTAACTAACTCCCTACCGTCGAAAAATCCGCTGTCAGTGTCCACCAAGGTGATCTCCCGGTCAGCATAGCAGTAGGTGAGCCTCTGAGGATAGATGACCTCCCGCTTCTCGTCCACCACCCCCACCACCTCGCAGTAGAGTCCCCCGGTCTCCAGCTCCTCATAGAATCCACCGGCTGTGCCAAAAAAATTTCCAAGGCCCGGTTCGGCCCGCAACCGCTCAGCCAGCGAGAGCTGTTCTTCCTCGCTCAGCACCGGGTCCAACAGAAGGCTCCAGGTATAAACCCCCGTCCCAATGGGACTGGCTGTCCCCATAGCCATGGGCCGCCGGGCCAGCTCCCTGCCCCTACGATCATACACCCGTGTCTGCGTGATACCGCCGATGGAATACAGCGGCTCTTCCATCAGCCGCCAAGTCAAAATCACCGGCTTTTTTTTCTCCGCCGCAGATCCATTCCAGATCTCGGAATACTGGTACTCCACAGACCACCGGTACGACTGCATAGATGCCCCCATGCGTGCGCTCTGCCCCTCGGAATTGAGCCACAGCAGCACCAGCATCATCCCAAGCCAGAGGGCTGAAAACATTGGAAGCGTCCCTTTGAACAACCGTCTAATCCGCCCCATGCTGCTCCCCCTCCAGCTTGTAGCCTACCTTGAAGACCGTCCTGATCTGTTTTCCCGCCGGGCCGAGGGCGGCGCGGAGGACCTTGATCCGGCCGTCCACCGCCCGGTCTCCCCCCTCGAAGTCGATGCCCCACACCTTGTCCAGAAGCTGCTCCCGGCGGAGCACCTGGCCCTTGTTGCGCATCAGGCAGAGCAGCAGCTCGTACTCTCTGGGCGGGAGGGCCACCAGACGGCCGCCCACCGTGCAGGCCCGGCGGCCCGGCTCCAGGGTGATCGCCCCGCAGGCGAGTGTCTCCGCGCCCCCTCCCCGGCTGCGGCGGATAAGCGCCTCGGTTTTGGCCAGCAGCACCGCCAGGGAGAAGGGCTTGGTCACATAGTCGTCCGCCCCCAGGGCATACCCCCGGAGCACATCCTTCTCTCCCCCCAGGGCAGTGAGAAACAGAATGGGCACGCCGCTGCCCTCCCGCACCGCCCGGCAAACTGCAAATCCGTCCAGGTTGGGCATGAGCACGTCCAGCAGCACCGCGTCATAGTCCCGCTCCCGCAGCCGCTCCAGGGCCTCCTCTCCGTCCTTTGCCAGCGCACAGGTCAGCCCGTGGGCGGTAAAGTAGTCCCGGATGATGGTGCGCAGACGCGCCTCGTCCTCCGCCACCAGAATGTGCGCCTCCACGGCTGTCCCCCCTTTCCATGACAGTATAGCACACAGATGTGCCGAACGGATGCCGAAGGCCCCGGAGCTTTGCTCCGGGGCCTTCGGTTGTGTGCTGCATCAGCGGCGTCCGGCTCCGCCGCCGCGGAACCCGCCTCCGCGGGAGAAGCCGCCTCCGGAGCGGCCCGCCCCGCCGCCGCGAAAGCCCCCACCCGGGCGGAAGCCGCCGCCCATGGGCGGACGGGGCCCCCTGGGGGGCCGGGGCGGGCGGGGCCGGTGGGGCCGGCCGAAGATAAAGGGCCGGTAGACATAGGGCGGGGGCGGCATGCCGGGCAGCAGGTAGCGCCGCCGGTAGCGGCGGTAGCGCCAGCCGTCGGCGGCGCACACCACGACCACCACCAGGAGGATCAGCAGAAACAGCCCCATCTGCCCGACCACAGCGAACACAAAGTCATTCTCCGGCTCAGGGTAATAGACAAAGTCGCGCCCGGGCTCAGACGGGACCACAGTCCCCGCAGATGTGCCATAATAGCTCTCATACCAGCCATACACGTCGTCGAAAAAGGCGCGGGTGGCGCTGTCGTATTCTCCGGCGTCGTAGCCGCCGTAGAAGTCCGCCTCCAGCCAGCCCTCGATTTTTGAGGCCGGGAGGGCGTCCTCGATGCCGGAGCCCGCCATGGCCCACACCTTGTTCTCTCCCACGGCGTACACCAGCAGAAAGCCGTTGTTCAGGCTCTCGTCACCGATGCCGCCCCAGCTCTCCGCCACGGCCATGGCGTAGTCGGCGGCATCCATGCCGTCCATAAAATCCACCGACACCACCACGATCTCGCCGCCGGTGTCCTCAAAGAGAGACTGGTTTTTGTCAATGATGTACTGCTCGGTCTCGCTGCTGAGCACGTCCGCCTCGTCCGCCACATAGCGGGCGGCGGTGGGCTCCGCCACGGCCTGGGCCCCCCCCGTCAGGAGAGCCGCGCCCAGCAGGGCCGCCGCAAGCTGTCGTCTCATGCCTCTCGCTCCTCTCATCGGAAGGTCTCCGCCGGGCGCACAAAGGTGAGCGTCCCCAGCACTCTGGCGGGGAAGCCCCCCAGCACCCGCTCGTTGTAGCGGTCGGCGGCGGCGTTGTAGCCGTCCCGGGCGATGGTGTCCTGCTCGGCGGCCAGATCGGTGCGGAACCCCTTCACGTAGTCCGCGTCCCGTCCGCTCAGGACGCAGTCCTCCAGCTTGAGAAAGACGGTCTCCGCGTCCCCCAGCAGGCGCTCATACGCCGCGTGGGCCTCGGTGATGCCGCCGCTCTCCGCCAGGGCCGCCCGGCTGTCCGTCAGCTCACCCAGCTCACCCTCGTCCAAGTACCGCCCCGCCACGGTGAGCAGGTTGGCGGTGATGTCCAGGCAGTCCTGGAGATCACCGGCGATGGGCGCAAACTGCGCCTCCACCTTCTCCCTGGCCTGAACCAGGGAGCGGTGGGAGCCCAGCAAGACGGACAAGACAATGACCACCGCCAGCACCACCATGGCGCCGGTGTGGGTTTTCAGAAATTTCATGGGATTTCCTCACTCAAATGTGTCGGGCGGAGCTTAGCCCCGCAGCTCCAGGAGCTTCTGCTTGAGCTGGCCCTCAATTCTCCCCAGCTCGGCCTCGGCCTCCCGGCGCTTCTGGGCCCCCTCCCGCTGGATGTTCATGACCTCATCCAGGGTGGAGATGAGCTGCTCATTGGTGTGCTGGAGGGTCTGGATATCCACCACGCTCCGCTCGGCCTCCCGGGCGGTCTCGATGGTGCCCATCTTGAGCATGTCGGCGTTCTTCTTCAGCAGCTCGTTGGTCATGTTGGTCACCGCGCTCTGGGCCGCGGTGGCCTGGCGGGAGTGCTCCAGGCCCAGGGAGAGCACCATCTGGCTCTTCCACAGGGGGATGGTGTTCACCAGGGAGGACTGGATCTTCTCCAGCATCAGGGTGTCGTTGTTTTGGATCAGCCGGGTCTGGGGGCCCATCTGGATGGAGATCATGCGGGTGAGCTCCAGATCGTGGAGCTTCTTCTCAAAGCGGCTGCACATATTGGTCAGGTCGTTGTAGGCCTGGGCGTCCTCCTGGGTGCCGGACTGGGCCGCCTTCTGGCGGAGCTGCTCCAGCTCGTTGGCGCGGACCTGGTTCAGGCGCTTCTTGCCCGCCAGAATATACATGGTCAACTCCTTGTAATACTTGGTGTTGAGCTCGTACATCTGGTCCAGCATGGCGATGTCCTTCATCAGGGTCACCTGATGGCCCTCCAGCACCTCGGCGATCTTGTCCACGTTGGCCTCCGCCTTGGTGTAGGCCACCTTCATGGCCTCCAGCTCGTTTTTCTTCTTTTTGAAAAAGCCGAAGATGCCCTTCTCGTCCTCCTCCTTGCCGAAGCCCTTCAGCTCCACCACCAGGGAGGACAGGGCCTGGCCGATCTCCCCCAGATCCTTGGTGCGCACGGAGTTGAGGGTGCTCTCGGAAAAGCCGGCGATGTTCTTCTGGGCCGCCGCGCCGTACTGGAGCACCACGTTGGAGTCGGTCAGGTCGATCTGCTTGGCAAAGTCGTCCACCATCTTCCGCTCCGCCTCGGTGAGCTTGCTCTCGTCGAGCTGGATGGCCTGCTCGTCCTTGGCCTTCTGGGCCGCGGCCGCATCCACCGCCCCGGTGGGGTCCAGGGTGAGGGCGGGCGCCTCGGGGGCCTGGGGCGCCTCCGCCGCCGCTGCGGCGTCCAGGTTGGGAGTGAGGGTCAGTTCCGGGGTAAAATCCGTCTTGTCAGCCATATCGCAGTTCCTCCATTGTTATGATTGTCCCATCTGCATTCCGCCGAGCCCCTCTTGGGCCAGCATCTGCTCCAGAACGGTGATGTCTGTGGATATATCCAGCGCCTCGTCGGCGAACAGGGCGTCGAGCTGCTTGTCAAAGGCCTCCACCACTTTGTCCATCATGGCGTCGATGCGGCCCATGGTGCCGTCGATGTTGGCCCCCTCCACCCCGGCGGCCCCCATGCGGTCATAGGCGTTGAGCAGCTTGAGGGTGGTGGGCAGATAGTAGTTCAGAAACCGGCGAAGCTGGGGCAGCTTGGCCGGCTGCCCGGCCACGATGTCGAAGATCTTGCCGGTGACCTCCTCCATGTGGACAATCTGGGCGGAGAGCTTGGCGTCCTCGATGTTCTCGTCCAGCCGCCGCAGCTCGGCCAGCGCCCGCGCCCGCTCGACGGCCAGCGGGTCCTCCGGCGCGGCACGCTCCGGTTCCCGCTCCGGCGCGGGCTCCGGGTCAGGCAGGATCAGCACCTTGTCGGGAAAGAGCTTCCGCCCCCCCAGCCATGCGGCCGCCGAGACCGCCGCCGCCAGCGCAAAATGCCACCAGGCATACAGGGGGGCCAGCACAGCCCACGCCGCCCACACCGCCGCCGCCAGATAGAGGGGGGCCGGAGATTTTTTCACAATTTTCGCCATTGACATTTCCTCCAAAAACGAGGTTAGCTTCATTGTACCTTTCCCCGCCCCAGGTGTCAATAACACGTTGACTTTGGGCGGAAAAGTCATTATGATAGAAGGAAATATGGTATGATACGGAGAGGAAGTCTGCCCCATGCTGACATTAAAGGAAGTTAAGGAGGCCCGCGGCGTGCTGTCCGGGGTGATCCGCAACACCAGTCTAGTCTACAGTCCCGCCTTTTCCAAGGCCACCGGCAACCAGATCTATATCAAGCCGGAGAATATGCAGGTCACCGGGGCCTACAAGATCCGGGGCGCCTACTATAAGATCAGCACCCTCAGCGACGAGGAGAAGGCCCGGGGGCTGGTCACCGCCTCTGCGGGCAACCACGCCCAGGGCGTGGCCTACGCCGCCCAGGCCGCCGGGGTGTCTGCCACCATCGTCATGCCCACTACAACCCCGCTGGTGAAGGTCAACAACACGAAGGACTACGGGGCCAAGGTGGTGCTCCACGGCGAGACCTTCGACGACGCGGCGGAGCTGGCCGCCAAGCTGTCGGAGGAGGAGGGGCTCACCTACGTCCACCCCTTCAACGACCCGGCCATCGCCACCGGGCAGGGCACCATTTCCTATGAGATCTTTCAGGATCTGCCCGACGTGGATGTGATTCTGGTGCCCATCGGCGGCGGCGGACTGGCCACCGGCGTGTCCACCCTGGCCAAGCTCCTCAACCCCAACGTGACGGTCATCGGCGTGGAGCCCTCCGGCGCGGCCTCCATGAAGGCCAGCCTGGACGCCGGCCATGTGGTCACCCTGGACCGGGTGGAGACCATCGCCGACGGCGTGGCCGTCAAAACCCCCGGCGACCAAATTTTCCCCTATATTCAGAAAAATATCGACGACATCATTACCATCCCTGACGACGAGCTGGTGGACGCCTTCCTGGATATGATGGAAAAGCACAAGATGATCGTGGAGAACGCGGGCCTGCTGCCCATCGCCGCCCTCTCCCATCTCAAGTGCCGCGGTAAGAACGTGGTGCCTGTCCTCTCCGGCGGCAACATGGATGTCATCACCGTGGCCTCCCTGGTGCAGCACGGCCTCATCAACCGGGGGCGGGTGTTCACCTTCTCCGTCCAGCTCCCCGACCGCCCCGGCGAGCTGCTGCGGGTGGCCCAGCTCGTGGCGGAGGCCAACGGCAACATCATCAAGCTGGAGCACAACCAGTTCGTCAATATCAACCGCCAGTCCGGCGTGGAGCTCCGCGTCACCCTGGAGGCCTTCGGCCACACCCACAAGCGGGCCATTCTGGACGCCCTGTGCGGCGCGGGCTATGCGGCCCGGGAGTGCCACACCAACGACTTCTACCACTGAGCCCCGCAGGCGCGGCCTGTGCTGGAACCACCGGCGTATCCGGGGGAACCCTTCCCCCGGATACGCCTATATGATGCGGCGCGCTTCCTCCGGGGCATGGGCCGCCGGGCCGGCGCCGCGTGGGCGCGGGGGAGAGCCGGCGGGGCCCCGGGCGTCATCCGCTTGGTGTATCTTATGTGCCCGCTCCTCCGTTTGCCCCGCCCCCGGTTGAGCCCTGGGGCCTATCCTACCACGGAATTCTGAACTTCCCTTCAAGGAGTGGTAAAAAAATGATTAAAATTGCCCCCTCCATCCTCTCCGCGGATTTTGCCAACCTGGAGCGGGACATCCGCCGGGTGTCCTCCGCCGACTGGCTGCATGTGGATGTGATGGACGGCTGCTTCGTCCCCAATCTCACCATTGGCGTGCCGGTGGTGCAGTCCATCCGCAAATGCACCGGCATGTTTCTGGACGTGCACCTGATGATCGACAAGCCGGTGCGCTATGTGGAGGCCTTTGCCCAGGCTGGGGCGGATCTCCTCTCCGTCCACCTGGAGGCCGACCACCCCACTGGCATCGCCGAGGCCCTGCGGCGGATGGAGGCCTGCAAGGTGAAAAAGGCGGTGGCCCTGCGGCCCATCACCGCCCCCTCCGCCGTGCTCCCCTACCTGGAGGGGCTGGACATGGTGCTGGTCATGACGGTGGAGCCCGGCTTCGGCGGCCAGGCCTTTCTGGAGCACCAACTGGACACCATCCGCCAGGTGCGCGCCCTCATCGAGCGGTACAACCCCGCCTGCCGTCTGGAGGTGGACGGCGGGATCAACGCCAAGACGGCCGCGGCGGTCGTGGCCGCCGGTGCGGACACCCTGGTGGCCGGCTCGGCGGTGTACGGCGCGGCCGAGCCGGCGGTGGCCATCGCCGCCCTGAGGGGGGACTGACCCATGCAGTACTTCCCTCCCGCCCTGGAAAAGCTGGTGGAGCAGTTCGCCCGGCTCCCCGGCATCGGCCGCAAGACCGCCCAGCGGCTGGCCTTCTTCGTCCTCTCCCTGCCGGAGGAGGACGCCGCCGCCTTCGCCGACGCCATCGTGGGGGCAAAGGCGGCCATCCACTGCTGCCCCGTGTGCCAGAACTTCTCCGAGGGGGACGGCCTGTGCCCCGTCTGCCAGGACCCCAAGCGGGACACGTCGGTCATCTGCGTGGTGGCCGATCCCAAGGACGTGGTGGCCATGGAGCGCTCCCGGGAGTACCCCGGCCTCTATCACGTGCTCCACGGGGTGATCTCCCCCATGAACCACGTGGGCCCCGACGACATCCGGGTGAAAGAGCTGGTGGACCGGGTGGCCAAGGGGGATGTCCGGGAGGTCATCATGGCCACCAACCCGGACACCGAGGGGGAGGCCACCGCCATGTACCTCTCCCGCCTGCTCAAGCCCTTCCAGGTGCGGGTCACCCGCCTGGCCTACGGCATCCCGGTGGGCAGCCATCTGGAGTACGCCGACGACGCCACCCTCATGCGCGCCCTGGAGGGCCGGAGGGAGATGTAGGATGCGCCGGGTGCTGGTCATCGGCTGCCCCGGCGCGGGCAAGTCCACCCTCACCCGCGCCCTGGCGGAAACGCTGGGCCTGCCGGCCGTGTATCTGGACCGGCTGTGGTGGAAGTCCGGCTGGATCAACCGCACTCGAGCGGAGTTCGACGCCCGGCTGGACGCGGCCCTGGCGGGGGACGCCTGGGTGATGGACGGCAACTACCTGCGCACCCTGCCCCGGCGTCTGGAGCGGTGCGACGCGGTGCTCTTTCTGGACTACCCCAGGCGGCTCTGCCTGTTCCGGGCCCTCCGGCGGATCCTGCGCTGGCGCGGGCGCACCCGCCCCGACATGGCCGAGGGCTGCCCGGAGCGGCTGGACCCGGCGTTCATCCGCTGGATCTGGGACTTCCACCGCACCCAGCGGCCCCGGGTGCTGGAGCTTCTGGACGGCTGGAAGGGCGAGGCGCATATCTTCCGCAGCCCCGCCCAGTGCGCCGCTTTTCTTGCACAGCAGAAAAACCAAAACACCCCAGGGATGGAATGACCATCCCTGGGGTGTCCGCCTATGCCCGCGCCAGCACCAGTTCGTCCAGCGGAATGCGCTCCGTCCGCCACCGCTCCGGGCTGGCAGGCGCGCCGTCCGCGTATCCGACGGCCAGAATGTTCACCGGCTCCAGGTGCTCCGGCAGGCCGAGGGCCGCCTTCACCGCCTCCGGCTGGAAGTAGCAGATCCACACCGAGCCCAGCCCCAGGGCCGACGCCGCCAGCATCATGTGGTCGGTGAGGATGGACGCGTCGATGTCTGTGGTCTGCTTGCCGTCAAAGGGCCGCTTCCACGCCCGGCTCCGGTCGGCGCACACCACCACCGCCAGGGGCGCGCCGTAGAGCTCCGCCGCCCCGGCCAGCCGTCTGCGCCCGTCCGGCGTCTCCACCACCAGCAGGCGCACCGGCTGGCAATTGGCGGCGGTGGGGGCCGCCTGGGCCGCCTCCAGAAGCTGCTCCACCTTTTCCGGCTCCACCGGACGGTTCTGATATTGGCGCACCGAATAGCGCGCCCGAACCAATTTCAAAAAGTCCATCTCGGATACTCCTTTACGAGGTTGTATTTCAGATCGGAAGAGCACACGTCTGAACTCCAGTCACGTGGCCTTATCTCGTATGCCGTCTTCTGCTTGAAAA
>ENA-UPSX01000504-UPSX01000504.1-human-gut-metagenome-genome-assembly--contig:-NODE-504-length-11272-cov-6.266905_pt1 | contig 11272 bp, 8 predicted proteins | sample MGYA00250045_ERZ773367 | MGnify/ENA primary metagenome ERZ773367 (study PRJEB29103, sample SAMN06112033) | human gut metagenome | biome: human gut; feature: ankylosing spondylitis patient; material... | reverse complement strand
TTTTTTTTTTAATGATACGGCGACCACCGAGATCTACACTCTTTCCCTACACGACGCTCTTCCGATCTCAGTCGAAAAGTTCCGGACCATTGCGTTGCAAATGGCGTTATTGCATGCGTATTGACTACCATGAACATCAATACTTAAGAAAGGTGGTTTTATGGCATATGCGTTGATAACGGGGGCTTCGAGTGGCATTGGGCGTGAGATGGCGGCATTGTTTGCGGCCGACAGGCATGATCTCATCATTACGGCACGCAGTCAAGGCAAACTTGATGACGTGAAGCGCACGCTGGAACATCGCTATGGCGTGCATGTGGAGACGGTTGCGCTTGATCTAAGCGAGTCTGACGCACCGCAACAGTTGCATGATTACACAGTTTCGCAAGGTTTTGAAGTGGATCATCTCGTCAATAACGCCGGTTTTGCGGATTGGACGGGTTTTCTCGACGCCGACTGGCATCGCCAGCATGAGATGATGCAGCTCAACATGGCCGCGTTGGCTGAACTTACGTACCGTTATGGTCGTGATATGCGCGAGCAGGGTCACGGACGCATATTGAACATCTCTTCTGTTGCTTCAATGATGGCAGGCCCATATATGGCGATATATTTCGCGTCGAAAGCGTTCGTACGATCGCTTTCGGAAGCGGTGTCGTACGAATTGCGAGATACCGGTGTGAGTGTGACCTGCGTATGCCCCGGACCGACATCCACAGGGTTCGCCAAGGCCGCGAACATGCATGGCATGAATTTCTTCACGCTGACCAAACCGGCCACCGCCTACCAGCTTGCCACCTACGCGTATCGGAAGATGAAGCAGGGGCGCACGCTTGCCTACCACGGCTACCTCACCAAAGCCGGAGCCGCAGCGGAACGACTACTCCCCCGCGCTCTGACGCGACGGGTCGCCGCAATCATGAATGGCGGCAACCCACGCAACCAGCATCGCGAATAATTCAGGAGGCAACTCAACGAGTTTCCCTTGCGGCTGATCATATTTGCCGCAACACAAAGAGCCGCACACTTTTCATAAAGCGTGAGGCTCTTTTCATCTGTTAATCCGCTAGATTCGTTGCAGAAATACGTCTATCAGGCTTCGATTTCCTCGCGGCCCAGCTCAGCCCACAGCGTGTGGAATGCGCCCGGCTGATCCACACGCTGGTAGGTGTGAGCGCCGAAATAGTCGCGCTGACCTTGGATCAGGGCGGCGGGCAGGCGCTTGGAACGCAGTCCGTCGAAGTACGACAGCGAGGAAGCGAACGCCGGAGTAGGCAAACCGTTGACGGCGGCCTGAGCCACCACGTTACGCCAAGACTTTTCGGCGGTTTCGATGGCGTTCTTGAAGTACGGAGCGAACAGCAGCGACACGTTGGCTTCACCTGATTCGAACGCTTCGGAAATACGGTTGAGGAACTTCGCACGGATGATGCAGCCGCCACGCCAGATGCGTGCCACGGCAGCCAGATCGATATCCCAGCCATATTCTTCGGCAGCAGTGGTAATCTCGTTGAAGCCCTGGGCGTAGGCGACGATCTTGGAAGCGTAGAGTGCCTGACGAATGTCTTCGATGAAGGCCTTCTTCTCATCGTCGGTGAGGTTCAGGTTGCCGTCAGGGCCATTGAAGCCCTGCTTGGCGGCTTCCTCACGTAGATCAGCTTCGGAGGAAAGACCACGGGCGAACACGGCTTCGGCGATGCCGGTGACCGGTACGGCCAGAGACAGTGCGGTCTGCACGGTCCACGTGCCGGTGCCCTTCATGCCAGCATGGTCGACGATCACGTCAACCAGCGGCTTACCGGTCTTCTTGTCGGCCTGATGCAGCACTTCGGCGGTGATTTCGATCAGATAGGAGTCGAGTTCGGTCTTGTTCCACTCTTCGAACACGTCACCGATCTCAGCCGGAGTCATGCCAAGGCCACGACGCATCAGATCGTAGCTTTCAGCGATGAGCTGCATGTCGGAGTACTCAATACCGTTGTGCACCATCTTGACGAAGTGGCCAGCACCATTGAGACCGATATGGGTGACGCACGGTTCGCCTTCGGCCTTGGCCGCGATGGATTCAAAAATCGGCTTCAGAGTCTTCCAGGATTCTTCGGAGCCACCCGGCATCATGGAAGGTCCAAGCAGAGCGCCTTCCTCACCGCCGGACACACCGCATCCGACGAAATGCAGTCCGCGAGCGCTGATTTCCTTCTCGCGGCGAATGGTGTCCGGGAAGTAGGCGTTGCCTGCGTCGACGATGATGTCGCCCGGCTCCATCAGGTCGGCGAGCGCGTTGATCATGGCGTCGGTCGGCTCTCCCGCCTTGACCATGATGATGGCGGTACGCGGCTTGACGAGGCTGTCCACGAACTCTTCGAGGGTTTTTGCCGGGAAGAATTCGCCTTCGTTGCCGTGTTCGTTCATGAGCTTTTCGGTACGGCCGTAAGAGCGGTTGAACACTGCCACCTTGTTGCCGTGGTGTGCGAGGTTACGTGCGAGGCTACCGCCCATTGCGGCAAGACCGACTACGCCGACGTTTGCTTCAGCTGACATGCTGGCCCCTTCCATCAGGAAAAGTAGTACTTTATGAACCGTTCTTTAGTGTAGACCCGAGCTACCCCAGAACCATGGACCGTCTCAAGTCTGACATCATGTCAATCACGCGGCGCAATCGTACGTACGAATCGCATGGCTTCGGCAGGTGTGAGCGACGGCACGTAGGCTTGTGCCACGGCAAGCGATATTTGCGGCAGTTTGGCTGCGTCGGGATAGCAGATATACACTTTCTCTTCATCGGGATGGAATTTCAGTTTGAAACGGAATAGTGAATGGAATCCGTATGCTGGTTCCATGATGTCTGCGACCATTTGCAGTGCATGACGCAACACTTCGCTTTCCTCGTGTTCGCTTTCGTTGGATCCCATACCGGCTAGCGGCGCCGCCGATAAGCTCATGAATTCCACGTTGTCTTCGTCGCGTAGTCGTTCAGCCATGCGTGCAATCAGGAATTCCATGATGCCGTTGACGCTGTCGGTGCGATGCCTCATGAAGTCAAGCGTCCAACCGATGATCGTACCGTCACGATAGGTGGGCAGCCAGCTGGTTACGCCAAGGACTTTGCCATTGCCGTCAACCGCGTAGAGTAGGCGCACCCGGGAGTCGATCAGTTCGTCGACGCCTCCCAAGGTGAATCCCATTTCCGGCAGGGCCTTTTTGCCGGCCCACTGTGCGGAGATCTCACGAATCTGCGTTTGTACTGAGAAGGGTGCCTCCTTGAAAGTGGTGAGCACGTCGGTGATGCCGTCTCGTTTGGCTTTGTTGATGGCGGTGCGCACGTCCTGCCATTTCTTGCCTCGGGTCTGCCATTCGTTGGGATTGACGACCATTTCCGTACCGACGTCAAGCGAATCCCATCCGGCTTTGGTGAGTTCGGCTCGCTGCGATTCGTGCACACTGTAAAACACGGGCGTCCAGGAATGTTGTGTGCAGAATGTTGCGAAATCAGTAAGATCTTCCGCATATTCGCTGGGATCTCCGAATGGTCCTGTCACCGTCAATGCGATGCCGTACGACACTCGATAGGCGATCGCGGAACGTCCGGTTGCGGAAAACCAATAGTCATTGCCTTTCCAAGTTGCCATGAATGACATGGATTCGCCGCCAAGCGGAATAATCGCGTCAACACGATGGCGCGAAGCGTCATTCACCATGGAACGATCCCGCAAACACTCCCAAACACACAGCAGAGCGATAATCCAAAACACCGGACCGACGCACTGATATACCAGCAAGGAGATTCGGCCGACGGGCACAAACTCAGGTTCGATACCACTCAACAGACCAATTGGTAGCAATCGCTGCACATAATCGGCAAGCAATGCGATCAATTGCGGACTTTCATTGAAATCGTCGGGAGAGGCAAGCCCATATCCGGCATACATCAATCCCAACAACAGAAAAGCCGACAATGCACCTGCCGCAGCACGCAACATAATCTCACTTCTAGTGCGAATCGTAAAACACTGACGGAACGCAATGACGATAACGATAAAAATCAACGGCAATGCCATAGTGGAAAACATCGCATGAAACGCACCATGACGAGCCAACGCAGGCAACGCATCAGCCTGCGAATCGCCAACATATTGCAGCGGAAGCACCACATAAAACAGCATCGCAAGCACCACTGTGCACGCATTGAACAGCACGCTCAACGCTGCGGCAATACGGCGTCCGCGATACAGACCCCATGCGATCAACAGCAGCATCAGCGTCGGCATCAACGACACCAGCCAGTTTCCGGGCATGGTGAATCGCATCATACGATATTGCGCGAAACAGTTGGCATGCGAGGAACCGTTGAGGCAATCCAACACTTGTTCCGTGTCGAATTCCGTGGAACCTGTCAGCAAGCCGAACATGGAGAGCAATCCGAATGATTGTCTTGAGGAAACGGCAACCAGCGAACCGACCGCCTGTACGCCGGCAGCCATACCAATCAGCCTGCGCATCTCATACAAGGCACCATGCCTATACACATCACCTTGACTCTCGGAAGCCATCAAATAGCCAAGCACATGGCCAAGCAACGCCGACGCCAGCAAACAGTAATCGCCGGCTTCACCACGATACAGGAACAGGATCAGCACCACGCTATAGCCGATCACACGAATACGCCGACGCCACAGCATGGCGGTGAACGCGCTGGCACACATCAGCGTGCCCACCACAACAACCAGTGGCCCCAAAATCGCACCATCATGCGAAATCGCATGCCATTGCGGACTTTTGCCTGCGAACAGCGAGCATAATCCCATACCGAGCGCTATGCCGCCAAGCGTGGTGATCAGCGACACCCATGCCGTCTTCGCCTTTCCAATCACCGTTTCGCATAAGCCGAATGCGATGAGTATCAGTGGAATGTCGATCAGCAGACGACCCAACTGAGGCACCGACAGCAGTGAAATCGGCGCGGTATACCAGCGCCCATGCGCGAGCGCGTCAAAACTCACGCGCGACAATTGCGGCGGAAATTGCGTATGTCTAATGCCGCATACGAGCTGCATGCCGACATTGAACAGCGTGATGAACAGCACAAACCCCAAGGTCATGCGATGCTCACGAATCCAGTCGGCAAGATCGGCCATAAGCGCACGAAAGCCAAATAATGGTTTCACTGTTGATTCCTGCGATTGCGTCATAATACAGTACTTCCGTTCGATGATTCAGATTGAAATGCGTTTGAGATTCGGATAGTCGACCAATTTCGGCTTGGCATCGCTCAGTCCCGTGTTGTAGCCGAATACGGCAAGTCCGTACCGCAACGTGTCTTGCACGGCATGCCAGTCATGCGCATTGTCAAGCGATTCGACTGCCGTAACATGCATGCCCGCCTGTTGAGCAACCGGTGCGATGCGTTCGACATTGCGCACGGACTCGCGATCACGCTCCCCCGCACCGATAACAAGCGTCTGGTTCGAAGGCGCATGGTTGCGAATGGCGTTGATGGGGATCTGCTTCTCGTATGCGGTGCGATCGCCGTGGAAGAACCGGCTGATCATACTGCTTTCACTGCCATTGGTCGGTTTGAGCTCGCTGCCGGTGGGAATGATGGTACCGAACAAATCCGGATGGTTCGCACCGATCTGCAGCGAACATGTGGCCCCCTGTGAAAAACCTGCGATCGCCCAGTCCTGCGCTTGCTGTGCCGCCGGAAGATTGGCTTTCACCCAGTCGACCACGTCTTTCGTCAAGTAGGTCAACGCATTGCCGTACACCGGCGAATCCACGCATAGGGTGTTATGCGAATCGTCTCCCAACTGGTCGGCCGCAATAACAATGGGTGCGAGTCCGCCATGATGCTGCGCATAATCGTCCATCATGGTTTGAATGCCGCCCGCGGCAAACACGCGACCCGGAGAGCCCGGCTGGCCGCTCATCATCAGTATGACCGGCAACGCCGGCTTGTGTTTGGCTGTGGCAAGCGCTGCAGGCGGCAGATATACCAGCGCCTTTCGCGCTTCGAAATGCGATGCTGTGGCTGGAATATTTACTTTCCTGACTTCGCCATGTGCGGGAATATTGCTGACGCTACCGTCTGCTTTTTCCTGCTTCCATTGCGTGACGCTAATCAAATCGCTGCGTTTCGCCATTCCCGTCAGGTCGGCTTCACGATAGGTGTCTTGGCCGAACAGTGATCCGATGGTGGCATATTCTCCATACGCCTGATCGATGCCGGTGGCGGCGGAAAGCACCGCGAATACCGTCAATACAACGGCGACGGCACGCAACACTCCCCTATGCTGCACCGCATAGCAAATCGCGAATCCAATGATCGCGCAACCGCAACCGGCCCATGCGACCACATGCGGCCCCAGCTCAACACCGAACACCACAAACACGTCCGACAGCAGCCATGCAATCACCAATCCGGCAATGCCTGCAATAATCGCAATCACTACCGGACACACGACTACGGCAAACGTGCGTTTGCCACCGTCACGACTTCCGGCAACCGTCTCCCATATTGCAGTACCCAGCAGTATCGCCGCCAGCACTGCGGTTACTGAAAACAACGTTGCCGGAAACCAGCCATCCACCAAACTTATGTTCATCAACCATGCACGCATGCTCACTTCTTGCTTTCATATTCTTCGTTTCCAATGTGCCAGTTGTAGTCCATGAAACGTTGGCACGACCTCATCCTTGAGGCTGATTTTCCTTGGAATATCGACGAAAAATACTGTGAGCAAGCTGAATGGATGATGCTCTTAGGCAACGTTCTCATCTTTGCCGATCATGCCTTGAACGCACGTTCCAATACCCGCCATACGCATGGAACGGACCCCACGTCGGGATCGCCTTCGACCAACAGCGCATTGGGAAGCATCAGTCATGCCGGATCGGTTTGATACTCTGACTGCGGCACGGTTTCCTCCGATCGCGCTTCCTTGCGCATGTTCCCTGTACATGTTCCTTGTACAGCAGACGCAATATTCCCATGCAATGTGATTCCAGCTAAGAAGACACTACGAAACGCGTCCAATGCATCCGACCGGCAGCCAAGCGGTATGGTGTTGCATTATGCAGTATGTTTTTTCGGCGTCGAATGTTTCCTGTGTCGTGCCGGTCGACGGTGAACAACGCACGATTTTCAGCGGATTATCCGTTGATGTGAAGCATGGTGAGATTGTGGATTTGGTCGGCCCTTCCGGATCGGGCAAGAGTAGTCTGCTTACCGCTTTCGCACGATTGAATCCGAATGCGAACGGCAATTTTCAGCTTGAAGGGCGCCCTGCCAGCGAATTCACACCGCAGCAGTGGCGTAGTCAGGTGGCGTATTTGCCGCAGAAGCCGGTATTGATCGGTTCGAGTGTGGCCGAGGCGATTCGTTTACCGTTCACATTGGCTATCCGTGCGGGCGAAGGCAAGCAAGGATTCGGCAGGAAATGGTCGGCCGGTAAGTCTCTCAAACCCACAGATCTACTGCCGGATGCTCGCATTCGAGCCACGCTTGACGCCATTGGCTGCGCGGATATTGATTTGGGGCGTGCTCCGCATGACTTGTCTGGAGGCCAGGCCGCCCGTGTGAGTTTGGCGCGCACCTTGCTTACTTCGCCGAAAGTGCTGCTTGCCGATGAGGTTGATGCCGGTTTGGATGATGAGAACGCCGATAAGGTGGCATCCATCATGGCTCAGGCCGCAGAGCGGGGCATGGCGGTGATTCGTATTCGCCATCGCCCGCCGGATGGGCGTGCCACGCGCATTCTCACACTGGCCAATGGCGTATTGCAGAGTGCGAATGCTCCGCACACCGCAGCAACCAATGATTCCAATGATTTCGCGGCACAGTCCGATTCGGTGCAAGGAGTGCAGGCATGAGCGGCAATTATTATTCCATTGATATTTGGGGTCTGCTTATCGCATTGGTTATGGTCGCCGTGGCCGCAGGCATTTCCGAAGCGATGCGCATGGGCATTGGCAAGACACTGCTATGGTCGGCGTGCCGTGCGTTGCTGCAATTGTGCGCCATGGGTTTCATTATGGAGTTCGTCATCAAGTCGAACAATCCATGGCTGGTGCTGTTGCTGGTGATGTTCATGCTGATCGCGGCCGTGCAAATCACCCTGTCTCGTGCCAAAGGTGTGCCGAAAGGCTTGGCCGGTCCCGTGTTTTTGAGCTTGGTCATCACCATGCTCATTATGATTTCGTTGGTCACCGAATTGATCATTCGCCCGCAACCATGGTATGCGCCGCAATTGGTGGTACCGTTGACCGGCATGCTGCTCGGCAATACCGTGTCCGCTTTGGCGGTTGGGTTGAGCCGGTTCTTCGAAAGCATGAAGGAACGCCGTGACGAAGTGGATACGCTGCTGGCGTTGGGCGCGACCGCTTGGGAGGCCGCACGCCCGTCCATCGTCTCGTCGATTCGTTTGGGTTTGCTGCCGACTACCGCCTCGCTGGCTTCCAGCGGCATTGTGACGGTGCCTGGCATGATGGCCGGTCAGATCATCGCCGGCGGCAATCCTATCGACGCGGCGAAATACCAGTTCCTGATTCTCGCCGCCATCGCCGCGTTAACGCTTCTGGCCGACAGTCTCATTATGGTGATGGCATACCGTAAGTGCTTCACTGCAGACGATCAATACAATCCGATCGCAGGCTGAACAACTTTCCATATAGCCAAGCAATTAATAGACAATCAGATTTAACATAAAACGGCGTCCGCCAAGTGTTCATATACCATGGCGGACACCGTTTTCTATTGTTTACCAGCTACGCGAGCTTTGATTTTGCTTTTCAGCGATCAACGCGTGCGGAATGGCGCTTTCCTGATGTTCGCATGGCGATGGCGTGACTGCCCTGCATGCTTGTCGTGACGTTCGCCACGGCCGCCACGCTTGACTTCCGTATGACGGTCATAGCGTTTCGCATCCGAGGAACGTTCGTCATGCTTCTTGCCTTTGGACCGACGATTATCGTCATACTGACGTTCGGCACGGGCTTCAGACTTGCGCTGCTTCTTGCTTGGCGCACCCTGCTTTTTCGCAAGCTGTCCGGACTTCTTCTTTCCCAGTTTCCTGCGATTGTCGGTATTGCCGTAATCGCCGTCGTTCCTACGCTTGTTCGTCGTTTCGCGCTGCTCGTTGTCGCTGCGCTGCTGCTCATGCAGGCGCGCATACTTTTCACGACGCTTGCTGTTGCGCTTTTCCTCGTGCTGTTCGCGGCGTTCCTCTTGAATTTCAGGATGTTCCCAACGATGTTCACGCGCTTCGAATTCACGATTGTCACGACCTTCGAACTTGGCGGCACGGCGTTCCGCACGGTTCTTCTTCGGCTCGAACTTCTTCGCGCTGTCGTTACGCTCCTCACGCTGGTCGCGATCGCGACGATCCTTACGTTCGGACTTAAACGGCTTACCGCCCTTGTCTTTGCCGCGATCCTTGTTACGCCCGCCGGAACGGTTCGATCTGCCGGAACGTTCGCCGTCGGCACTCCCCTTGCCGTTCTTCCTACGGCGCGGATTTCCTGCCGGCTGCGACTGCTCAAGCGTCCAGCCGAACACCGGCTCGGCCACTTCGCCTACGAGTTCCAACACTTCCGGCGAATCAGGGGTTACGTCGATCGGCTCGACCTCCAGTCCGGCCTCTCGCATCATGCGACGGGTCCTGCGGCGCTGGTTCGGCAGAATGATGGTCACCACGTCACCGGAATGGCCGGCTCGCGCGGTTCGTCCGGAACGATGCAGGAAGGATTTCGGATCTTCCGGCGGTTCGACCTGCACCACGAGTTCCACACCGGAAACGTCGATGCCTCGCGCGGCCACATCGGTGGCCACCATAACGTTCACATCGCCGGAGTTGAAGGCGGCCAGATTGCGGTCACGCTGGTTCTGGCTCAGATTGCCGTGCAATTCTGCCGCAGGAATGCCGTTCTGCGTCAGATCCTTGGCAAGCTTCTGCGTCTGGAATTTGGTACGGGTGAACAGAATGCGACGGCCCTTGCCGGAAGCGAGGGTGCGCACCAGCTCGTGACGGTTGCCCTGCGTGGTTTTGAACACATGGTGAGTCATCTCGTCAACGGTCGCCGTCGCGGAATCGACGCTGTGCACCTTCGGATCGGACAGGAAGGTGTCCACCACTTCGTCCACGCCATGATCGAGCGTGGCGGAGAACAGCATGATCTGCGCGTCGAACGAAATCTGGCCGAGCAGACGCTTGACTGGCGGAAGGAAGCCCATATCGGCCATTTCGTCGGCCTCATCAATAACCGCTACCTCAACCTTGTCCAAGGTGAGCGCGCCCTGTTCGATCAAATCCTCAAGACGACCCGGGCAGGCCACCACAATATCGGCACCGGCCTGAAGGTCACGGATCTGGCGGGCATAACGCACACCGCCGTACACGGTGGTGGTGTTGATGCCGTAGATCTGGGCGAGCGGCATGAGCACATCGTTGATCTGGTTGGCGAGCTCACGGGTCGGAGCAAGCACCAGACCACGTGGATGCGGCACGAAATCGTCGGCACGACGTTCCTCGGCATGGGCCTGCTTCACACGATTGACCTCGTGGCGGAACTGGCTCATGTTCTCATACTCGCCGGCATCCACTTCGCCCAAGCGAGCGACCAGCGGAATCGAAAATGCCAGCGTCTTGCCGGATCCAGTGCGACCACGGCCAAGAATGTCTCGCCCAGCCAACGAATCGGGAAGCGTGTCGGCCTGAATCGGGAAAGCGGTTTTCTTGTCATCGGCCGCAAGCACGCGGACCAGCGGACCAGGAACGCCAAGTTCGGCGAACGTCAACGGACGTTCCTCTTCCTCGCCCATCGCTTCGGAAGCGGCTGCGAGGGTATCTTCATCAAAAACGGTATCGGGCACAATGGCCTTTCATGTCAAATATTACGCACGTTGCGCAAACCTGATAACTGTAGCCTATGCCCAATACTTTTGCTTACGTTCCTTCAATCCTTCATATCCGTTATATTCACGCCGGATTGCGGTTGATTTCGATATCGGTGACGGTCAGATTCGCTTTGTTGACCAGATTGAACAGAATCACTTCGGCCAGTTGGTCGGCACGCATGAAGGTATGCTGCTTTTCTTCTGAAACGTAGTCATGGCTGTCACGGTAGAACGGGGTGTCGATGCCACCTGGATAGACACCCACGATTTTCACGCTGGTCCCCTTGTATGCGGCCTGCAAACTCTTGGTGTAGATCGGAAGAGCACACGTCTGAACTCCAGTCACGTGGCCTTATCTCGTATGCCGTCTTCTGCTTGAAA
>ENA-UPSX01000500-UPSX01000500.1-human-gut-metagenome-genome-assembly--contig:-NODE-500-length-11329-cov-22.479826_pt1 | contig 11329 bp, 6 predicted proteins | sample MGYA00250045_ERZ773367 | MGnify/ENA primary metagenome ERZ773367 (study PRJEB29103, sample SAMN06112033) | human gut metagenome | biome: human gut; feature: ankylosing spondylitis patient; material... | reverse complement strand
TTTTTCAAGCAGAAGACGGCATACGAGATAAGGCCACGTGACTGGAGTTCAGACGTGTGCTCTTCCGATCTCAAGCCTTCCAGTCGCTTGCGGATCTCGTCGTCGGTCACATGAGATGCACTGGGAACCAGATCACACAACAATGTGTCTGCGGAAATATTCAGAGCGTTCAGAAGTTTAACAATGGTGGCAAGGCCGGGTTCCTTTAAGCCACGCTCTACCATGCCGATATAGTTGGAGGAAAGCTCGGATTTTTCCGCAAGTTGTTCCAGCGTCAACCCATGCTTTATCCGCTGCTCCCGCAGTCTCTGTCCAAAAAGCTCTTTCATAGCGCAACCTCATCCTATCGTGTTCTTTACACTCCATAGGATACCTGTTAAACGCATGAACGTACACAATCGAAAGAGATGAACAATCCCGTTAAAGATTGAACTAATGAAAAAAAGATTGCCGGAAGCAGACCTCTTACGGTCAACTCCCGGCAATCTTTTCTTATCGAACTTGCTCGTTCTCCTGTACTGTTTTTTCTTCCGCAAAAAATCGCTCCACGTTTTTCTGTGCCCGAACCAGTTCTTGCATCTCGTTCCGTGCCTTGCGGTAGTCCGGGTAGGCTGCTTTCTTTTGGGTCAGTAGTTCTGCAAACTCCGTATCCAACTCCTTGACCTTTGGGAGCGTTTTCAAATTGGATTCATCAAACGCCGCTTTCGCCGCCTTGTGCAGAGTAATCTCCTCCCGGTGGGCTTCCAGAAAGATTTTGCTGTACCCGGCTTTCCGATAAGCAGCGTACACATCACGGGTCTTGGCATAGTTGATGATGTGAGTTTTCAGCACGGCGATTTCGGTCAACCTCGCTTCTGCTGCTTTGATGGAATCCCCCATAGCATGATAACGTTCCGTTGCCGCCGTCGCACGTTCCCGCAGTTCCTCTGCGCTATCGATTTTCTGCTCCTGCAAGAACAGCAGGGTTTTGGACATCTCTTTCAGGTTGAACTTGGTTGCCCACTTTTTGTAGCCGACACTTTTGCCCTCTGCCATTTTCCCCTGAATATCCACCAGCAACTGGAAGGGCTGCTCTTTGGGCGGCTTCTTCTGGTACGGTTGGTGTTTCACCTTGCCCTCCAGCACCGCCTTGATCTCATCCTCGCCATAGCCGGTGCCCAGTGTACGGAACCGGATAAAACGTTTCTGCCCCTTGCCCTTCACCGACGTGTACTTGCCACGTTTCACCTCATATCCCTGCCGCTCCAGCTTTTGCAGAAAAGTTTCGTAATCTCCCGGCTTTTCTGCAAGGATGGTGTCGATGATTCCGCACAGGCGGTCACGATTGCTCTCTTTCGGCGGGTAGACAATGCGCTTTTGACGCTCCCGATAGGGCTTCTTTTCAATGACGGACAGCTGATGCTCTAAGCAAATCAGGTCACTCAACCGCTGCACTGCCAACGCCGAAAAGAAAAAATCCCGGAACTTCCTGCTGCCATCCAACGCTGTGGAGTTGAAGATCACATGGTTGTGGATGTGCTGCCGGTCCGTGTGCGTTGCCACTACAAAGGCGTGCTTGCCCTTGGTAAAGCGCATGGCCAGTTCGTAGCCCACCTTGTTAGCCTCCTCTGCGGTGATTTCCCCCGGACGGAAGGACTGCCGTATCTGATAAGCAATTACATCGCTTTTCTGCCTGCGTCCGTTCACAAGGTCGTACTGCCGCTTGGTGAGCATAAACTCTTCATCTGCCGTCAGGGTGCTGCAGGCATAGCTGCTGACATACTGTCCCTGCTCGGTCTTGTCTGGGTTTTCGATATAGTCCGTGCGATTTTTCAGGCAGGCCGCAACGGTCATGCCTTTGTTTTTGTGCAGCGCAATCAACCGTGTTGCTGCCAGTGCCATCACCCCCTTATAAAAAGAAAATGCCGCACATCGGCGGCATCAAGATCATTTGGATAATTTCTCGTGATCGGCAGCACCTGCCAGATACATGGCTTCCTGCCGAACACTTTCCAATTCGTTGCTGATTGCATCCAATTCCAGATAGAGGCTCCATGCTTCTTCGCCGATAAGAGCTTTCAACGCAATCTCTGCGGCAATCTTTTTCTGGATCAGTGCACGATATTCATCATCGTCTGCAAGTTGTCGTTGCAGAATATCTTTCAGATTTTCCCAATAATAGTCGGTCATGGCATCTGTGTCCATCTAATCCCTCACAATCCGGCAACCCAGCCATTAAAACGCTCCGCCGCATCCACGATCAAAGCCCCCATGAAGATCAGCGCAAAGCAGCCAAACTCTGCCACCAGCAAGATCAAAAACTGCAGCCACTCCTGACAATAGAGAGTATAGAGGCCGCAGCCGAAAATATACAGCATGGGCAGTGCCAGCACAAACGCCGACAGGTTCAGCGTCCATTTCAGCATCAGTACCAGAAATGCACTCAGGAGAACCACAGGAAATAGGAGAACCCTTGCTACGAATTTCATATTGACACCGCCTTTCTGCTTTCAGTATATGGATAGAGTATGAGCCTGTCAATGGTGTTGCCGCCTATGTACCCCCGCAGCCATCCAACTGCGGGGAAAAATCTTAGAGTTCTGCCAGCCGGGAAAGAATCTGCCGACCAATCTCGATCAGCTCATCCAGCCGCTGCCGCAGGTCCTCCATGTCGGCGGCGTAGACCCGACCGTTTTCATTGGCGGCTTTGGCGTACTGGTTCAGGTTGTTGCTGCACATTTGAAGCAGATACGCCATGCGGCGCAGTTCTTTCAAGTCCAGATGCAAGCAGTAACCATCCAGTGCCATCTTGCGGATATAGGCACTCAGACTGCGGATGCCCATGCCCAGCATCTTTTCGTAGATGCGATTCTTCTCGGCTTTTGTGGTTCTCAGGATGATGATCTCGTCCCGCTTTTCCCTCACCGGGCATCACCGTCCTTGTCGAGATAGGATTTGAAAGGCTTGACGGGTTCCGCTTTCTCTGCCTTTTCTTCCAGCGCAGCCAGCACAGAGCGGCGAGGTGCATCCTCCTGTTCTTCCTCATCCTGTTCCGGCTCGTGGCTTTTTTCGTCTACATCCAACTGAGCGTTCAATTCTGCAAGCCGTGCGGACTTTTCTGCCAGCTCTTCCTCCTGCGGGAAGGGCTTTTCCACCTCGATCTGCGCCGCCGCCTGCTGCTGATGCAGGGTATCCAGCTCGTTTTCTGCTGCGTTGATGCGCTCCGGGAAGTTGTTCAGGGCATTATCCAGACGGATGATGTTGCCCAGAGGGTCGGTGCCCAAGGGCACCGTGTACTTCCGCTGGCCTTTCAAAAGTGCCTGATATTCCGTTCGGAAAGCATCGAACCGCAGGGACAGTTCAAAGCCCCGGTAGCTGCCGATGACTTTTTCCTCGGCGTTGGGCAGCTCGGAACAGGCAAGCACCAGCCGCTCACCGGCGGTCTTTTTCTCGCCGTAGGCAACGCCCTTGATGACCATACCGCAGAACTCCTCCTTGCCCTGCGGATGGGCGGCGGCAAGCTGTGCGTCCGCTTTCAGCCCGGCAATGTGGGCGTTCGTTTCCTGAATATCTGCCGGAAATTTGGTCAGCAGCTTGTCCTGCAAGCGGAATTTCTGGCTCTGGTGGTCAGCTTTCAGCACCTTCAGCTTTGCAACCTGCACATCCAAATCCATCTTCTCCTTGATGAGCGGATTTCCAGCACACAATGCCTTGATCTCCGCATAGGAAAGTGCCTGTTCGTCCACATCCTCACAGGAGCGCACGGGGGATTTACTGGTCATAATTTGCGAGATAAATCGCTGTTTATTCTCCAAAGTCTGATCGGGTAAGAGGATGGCATTACTGCCAGCCCCTCCCCTAAGAACCGTACGTGAGAGTTTCCCCTCATACGGCTCAAGCCTTTCATAAAGCTCCCGTCAGGGAACCCGGCTCAACAAAGCAAGAATCGTTTTTGTGCAATACGGCATGGCATTCGGGATGCACCATTTCCAGCCACGGCGACTTCCCGTTTCGGAACACCTTATGAACCTTGAAACTCGTTTCCGAGGTAATAGGCTCATTGCATACTGGGCAACAGCGGTGCTGATTTCTCCATACTTTCAGGAGTTTTTCGCGTCCGTTGGTACTGTTCAACATTTTCTCACCATCGCGCTCTTCATAATAACCGTTCCATCGCTCATCGAAGGGATTTGCGTTAGAGACGATTTTCTTAAAGCGGATGATTTTGGTGTCCGTTGCATATTCAAGAGCAAAGTAGGATTGCTCACCGTTCTTCTTGGTGCGCTCCTCTGCGGCAAAAGTCCAGTTTCGGGTTCCGATGCGATGCCAGTATTTCGCTGCTATCCACCGTCTGCCTTTGTTCTTATGCCTGCGCTTTGCCCACTGCCAAAGACAATTGTAAATCTGATAGTCGATTTTGCTGAATGTTTCAGCGGACACAACAAATCGCTGGTTATTGACCCAGCCACGGATAACCGGGTTGAGCTGGCGAATCAGGGAATCCTGCTTTGCCGATTTGTTGCTCTTGACGATTTCACGCACCTTTTTCAGCAGAGAGCCGACTGACTGCTTCGAGGGCTTGATTAGAAGTTTTCCGTTATACTTTCGGATGTTCTTGCCCAAGAAGTCAAATCCATCATCAATGTGAGTGATGACCGTCTTTTCTTCAGATAACTGCAACCCACGTTCCGCCATGAAATCTCTGATAATAGGAAGTACTTCTTCACGCAGAAATTCCGGGCTTTCTCCGGTTACGATAAAGTCGTCAGCATAGCGCACGAAGTTCATCTTATTAAAATGAGTTTTACCATTGACCTTTTTGCGAGTCGGCAGTCGTTCCTTTAAGAGCCGTTCCAGTCCATCCAGCGTCATATTCATCAGAGTAGGCGAGATGGCTCCACCTTGCGGTGTGCCTTCCTCAGTGGGGAAAAGTTGCTTTGTATCAACGTATCCACACTTTAACCACTTCTGTAAAACCTGCGTATCCATCGGAATATTCTCCATAAGCCATTCATGACTGATGTGGTCGAAGCATCCCTTGATGTCACCTTCAAGAATCCACTGAGGAGACTTGCCCTTGTTCAAATCGGTGAAACACTGTTCGATTGCATCGTGTGTGCTTCTGCCGATTCGGAATCCGTAGGAGTTGAGGTCGCCGTAGGTTTCAGCAAGCGGCTCCAATGCAAACTTGTATAGGGTCTGCATGGCACGGTCTGTCATTGTCGGAATGCTCAGAGGCCGCAGTTTGCCGTTTTTCTTCGGAATATAAACACGTTTCAGGGGCTGAGGACGGTATCCTCTCCGTTTCAGTTTACTGATTGCCTTGAATTTTGCCTCAGGAGTCAGCCATAGTTCATGGTCAACTCCAGCTGTATTTTTACCACGATTGCTTGTTACCCGCTTTACCGCCAAGGCTTTGGCGAAAAACGAGTGCGTTAACAGCCATTGCAGCGTTTTCACCTTGCTGTAATGACCTTCTTGTTGAGCCTTTACGATACGCATTTGCAGCTTTTTAACATAAGCGCGAGCCTTGTTCCAGTCGATGCTGGACCAATCTTCCGCTCTGCAAGTCGGTGCACACGATTTCTCGTTCATTTGCAATTCCTCCTTTTTGAAAAGTTCTGTAAATTCTCTCGTAAAGAAAGACCATAGATGGAAGTCTGCCTGCTTTCGCATGAGGTGATGTTGCAACCTCTATCCATCTCCATTACAGGGTCGGCATTCGCTTTTTCCATCTTTCTTCTACCCGCATTTCATAAAGTCCCCTTACGGTTTCCGTCCGATTGCTCGGAGAAATACGGGCTTACCACGTTCCACTTATTCAACAGTATGGGTTAGGTTCCGCCTCTCCGCCGACAGCTTTGTGTCCATGTATCCCCACTGTATAGGGGGATAGCCAGCTGCGTTACCATTTTGGTTCAGGCTTGTCAGCAACTTTAGCCTGTTCAGCTTTAACGACGTTTATCAGCGATTCACATTACATTAACCATACCATACAAGTCAGGCTCCCCGACCGCATCGTTGCTTGCAGTCTATTGCTTTCGCCTTGCGGTTTCTGCTTGAACCCTTTCGGGTGGGGCTACCCTTGTCCTGTCACGCTTCCTCACAGCCGTTACCAGCTGCTTTGTTGACAGTAGACTACTGCTAATGGAATAACAGGTCTGGTCATTGCCAGACAGTTGAATTAAGCGACTTCGTGTCGCACATACAAATACGAGTCAAATGTCCCTTCCGTGACGTAATTGAAGACCTTGACTTCTTTATTCATATTGCCCTGCCGGATGATGCGCCCATTGCGCTGAGTCATGTCGCTGGGCTTCCAGCCAACATCCAAGTGATGCACCGCCACAAGTCGGGATTGCACGTTGGTGCCGGCCCCCATTTTTGCCGTGCTGCCCAGCAGGACGCGCACATCGCCGGAGCGCACTTTGGAAAAGAGCGCCGCCTTTTTCGCTTCGGTGTCGGCGTTGTGAATAAACTCGATCTCGTTTTCTGGAACCCCAGCGGCAACCAGCTTTTTGCGAATATCCTCGTAGACATTGAAGTTGCCGTCGTTCTTTGGTGTCGAGAGGTCGCAGAACAAAAGCTGGGTCAGCTTCTGGTCTTTGCCCTCCTCCCAGATCTTCAGCACGTTCTGCACGCAGACGTTCAGCTTGCTGTTGGGGTCGTCCGGCAGCATGGGGTTCATCAGGCGCACGTCCAAGCCGATCTTTCTGCCATCGTTGGTGACGCAAAGCATATTGTCCTCGGAGGCATCCACGGTGCCGGAATGGATGCGGGCGGCACGCTTGCTCAGCTCCTGCACCATTTCTTTTTGGAGATCGGACGGCTTTGCCACCACGGTCTCAAACTTTGCCTCCGGCACCGGCAGATGGAGCTGGTCGCTGGTTTTAATGTCCGCAACCTCCTTGAACATGGACATCAGCTCCGGGAGGTTGAAGAACTTGGCAAATCTCGTCCTCGCCCGATACCCTGTACCTTCCGGGGCAAGCTCGATGGCGGTGGTGGTCTCACCAAAGGTAGATGCCCAGCAGTCAAAATGGGTCAGTTTTTTCTGCTGGAGGGTGCTGTATTGGAGATACCGCATGACCGTGTACAGCTCGGTCATGGAATTGCTCACGGGCGTACCGGTGGCGAACACCACGCCCCGCCCGCCGGTGATCTCGTCCAGATAGCGGCACTTGCCAAACATATCGCTGGATTTCTGGGCTTCGCTGGTGGATAAACCTGCGACATTCCGCATTTTTGTGGTCAAAAAGAGGTTCTTGTAAAAATGGCTTTCGTCTACAAAGAGCCTGTCAACGCCCAGTTGCTCAAAGGTGATCACATCGTCCTTACGCTCATCGGAGCGCAGTTTTTCCAGCTTGGTCTCCAGCGTTTTTCGGGTCTTTTCCATCTGCTTGATGGAGAAATTCTCGCCTGCGTGGACTTTCAGCTCATTGATGGCGGCAAGCGTTTCATAAATTTGCTCCTGAATGATACGCTCCTGCCGCTCAAAGGACAGCGGAATGCGCTCAAACTGACTGTGCCCGATGATGACGGCATCGTAATCGCCGGTGGCGATACGGGCGCAGAATTTTTTGCGGTTGGCGGTCTCAAAGTCCTTGCGCCGTGCCACCAACAGCTTGGCATTCGGGTAGAGGTTCAGAAACTCCGATGCCCATTGCTCCGTCAAATGGTTGGGTACGACAAAAAGACTTTTCTGGCACAGCCCCAGCCGTTTTGCTTCCATAGCGGATGCCGACATTTCGTAGGTTTTGCCCGCACCAACTTCGTGTGCAAGCAGCGTATTACCGCCATAAAGCACATGGGCGATGGCGTTGCGCTGATGTTCCCGGAGGGTGATCTCCGGGTTCATGCCCACAAATTTAATGTGACTTCCGTCATACTCACGGGGGCGGGTAGAGTTGAACAGCTCGTTGTACTGTTTCACCAGCGAAATGCGCCGCTGGGGGTCTTGCCAGACCCAGTTGGCGAAAGCATCCTTGATGACCTGCTGTTTTTGCTGTGCCAGCATGGTCTCCCGTTTGTTCAGCACACGCTTGGGCTTGCCCTCGGCATCCTCGATGGTGTCATAGATGCGGACATCCTTCAGGTTCAAGGTTTCTTCCAAGATCTTATAGGCGTTGGCACGGCTGGTGCCGTAGGTCTCGGAGGAAATAATGTCGCTCCGCCCGGTGGCAGTCTTGCCCTCCACACGCCACTCGGCGGTGTAGGGCGAATATCTCACCTTGACTGCATGACGCAGATAGTAGGGAATCTGGAAGGTTTCGGTCATAAACTTCTGAATAATATCCGGGTCCAGCCACGTTGCACCCAGCCGCACATCAATTTCAGATGCTTCCAGTTCTCTGGGCTGTGCCTTAATCAGCGCATCCACATTGACCGCAAATTCCGGGTTGGTCTCGGCGGCAAGCTGCGCCATCCGCAGCTTTGCCCGGACATCGCCGGACAGGTACTCGTCTGCCATCTGCCAGCCTGCTTCCGGGTCGGTGGGGTCGGCGGCAGGGTCTTTGAAGATCACACCGGAAAGTTCGGTGGTAATGCGCCCGTACTCGCCGGGCGTTCCCAGCAGTTCTGCCATATAGGGTAAATCCACCTTGCCGTGTTCTCCGATGGACACCGCCAACGCTTCGCTGGGGGTATCCACGCTGGTGACGGTGCGTTCCGGGCGGATAGTGCGCTTGGTGAACATTGCAGCCTTGCTCTTGAGCTGCCCCTGCTCGTCCAGATTTTCCAGCGAGCACAGCAGATAATACGAGGAATCCTGCTCAAACAGCCGCCCGTTTTTGCGGTCGTTCAGCAAGCCGTACTTTGCGGTAAAGGCATCGTAGGCGGCGTTCAAACGCTCCTGTGTTGCCTTGATATCCTCGTCCGGGTAGTCGTTCAACTGCTGGTCGATCAGGTCGTTGACGATCTGGCGCAGTTCCACCATGCCGGTGACGCGCCCCTTGGCGGTGTCGGAAAGTTCTACCTGCGTCATCACGGAATTTTCCCGGTAGAAAACTTCGCCGTCCACTACGGTATAGGAGAAGTTTTTGACCTCCGGGTCAGCCGGGAGAATGTGCTTCTCATTTTCGGCATCCGCAATATCTGGTGTTTCCACCTCAACTTCGGCGTATTGCCCCTCAATATGCTGTACTGCTTCTGCAAGTTGGTCGGCAAGGCTGGTGCCCTCAAGGGGCGCAACGGTCAGTTCCTCTCGTCCGTACTGGGTGCTTTCTGCGGTCAGTTCGCCCAGCACCATCTCCGGGTGCTCAACAAAGTAGCTGTTGACAGCAAAGCCATCCTCAGTCTTGCCAAGCTGCACCCATGCAGGTTCAATATCCGCAGGGCGGTCACGCTTCTGCAAAAAGATAATATCGCTGACAACATCCGTGCCTGCATTAGCCTTGAACGCATTGTTGGGCAATCGAATAGCCCCCAGCAGATCGGCGCGTTCTGCCATGTGTTTGCGGGCAGTGCTGTCCTTGCTGTCCATGGTGTAGCGGCTGGTAACAAAGGCAACAATGCCGCCCGGACGCACTTGGTCGATGGCTTTGGCGAAAAAGTAGTTGTGGATAGAAAGTCCCAGCTTGTTGTACGCCTTGTCGTTGACCTTGTACTGACCGAAAGGCACGTTTCCCACCGCCAAATCGTAGAAATCACGGCGGTCGGTGGTCTCAAAGCCAGCCACCGTAATGTCTGCCTGCGGATACAGCTTTTTCGCAATGCGCCCGGTGATGCTGTCCAATTCTACACCGTACAGCCGGCTGTCTGCCATGGTATCCGGCAGCATTCCAAAGAAGTTGCCCACGCCCATGGACGGCTCCAAAATGTTGCCAGACCGGAAACCCATGCGCTCCACGGCATCGTAGATGCCACGGATGACGGCGGGGCTGGTGTAGTGGGCGTTCAGCACGGAGCTGCGGGCGGCGGCGTACTCGTCCTCAGAAAGCAGCCCTTTCAGTTCGGTGTACTCTTTTGCCCATCCGTCCTTGTTGGGGTCAAAGGCATCTGACAAGCCGCCCCAGCCCACATACTGGGAAAGCGCCTGCTGTTCCTCAGCGGTGGCACCCCGGTGCTCCTGTTCCAGCTTGAACAGGGTGCGGATGGCTTGGATATTTCTCGCATATTTCTGTTTTGCACCGCCCTCGCCCAGATGGTCGTCCGTGATGCGGAAATTTCCGGCAGGCTCCGGCGCAGGAGTGAGATTGACAGTCAGGTTGTGCAGATGGATGTTGCCCGGCTGGCGCAGCAGCCGTTCCAGATTTTCCTTGCTTTCCGAGCGGGCAACCGGATAGACCTCATCCGGGTCACGAAGCTGGATGTTCAGAGTTCCGACAGTTTCGACCGTAAAATCCTTACCGTCCAGACGGATTGTATCGCCCACACGGTAATTACGCTCTTTTGGGAGAGCGGGAACAGGTTCATTTTCTGCCAAAAACTTTGCCTTTTCCACTGCAAGCCAATCGGCGGCGGTTCGTTCATCCGTCTCTTTTTTCAAAGCGGTGCAATAGGATTCGGCCTGCTCCTTGTCTGTAAATTGCGCCATTCCGTTATCATTTGCATAGTAGCCCTCATTGAGATCATCCCAGATAGCAAAAAGCTGGGACGTACCTCCGACCACTTCGCGGACAGAAAAACGCTCATATTCCGGCACCTCGGATTCCTTGTAGATGGTTTCTGCCTGCTCCAGCATTTCATCCACACGCTGGCTAGGTTCATTCTGCCGCAGACCGTCCTCGAATTGTCGTTTGTTGATAACTTCGTTATCCCACGACTGTCCGTGTGCGCTGGTGTCGATGCGAACATCCGTTTCGCCGATATAGCCAATGGTGCCCTCGATGGTTCCAGTGGGCAAATCAACCATTACATCGTCACCGACTTTGTAGCCGTTTTCTTCCTGTACAGTGGTACGCTGCTCTTTTTCCTCATCGGTCAGGTAACGGTCGGATTGGATCATCAGGTCGATATACTTTTCCACCTGCGCCCATTTTAGGGTGATTTTCTGGTGGTCGGGGTAATGGTCAAATTCCAATCCCTTCCAGTCGTGGTTGACGAAGCCTCGGCTTCCGTCCAGAAAATCGTGGGAGTGCCCACCAATGCCGTACTCCTTTGCCAGTGCTTTGGCACGGAGTTTGCGGTCAGGCTGGGTCTGGTACAGTGCCATAATGCGCTGTTTGCCGCCTGCAAACCCTGAACCATGCCGCCGCAGCTCGTTCTCAATTTCCGATTGCGATAACGAAAAAGCGGAGGGCGTTTTTTCGCTCTCCGCTCGGTCGATTTTTTCGATTTGCTGGGCTTCGGTGGGGATGTTCGCATCCAGAAAACTTAGCTGTAGATCAGCTCCGTCATCACCAGTTCCTCT
>ENA-UPSX01000499-UPSX01000499.1-human-gut-metagenome-genome-assembly--contig:-NODE-499-length-11334-cov-39.621746_pt1 | contig 11334 bp, 7 predicted proteins | sample MGYA00250045_ERZ773367 | MGnify/ENA primary metagenome ERZ773367 (study PRJEB29103, sample SAMN06112033) | human gut metagenome | biome: human gut; feature: ankylosing spondylitis patient; material... | reverse complement strand
TTTCAAGCAGAAGACGGCATACGAGATAAGGCCACGTGACTGGAGTTCAGACGTGTGCTCTTCCGATCTCCTTTAATTCAGAGTTGACAATTGCCTGAACAGTTTCAAGCGTAAAGTCGATCGAATCTTTGACAGGAGTGATGATATGCAGGCACTTCATGACTTTTCCAGATTATATTTTTAGCAAAGGTAAAGGAAATCTCCTGTCTCTCCAATTATTTTCAATAAAAGTATGTACCTTCGCGGTCACTATCCCAAAAAGAGGAAAGAATAAAGATGAAAGTAATTGTAGACAACAAAATCCCTTACATACGCGAAGCTCTTTCGCGCCTGGCAGACGAAGTGATCTATTTGCCGGGACATGACTTTACTCCCGACATTGTAAAAGATGCAGATGCACTGATCATCCGTACAAGAACCCACTGCAACCGGCAGCTGCTGGAAGGCAGCCAGGTACGGTTCATCGGTACGGCAACCATCGGTTTCGACCATATTGATACGGAGTATTGCCGGGAAGCCGGTATTGCCTGGAGTAACTGCCCCGGATGCAATGCCGGAGCCGTAGAACAATATCTCCATTCTGTTCTGCTCCTGCTCCAACAGGAAAAAGGAATCCGTCTGGACCAGGCTTGCCTGGGCATTGTAGGAGTAGGCCATGTAGGAAGCCGTATCCAGCATCTGGGTGAACGGCTGGGTATGCGGATTTTGCTCAATGATCCTCCCCGTGCTGACCGCGGAGAAAAAGGTTTTGCGGATCTGCACACCCTGGCACAGGAATGTGATATTCTGACATTCCACACTCCTTTAATTCGGGAGGGAAGTTATGCCACCTATCATCTGGCTGATGAATCATTTTTCAAAAGCCTGACACGCCGTCCTTTCATTATCAATACCTCAAGGGGAGAAGTTATCGATACCGGTGCCATTCTGCACGCACTGGACAGCAAACAGATAGCCGGAGCAGTCCTTGACGTATGGGAACACGAGCCCAACATCAATCTGGAACTGCTGGACAAAGTATTTATCGGTACTCCTCATATAGCCGGATATTCTGCTGACGGAAAGGCCAACGCTACACGCATGGTACTGGAAGCCTTCTGCCGTTTCTTCCAACTGCCTGCCGACTTTCAGATTACCTTACCCGTACCTGACCAGTCTCTGTTTGATGCAGACGAAGATATCCGGACCCTGCAACAGTACAATCCTCATCGGGACTGCGACAGTCTGCGTGCCCAACCTGCACTTTTTGAGCATCTAAGAGGTGATTATCCTTTACGGAGAGAATAAAATCTCCAAATTTCTTTTTAACTTTGTTTGCGCAAATCTAATCAAACATCTTCATGAAAAATATTAAAACATTTTTGACAGCCAGCATTGTCGGAGCTGCTGTCTCTTTGAACACGTATGCACAACAGGTACAGGGGTTTGTACACCAGCAGTCGGAAGCATCCGGCTATGTCTGGCCAACCGACGAACAAGTTCTTGACAAACTGGACAAATGGCAGGATCAGAAATTCGGCGTATTGTTCCACTGGGGACTGTATTCCGTCCCGGGTATTGTAGAATCATGGTCTATCTGCTCTGAAGATGAAGAGTGGATTCCCCGTGATACCACAATGACTTATGATGCCTACAAGCAATGGTACTGGGGACTGAAAGATAAGTTCAATCCCGTCAACTTCAATCCTGCACAATGGGCTGAAGTCATGAAAGATGCAGGTATGAAGTATATGATCTTCACCTCCAAGCATCACGACGGATTCTGTATGTTTGACTCCCGCTACACAGACTTTTCCATTGCTCACGGAGCCTTCAAGGATAACCCGAAGAAAGATGTGGCACGCTATGTATTCGATGCTTTCCGCCAGAAAGGTTTCATGACGGGATGCTATTTTTCCAAACCCGACTGGCATTGTTCCTGGTACTGGAATCCCTACTTCGCTACCCCGAGCCGCAACCAGAACTATAAAAAGGAGCGCCACCCGGAATGGTGGAAAAAATATCAGGAGTTCACTGAAAACCAATTGAACGAACTGATGGAAAACTATGGCAGCTTTGATATTCTGTGGCTGGACGGTGGATGGGTAACCGGCGATGACATCAATCTGGACCGCATTCTTGAGAAAGCACGCCAGAAACATCCGGAACTGATCTCAGTAGACCGCAGCATCCGGGGCAGGAATGAAAACTACCAGACTCCGGAAAGAGGTATTCCAGAAAAGCAGCTCAACTATCCGTGGGAAAGTTGTATCACGCTGAGCAACGACTGGGGATGGACTCCCAATGCTCCCTATAAGTCTCCGGAGAAAGTTATTGCCATGCTGACAGAGATCACGGCCAAAGGAGGATGTCTCCTGCTGGGAGTAGGACCGACCCCTGATGGAATCATTGAACAGCCTGTAACGGAACGGCTTCACAAAGTGGGTGAATGGTTGCGCCGCAATGGGGAAGCTATCTACAACACCCGGACAACTCCGGTCTATCACGATGGAAAGACCTGGTTCACGGCCAACAAGGATGGAAAAACCCTGTATGCCATCTATACCATAGAAGAAAATGAAACACTCCCTAACGAGATTTCATGGACCGGCAACCTTCCGAAAGGCAAAATGACCTTACTCCAGACCGGTAAAAAAGTGAGCTATACCTGCCGCGACAACCGCGTAACAGTTCAGTTGCCCAAAGGCCTGAAATGCGAATCGCTGGCATTCCGTTTTCAGATTAATACCAACCAACGATGAGAAAAACATTATTGCTTATAGCAGCCTGTTGCCTGCAGGGAATGACCATAGCACAGGAACCAGTCTACCGACAGGCATCCGCTCCCATTGAAGAACGTGTCAGTGACTTGCTGGGACGCATGACACTTGAAGAAAAAATCGGACAGATCTGCTGTCCTCTGGGATGGGAAATGTACACCAAAGTCAGTCCGGACAGTGTTACCATCTCGGACAAATACAGACAACAGATGGACGAAGCTCCCATCGGTTCCTACTGGGCTGTTCTCCGTGCCGATCCGTGGACTCAGAAAACTCTGGAAACCGGACTGAATCCCCGGCTGGCAGCCAAGGCTCTGAATGCCTTACAGAAGTATGCGGTAGAGCATACCCGCCTGGGAATTCCTGTCCTTTTTGCCGAAGAATGTCCGCATGGTCACATGGCTATCGGAGCAACAGTATTCCCTACTTCCATGGGACAGGCCTCAACATGGAATGAATCTCTGATCCGGCAGATGGGAGAAGTCATCGGACTGGAAGCACGTCTTCAGGGTGCCAATATAGGATATGGTCCGGTTCTTGACATTGCACGGGAACCACGCTGGTCGCGTGTGGAAGAGACTTTCGGAGAAGATCCTTACCTGACAGGTATCCTGGGTACTGCCTTTGTACAGGGTATGCAAGGCAAAGACTTCAAGGACGGACGTCACGTCTACTCTACCCTGAAACACCTGGCTGCCTATGGAGTTCCCCGTGGAGGACACAACGGCGGACCGGCAGACATGGGACTGCGGGCCTTACTGGATGAATACCTTCCTGGATTCCAGCGGGCCGTAGAAGTAGGAAAAGCCGCTACGGTCATGACTTCCTACAACAGCATCGACGGAGTTCCCTGCACCTCCAATAAATTCCTGATCGACTCCCTGTTGCGCAAACGCTGGGGATTCGACGGATTTGTTTATTCCGACCTGGCCAGCATTGACGGCATTGCCGGTGCTCATGTAGCTGCCAACCTGGAAGATGCGGCTATCCAGGCTGTAGAAGCCGGAACCGACATGGACCTGGGTGCCAATGCTTATCGCCGGCTGGTAAAAGCCGTACAGACAGGAAAGGTCAAAGAATCCGCTATCAACCGTGCTGTGAGCAATGTGCTGCGTCTCAAATTCCGGATGGGGCTTTTCGAACAACCTTATGTATCTCCCGAAGAGGCTGCACGCCTGGTTAACTGCGAAGATCACCGGATGCTGGCACGTAAAATAGCCCGCGAAGGAACCGTGCTGCTGAAGAACAACGGCATCCTGCCACTTGGAAAAGTGAAACGCATTGCCGTCATCGGTCCGAATGCTGATGTCATGTACAACTATCTGGGTGACTATACAGCTCCTCAGGAACGCAGCAAGGTGGTTACCCTGCTGGACGCCTTGCGTAACCGGATGCCGGATGTCCGTATAGACTATGTGAAAGGATGTGCCATAAGAGACACCACCCAGAGCAATATCAAAGAAGCAGTAGAAGCCGCCCGGAAAGCCGATCTGGTAATTCTGGCTGTAGGAGGTTCCAGTGCCCGCGACTTCAAGACAAAGTATATCAATACAGGAGCTGCTACCGTAGACTCGGAAAATAGCGGAATCCTTTCGGATATGGAATGTGGAGAAGGCTTCGACCGGGCCACTCTCGACCTGCTGGGTGATCAGGAAAAACTGATCCGTGCCATCGCCGCAACAGAGAAACCGCTGGTGACAGTCTATATTGCCGGCCGTCCTCTCAACATGAATCTGGCCTCAGAAGTATCAGATGCACTGCTCACTGCCTGGTATCCCGGTGAACAGGGAGGTAACGGTATCGTAGATGTACTGACCGGTGAATATAACCCCAGCGGCCGTCTGCCGATGTCAGTTCCCCGGCATGTAGGACAGATCCCCGTACACTATTCGCAAGGTACTCTCCGGGATTACATGGACTGTCCGGGAAAACCGCTGTACACCTTCGGATATGGCCTCAGCTACACCACCTTTGCCTACAGTAATCTGAAACTTTCTGCAACAGCAAAGGCAGCTTCGCAACCGGCCGGTGACAATGAAGTCATGCAGACTATTACCTGTACCGTTACCAATACGGGCGACCGGGACGGTGATGAAGTCGTACAGCTGTACCTGAATGATGAGGTCAGTTCGGTAGCAGTTCCGCCGATCCGTCTGAAAGGATTCCAGAAGATTTTCCTGAAGAAAGGCGAAAGCCGTAAAGTGACTTTCCAGCTGACACGACAGGATCTGTCCATATATGACCGTAACATGAACTTCACGGCTGAGCCGGGACGGTTCAATGTCATGATCGGAGGATCTTCAGATAACCTGCCCCTGAAAGGAAGCTTTGAAATTCAGTAACTTTATTTTCCGGTCAGAGTCTGCGGACTTTGACCGGAAAACTATATAACGATGAAAATACCCACCATATAAAACGGCGCCGCAACAACCGCACACTTCGGTCCAATCGACTGCACGATCCAGCCCAATCGACCGCACGATGAGACCGCAACGACCGCACGATTCAGCCCAAACGAAAGCACGATGTAACTTGCTTATTTAGAAGAAGATACAGAAGATTCTGAAAAATGCAGCTGATAACCGACTTCACGGATGGACTTGACTTCAACATCCAACTCTTTCAGAGAAACCTTCAACTGCTTAATGATCTGATAAGCCCGGGTCTTGACTACACTATTCTCCACTTTGCCAGCCTGATGAATTTCCGCAATCTGCCCGTAAGACAGACTGAAATCAGAGTTTCGGATAAAAGCCCTGAAATAGAGAAGACTCATTCCTTTCAATTCAATGGCAAGACCTTCGTGAAAAAGTTTACGCTGCCTGTCATTCCAATAATATCCCGGTACGATTTCTTCTCCCGATATCTCCTCCGTCAAATCCTGATGAACCGGAAGGTCCGCTGTTTTCCGACGGACAAGATACAGCCATCCGATAGCTCCCAAAAGCAACAGAAGATAAGTATACCAGCGATGTAACAACAAGACAACAGGAATATGTACTGATGCTTTCAAGGTAAGATCCGGCTTCCCCTTAAGGCTGGTTCTCCAGGTCTTTTCAGTGATCGCCAGATAATCCGGATGCGCCAGAAGCGAAGAACCCTGTATATACTGCTCACCCATCCTGCAACCGACAGCTGTCAGAACCGGTATGTCTTTCTGATGAAGTTTTTCCTGAAAGATACTGTCCAGCCGGAACCGGGTGGAATCCTCCAGAGTCAGATAATACTGATTTCCCCACTCCATGCATTCCGTCACAGGTACAGGATCTTCTGTATTCCGGGAATCATACTGAAAAACAATCAATGTGATGAACTTATCTTTCTCTTCCGTCATGGCCTCTCCAAAAGCAGTCTTGCAAGCATGAATGATCAGATAGCGCTGGCCAAGCATGAAGCAAACTTCAAGCGCGGCCACCATACCTGCAAGAATGAGGCAGGCCCAACGGGAATTGACAAGTTTTTTATGATTGCTTTCCATTCTGTTTTCTACATTTCTCTTGTTACAAGCCACCCGGATGTTAACAGATCCGGCAAATGGCAGGCACAAAATTAGAAAAAATATATGAACCCTTAAAAGCAAAAAAAATAAATATAAAAAGATGGACAGGAGACATCAGCCTGAATGTCTCTCTATCCATCCCAGAAAAAAAATCTACATTGAAAAACGTTATTCAATCCCTAAATATGGAATATCCATCAGACAATCCATATGCTCATTTCTTCTCCAGATAAATCAGCCAGCCCTTTCTAGGCTCTATACGAATCTGTTCATCTGCTTTCCATTCACAGGACGGCTGAAAATCCGGAATTGCAGGTGCAACGATCCGTACAGATTTGGGAGATAATCCCAGCTTCTTCCAGTCTATATCCAGATGAACAGACTGAGAGTCATCTGAATAATTGCCCAGTGACAGCAAAACCTTATCAGCCTTCTGATAAACGGTTACTTTTACCTCATCCCTGTCTGCTTTAACAGGAACTTCCGGCTCCCAAAAGCCGGTCATCCGGGCATCGGCTATTCCAAATTCATCCCAAAGTTTCCACACCGGACGCGGATCGCACACCACTCCTTCTGTCATCCAGGGATGGCGCACCGTCATACCATACTGCATACCCAGCCATTTGTTTCCACCCCGGTAAAGCATATCCCCCATCAGTCCAAAAGGAATACCGGAAGATTCTATCAGCCAGTTGGCCGGTGTCATCTGATCATACAGGAAGCTCTCGCCAAACCAGACTTTATTGATATATGGAAAGAACTCAGCATACTGGTTGGCCGGTCCCCGGGAAAAGCCTGTATTCGAATGCAGATCTATAATACATCCCGGTTTGACACTGTCCATGGCACGCCGCATCCGCTTTAAGATATCCCGTCCGAAAGAAACATCGTCCAGATACAGACCGTCAATGTCCAGATTCTTCACCATCCAGCGCAATCCTTCAATATAATAATTATACCATCGGGAATCCGTTTCCGAGGTCAGCAAAGCCGCATCTGCACCCGTGTTCACCTCACCGTTGTCAAAATGATGGTACCATTGCGGAGTATAATCCGTTACCAGATGTTCCCTGCACCATGGATAACCTCCTCCATCTCCACCACGCAGAATTTCATGACCTAAACTGCGGATAGCCCACAATTCGGTCACCATATTGGTCAGCTCACGCAAAGTATAATACAACTTCACCTTACACCCTTTTCCATGCCATTCCTTCACCATGGCTTTCAACTTTTCATTCGTCAGGAACGGATAATTGATATAAGGATTAAATTCATTGGCATGATGTACATTAATGATCTTTACTCCAGCCTGTACGTCTTCCTCCGCAGGAATCGGATATTGTCCATTGTGATAATAGCGGTCTGTAAACTGACTTCTGATATCCAATTCTTTCACCGGTGTAACAAGCAAGGCAAAATCAAAGTCCAGTGCCTCTCCTGCCTGCAGTTTCCGTTCTCCGCTATATACCGTCACCAATGTTTCCTTTTTCGATTTCCGGATTCGGAATCCCCCCTTTCCATCATTGCTCCAGCTTTGAGGATAAGCCGGATGATAAGCATTCAACAGGGGACCAGAGTAGGACGATCCTCGCAGCTCACAATGTATACCGGCCTTAGCCGAACCTATCCAGAAGCTGTCGAAAGGCCATAACCAGTCCGTTTTCTCGCTGACCGGAATCGATACACCTGAATGATTGATGGCTTTTACAGGGGTATCCCATTTCCCATCATACCATTCCGGAGTTTCCTGACCGGGAAGACCGGCTCCCAGAAATCCTGTTCCGACACTGCTGTTCACCGGTATCTCAAGCCGTACATCTTTTATGTGTAAATTGCGCTTGGGTGTCAGTGTATACACATAATTCATCCACCCATCAAACTCCATCCGTCCCTTGAAAGAAACACACAACTCAGCATCTTCTGCTTTCCAATATCCTTTTACCTGAGCCGGAGTCTGTTCCTCCAGTTGCGGAAGTGCCTGATATACCTTGCTTCCTTCTTCCGTTTCTACGACAAAACGTATCGGCTTTTCCAGAATATCGGTTCCCCAGGAAGTAATCTGCCGGGGAAGTCCGCTCTTCTTGTCCAGCACAACCTGCCGGCCCAGACAAGACAGGCGTAAACCATCTACCTGCATCTCCGTATATGGTTTCACCGGCACATCTTCTTCGCCTAAAGTTGAATTCAGCCATCTCAAACGACTATGTCTCCAGGGCTCCCCATCCCCCCGGTCAGTCAGAATCTGTCCTTCTACCTGCAGGGAAACAGGTATTTTCTTTTCTCCGTGAAGACTATCTGTCAAGGTTATGAATCCTGAATAAACTCCCTCTGCCAGCGATGCATCCACGTCAACCCCAAACCATAAAGGCTGTACCATTCCTTTCTTGATTCCCAGATCTCTCGTAAACGACTCTCCCTTCGGATCAACCCCTTCCAGATTAAAGCAGGTTATCGCAGAAGCAGGAATGCGTTGCTTTCCGCATGTCAGATCAGTAGCCTGATAATCCACGATATTCAACGGCATCTCCGGACTCCATACTCCAATCTGAAACGCATAATACTCATTGGGAGCAGCTTTTCCTCTGAAACTCATCCCCTGACGGACATCCATCCATTTGGCCGGCAGATATTCCCGCATACGGATGGCATTCTCTCTATCCTCCGGGAAGACATACCAGTCTGATGAATTTTGTTTTCTATAATCTGCGATCTCCTGCCTGGTTGCAATCACCTCCATCGGATAAAAGCTGTCAAACCGGGTTCTCGACTCCAGACGTTCCACTTCAGCTTCCACGCAGTTCTTTTCCTGGCAAGCCTGTTCTTTCCAGAACTTATCCAGGGTCACCGTATCAGGCAAATACCCTTTCCAATAAGCCCCGCTGCCAGTCTGCACCTGATAAGGCAAATAATAAAAATAGTAAGTTCCCGGCTGACTCACCGGTCCAAACTGAATCTGACAAGACTCATTGTCAACCTTTATCTTCCTGACATTAGAGACTGTATCTCCCGTAACGGAATTGACAATCAGAAAACGTTTGTCTCCCGGATTCCGGTCCGGACGTCTCCATTCCATCTTCAAGGTTACAACTTCTGCTGCCTGATTGATCTTCAGTACAGCCCGGTGATTTCCCAGACCTTCCTCCCAGACATTCGGGGCTACAGCATAAGAATGATTCAAGCGGTTATGAGCAGTAATATTTACTGCCCATAAGCAACCGACGATGCCTAACAAAAAAACGTATTTTTTCATGGTTCAATTAAAAAAACAAATATTTCCAACACCAGCCGTTACATAGGAAAACGATATTCCTGACGGATTTCAACACCCGTCAAAGACGGATTGACGCAATCAGCCGGATGAATATCTTTTTCAAAATAAATCGGTTCATCGGCAGATTTCAATCCCTGAATGCGGACTATCAACGGATTGACTGCAGCAGATTCCTTCCAGCGGCTCGGACTAAGAATCCAGTCTGTTCCATCATAATAAGAATCACCTATCAACGCACCGTTCAGATAAGCATTAGCCACATCTCCTTTATAGGAAAGATAAGCCCGGGTTTCTTCGTCTCCCTGAAGCGCATCCGGAACATTGACTGCATAAAGAGCCAGATGCTCCTGTTCTGCAAATATAGAAGGTTTATTCAAATTACAGTCCGTAACAACCGACTGTTTATCAGAAGAAGTCCAGGTCGCATCTGTATTCCAAATTACCCGCTGACCGTTAGACAGCAGAATTTCCAGTTCAGCCATCACTCCATCCGGAGCAGAGAAAGCCCATTCGTTTCCACCGGCCTTCACTAAATCTGTCACATCAGCACGCCAATATCCACCCATCTCTTCAGCCTGCACCTTCTGATTATTCAGCATCGAATAAGACTGCTTATCTGCGACATACCGAAGCCAGGCCTTTTCCACTTCTGCTATCGTATTCAGATAAAATCCCCGGCAAACAAGATCACCTGCCACCGAACGAATAGCCTTGGCACCATCCATTGGCGCAAGCTGGCGGAAAGTTGCTTTCAAGCTTCTGGGTTCTCCCTGAAAAGTCCGTTTCTTAAACTGCCCCTTTCCGTATATCCACGCCTCAGCAGAAGACTGTTCGTCAATCAAAGTAATCTTTTTACCGTCAGATATCAAAGAAGAAGTTGTCAGTATCACATAGTCTTCTCCATTGTTCGTTCCTTTCCAGAGCTGATCGGATTCTTCTTCCGTAAGTGTCACCAGACGGACAATACTTCCATCCGTGCAATTCAATGTTACCACACAATCCTTTCCTGGCCGGAGAGCATTGATAAACCATCCGTTCTTTTCTTTCTTGCAGGCTGCATGCACTGTCTCCACCTTATCTATACCCTCGGCTGACAAGAAATATTCACCGGCTATGCCATCATCCTCAAAAAAGAAATAAGTGGTTTCATTTCCTTCTTTCATCGAACATACAGGCTGAACGGTTGCATATTTCAACAATGTCTTTCCTAAAGACTGATTGAACGGCCAAAGGAAATAAGCCTTGTCTGAAACTGTTATCCGTTGCCGTGGAATGCGCAGTGTCTCATCCTTCAGTTTCACCGTGAAACGTACATTCTTGAAATCCTGACGATGGCGGCGATACAAAATATTTGAACAGAACAAATATCCACTCTTTCCATCTGTACGTACCGCCCACTGCAGATTTTCTCTCTTCTGATTGCTTGTCGGCAAATAAGCAACAGCCGGAGCCAGTGAAGGTCCAAAATCATTCATAAAATAATTATATTTCTTGGTCTCCTGCATGACTGTTCCCAATGTTCCGAATTCCCGTACAGGAGCCTGATAATCGTAACTGATACGAGGGCCGGAAGACTGATATGTACGTTTCTGTCCGACAGGGTTCGATCCTCCGACATACATATAGTATCCCATCAGACTGGCACCACACCCCAGGCGAAGATTAATGTTCTCACCGGCCAATTCTTCGGGAACAACTGCCCGACGCGGATAGAAAGTAGTACTTCCTACAAGATCGGAAGAGCGTCGTGTAGGGAAAGAGTGTAGATCTCGGTGGTCGCCGTATCATTAAAAAAAAAAAAA
>ENA-UPSX01000493-UPSX01000493.1-human-gut-metagenome-genome-assembly--contig:-NODE-493-length-11386-cov-7.119286_pt1 | contig 11386 bp, 12 predicted proteins | sample MGYA00250045_ERZ773367 | MGnify/ENA primary metagenome ERZ773367 (study PRJEB29103, sample SAMN06112033) | human gut metagenome | biome: human gut; feature: ankylosing spondylitis patient; material... | reverse complement strand
AGGCGTTTTTTAGACGAGTCGGAAAGCTGCGGCCCCAACCGGCAGTATGTACGCGGCCGTGACCAAGACCATGCGGGCATACTGCCGTTAGCCGCCCCCCAAAAAAACGACCGTATGCCCGCAGCCCCTTGGTCGCAGCCACATACATACTGCCGTTTGCCGCAGGTCGCATCGATCACCAACCACCCGCGTAACAAACCCGGCAACATGGGACGTGCACAATGGCGCACATGGGTGTGAGCTTCGAATTGAACGGTGAGCTGTGCGCGGGCGGCAAGGGCCCGCGCGACCTGATCACCGACGTGCCCGGCGTGCGGGTGGGCCATGTGACGTTGTGCGGCGATTCGCCGGACGGCCCGCTGCACACCGGCGTGACCGCCATTGTGCCGCCCGGCGACTGCTTCGCCGACAAGCTGTCTGCCGCCGCATACGTGTCCAACGGCTTCGGCAAATCCATGGGACTGGTGCAGGTCGACGAGCTCGGCAGCCTGGAGACGCCGATCCTCATGACCAACACGCTCTCGTGCGGGGCCTGCTACGACGCGCTCGTGCGCCACGCGCTCGACCGGCACGCCGAGATCGGCGTGGACACCGGCACCGTCAACCCCGTCGTCATGGAATGCAACGACGGCCCGATCAACACGATCCGCGCGATGGCCGTCACCCCGCAGCACGGGCTGGATGCGATCGCCGCCGCCGGCGACACGTTCGATGAGGGCGACGTCGGCGCGGGAACCGGCATGACCTGCTTCGGATTGAAGGGCGGCATCGGCTCGTCGTCCCGCATCGTCGCGTTCGACGGATGCGACTACACGATCGGCGTGCTCGTGCTGACGAACTTCGGATCTCGGTCCTGCCTGCGCATCGCCGGCCGGCCGGTCGGACGGCTGCTGGCCGAGGCCGAGGACAAGGTGGACGACGACCCCGACAAGGGCAGCATCGTCGCCGTGATCGCCACCGACCTGCCGGCCGACTCGCGGCAGCTGCGGCGCATGGCGAAACGCGTGACCGTCGGCATCGCCCGCTGCGGCGGATACATCGGCAATGGAAGCGGCGAGATCGTCGTCGCGTTCAGCACCGCCAATCGCATCCCGCACTGGGCCGGCGAATCACGCGGCGGCGCGGCGGCGCCGATGATCGACACCGTGCGACGGCTTAGCGACAACGCGATGGACGACTGTTTCCGCGTGGTCGCCGCCGCCAGCGAGGAGGCCATCGTCAGCTCGCTATGGCATGCGCACAGCGTCGTCGGCCGCACTGGCGAGACCACCTGGTCCCTGCATGACGCCGCCGGGCGCGCCGGCGTCGACATCCTGTAGCCGACATCCTGTAACTGAAAGGAACAACAATCATGACCAATCCCATCATCCCCGTGTTCGACGGACACAACGACCTGCCGTGGGAAAGCCGCGACAACCGCCACTACAGCGTCGAAGGCATCGACCAGGAACTGCCGCAGACCCTGCACACCGACATCCCGAAGCTGCGCCGCGGCGGTTACCTCGCGCAATACTGGTCGGCGTACGTGCACAGCGACTACGCCGGCGGCGACGCGGTGATCGCCACGCTCGAGCAGATCGACTTCGTGCACCGCATGTGCGCGCGCTACCCCGAGACCTTCAAGCTCGCGACCACCGCGGACGACGTGCGCGCCGCGCAGGACGAAGGCCGCATCGCCTCGCTGATCGGCATCGAAGGCGGCCATCAGATCGCCAACAACATGGCCGTGCTGCGCGAATACGCGCGCCTCGGCGTGCGCTACATGACACTGACCTGGAACAACACCAACGAATTCGCCGACGCGGCGGTCGGAGAGCACAAGTGGCACGGCCTGAACGACCGTGGCCGCGAGATCGTGGCCGAGATGAACCACATCGGCATGATCGTCGACCTGTCCCACGTCTCCGCCGACACGATGCGCGACGCGCTCGCCGCATCGAAGCTGCCGGTCATGTTCAGCCACTCCTCGTGCTTCTCCGTCAACCCGCATCCGCGCAACGTGCCCGAGGACGTGCAGCGCATGCTCGCCGACAACGACGGCGTGCAGATGATCACCGCAGTGCCCGGATTCGTGTCCGCCGCCGTGCACGAGTGGGTCGCCGCCGGCGAGCAGGGCCCGCGCCCCGCAGTCAGCGTCAAGGATGTGGCCGACCACGTCGAGGCGGCCCGCGACGTGATGGGCGTGGACCATGTCGGCGTCGGCGGCGACTACGACGGCACCGGTGCGATGCCCACCGGCATGGAGGACGTCGGCAAGTACCAGAACCTGTTCGAGGAGCTTCGCTCGCGCGGCTGGAGCGAGGACGACCTCAACAAGCTCGGCTGGAGGAACGCGCTGCGCGTGCTCGAGGCCAACGACGGCGCGTACAAGGCGTTCATGGCCGCGGGGGAGTGAGTCGCCGGGTGAACTGCCGTGCGTCCGTCGCGCGTCGACATCTTCGGGTTCGGCTCGTCGAACCTGAGCGGACAGGACCTGCAGCAGAAGCTAAAGAACTGGATTGGCTACAATGTATTGGACTGGTTCATGCGGGACATGACAACGAAGGAGTTGATCATCATGGCCGATCCGAATCGTCCCCGTCATTACGAGGAGGAGTTCAAGAGGCAGATCGTGCAGTCGTAACGGGAACGGCAAGCCGTCGTCGCAGATCAGGGCGGAGTACGGCATCCCGCGTTCCACGCTGCGGCGTTGGGTGCAGGGGATACGTAACAGCGGCTCCACGAAAGCGGCCGACAACCGCACTCCCGAGGAGAACGAGCTGATCGAATTGCGGAAACGCGACAGGCAGCTGGAGATGGAGGTCGATGTTTCAGAACAAGCGGCGCCGGTATTCGCACGAAAGCAGGCGTGATACGGTCCGACGCCGGCCGCTGCCCGGTATCGGCGCAGTGCGGGATCCTGGGCGTTGCCAAGTCGACCTGCCACTGGATGCTCGAACACCCCGAGGCCGAACGCGCCGACCCTTACGAGAAGGATGTGGAGCGCGTGTGGAGGGACAGCGGCAAGGTGTACGGGGCCAGGAAGATCAGGCACGCCCTGGAACATGAGGGCGTGACGCTGTCCCGCCGCCGCATCAACCGGATCATGAAGGGGAACGGCATGGCCGGCTCCTGTTCCAAGGCCGCCTATAGGCCACGCCCGGCCAGGCCGGACGACGACCCGGCTCCCAACATCCTCGCCCGCGAGTTCAATGGCTATGCGCCGCGCACCCATCTGGCCTCCGACCCGGCCTACGTGAGGGTCGGCAGTTCGTGGGCGTACGTCTGCCTGCCCGGCGACCTGGCCAGCCGGCAGATCGCCGGCCATTCGGTCGGCGTCGGGCACGACGCCGATCTCGTGTTGGCCGCGTTCGCCGCGCTGCGCTTCCCGCTGGATGAGATCGAGGTGTTCCACACGGACCGCGGCGGCGAGTTCACCGGGGAACGCGTCGAACGCATGCTCGACGTGTTCGGCGTCACACGTTCCCTTTCCAGACCCGGCAACCCATACGACAACGCGGTGGTCGAATCCACCAACCGGCTCGTCAGGAAGGAGCTCATCCACAGGAACGTCTACACGAACGTGGAGCAACCACGCTCGGACGTCAACCGGTACGTGTGGTGGTACAACCACCAACGGCTCCACTCGACCCTCGGGTACCTGAGCCCCGTGGAGTTCACACAACAAGGAAAAACCCTCTAGAAACAGTCCAACACACCGTTGCCAATCCAATGGATCAGCCCGTTGCGGTCGAAGATGCCGTACGTGTATGCCGGCGCCTTCCGCTCGGCGACCAGTCCGTGGAAGATGCGGTCGATCTCGGCGATCGTCGCCTGATCGGGAATGTATGCGTGTGACGATGTCACGGTGATGCCCCTGTGTCAGAACTCGTAGTCGCCGCTCGGGCCGATGGTCAGGGCGAGATCGTGGGTGCGACCGGTGTGCATCGCGTCGTTGATCGCCTCGACCTGCGCCGCGTCCACCTCGTACGGCCTGCCGTCGAGCTCGCACACCGGGATGGCCCAGCCGCCGTGCGTCATGAACAGATGGTCGGCTTCGCGCAGTTCGGCCAACGGCAGCTTGCGGTATTCGACCTTCTTGCCCTCTTCGAGCGCCCACGCGAACAGTTCGCGCTGCGAGGTGCCGTTGAGGATGCCGATGCGCGGGTCGGGTGTAACGAACGTATCGCCGTACTGGCCGACGATCGACGAATTCGGGCATTCGAGCGTGAACCCGTCGGTCGTGTACTGGATCGAATCGCCGATGCCGCGACGGTCGCACAGCCGATGCTCGGACTGGCTGATCGCATAGCTGAGCGTCTTCGCGCCGTTGAGCAGCCACGGCGCCTTCGCGGTCACGTCGGACGCGTAGCCGCGCGACAGCGAGATCATGGTCAGCGGCTCGAGCGAATGCAGCAGGCCCTTGCCGTCGAGGAAGATCCACACGCTGGGCAGGCGGCCTTTGCCCGCGCCGACGCCGGTGGTCGGATCGTAGCCGCGCGAGACGAGGATGCGCAGCATCGGGCCGGGCTCGGGATCGTCGTAGGCGGCGATCACCGTGTTGACGGCCGCGGTGAACGCGTCGATGTTCGGCTCGGGCAGGTCGGTCATCGCCGCGGACGTGGCGAGACGGCGCAGATGGTTCTCCAGCGAGACCGGAAAACCCTTCCACACGGTCGTGGCCTCGAAGATGCCGTCGCCGCGCAGCACGCTCAGATCGAATACCGAGACGTGCGGCTGCTCCGGGTCGACAAGCTCGATCACGTCCTTCGGATCGAACGGCGTGCCCTTCGGCGCGAACAGCGCGGCCGAATTGCCGATTCCCAATATGATTCCCGTCATGATGCTCCCTTTCGCAAACCTACACATGGACATTGCATAACCTAGTCTCCTGGTATTATCCTCCCTCCCATTCGACGATATCCGCCGGTAACGTGCCGGACACATAGCGCGTCCTGCGCCGCCCCGATTAACACGATGCGCGAATCCGCGTAATGAAGGTTTAATGTCGGGTTCCTAACGTTGCCTGTGTCAACTGACGGAACACGAAACGCGGAAGAAGGCACGGATGGCTGAGGGGACGGCTGAAGCCGGCATGGATCGGAGAGTTGAACCGGAGGCGGAACTGGGGGAGGCCACGTCGCCGGCCGTCGCCCGCGACCTGTTCCGCGGCGGCGTCGTACGGCCGACCTGCGGTATCTCGAAAGGATACGCGCAGGCGAACATGATCGCCCTGCCACGCGAATACGCCTATGATTTCCTCCTGTTCGCCCAGCGCAACCCCAAGCCGTGCCCGATCCTCGACGTGCTCGACCCGGGATCGCCGACGCCGTCCATCGCCGCCGGTTCGGACATCCGCACCGACATCCCGCTCTACCGAGTATGGGAGAACGGCGAATTGGTCGACACGCTGCCCGACATCACCGACGTGTGGGCGAGACACGACGATCTGGTGACGTTCCTGATCGGATGCAGCTTCACGTTCGAATTCCCGCTGATGGAGGCGGGCATCCCCGTGCGCCACATCCTCGCCGGACGCAACGTGCCGATGTACAACACGTCGATCGCATGCCGTCCCGCCGGACGGTTCAGCGCGAACATGGTGGTGTCGATGCGCGGCATCCAGCCCGACCGCATCGCCGACGCGGTGCGCATCTCCGGCTACTATCCAAGCGTGCACCGGCGCACCTGTCGAGGTCGGCTCGCCCGAACGCATCGGCATCACGGATCTCATGCATCCCGACTACGGCGACGCGCCGGTGCTCGAGGACGGCGACGTTCCCGTGTTCTGGGCATGCGGCGTCACCCCGCAGGCCGCGGTGATGGCGTCCAAGCCGACGTTCGCGATCACGCACGCGCCCGGCCACATGTTCATCACTGACGTGCCTGACCGCACGTATATGGTGTAAACAGAACGCGCAGCGAGTCTTGCTCCCCCTGAGGGGGGGCTGGCGGCAAAGCCGCCTGAAGGGGTGATCTCCCGCGGACGGCTATGACTTACAGATACGGCCGAACAATCATCAAGGAGAGGCAGAATGCGTATCGACCTGAACAGCGACATGGGCGAAAGCTTCGGACGGTGGAAGCTCGGCGACGACCACGCCCTGCTCGACGTGGTGTCGAGCGCGAACGTCGCCTGCGGATTCCACGCGGGGGACCCGGCGGGCATGCTGCGCACGCTGTCAGACGCGGCCGCGAACGGCGTGTGCGTCGGCGCGCACGTCGCCTACCACGACCTCGACGGGTTCGGCCGCCGGTTCGTCGACGAGCAGCCGGCCGACCTGACGGCCGACGTCATGTACCAGATCGCCGCCCTGGAGGGGCTCGCCGCCAGCGTCGGCACGAAGGTCTCATACGTCAAGCCGCATGGCGCGCTGTACAACCGCATCGTGCACGACCGCAAGCAGGCGCAGGCGGTCGTCGAGGCGATCATCGCCGTCGACCCGTCGCTCGCCCTGCTCACATTGCCCGGCTCGGTGGTCGGCGAACTCGCCACGAACGCCGGATTGCAGGTGTTCCGCGAGGCGTTCGCCGACCGCGCGTACATGCCGGACGGCACGCTGGTGCCGCGCACGCAGGACGGTGCGGTAATCAGCGACGTGGACACCGTGGCCGCACGAGTCGCCCGCATGGCGTCCAGCGGCGAGGTCGAGGCGATCGACGGTACGACGATCACGGTGCACGCCGACTCGGTGTGCGTGCACGGCGACAGTCCGAGCGCCGTCGCCATGGCCCGCGCCATCCGCGGCCGTCTGGACGCCGACGGCTTCGATGTGGCGTCGTTCATCCGGGGTTGATCGCGATGGGTGACATGCGCATCCTTCCCATGGGCCAGTCCGCGATGCTGGTCGAGCTGGACGGCCTCGACGCCGCGATGGCCCTGTTCGCCGCGATCGAGGCGCGTCGAACCGCAGAAATCGCAGGTCCGCATGACGGCGTGCGATATGACGTGTTCGCCGGCGTCCGCGAGGTCGTGCCGGCCGCGCGGACGGTGCTTGTGCGGTTCGATCCATTGCTGACCGACCGCGGTGCGCTGTCCGCCGCGGTGCGCGGATTGACGGACGCGGACGTCTCAGTGGAACGGACGACGAAAGACGTGACCGTTCCGGTCATGTACGACGGCGAGGATCTGCAATCGGTTGCGGATCTGCTGGGCGTGTCTGCGCAGGAGATCGTCGCCCGCCATGCCGGGCATGCGTGGCGCGCGGCATTCGGCGGATTCGCGCCAGGATTCACCTATCTGACCGGCGGCGACCCCATCTTCGACGTACCCCGTCGCGCCGACCCGCGCCTCGAGGTGCCCGCCGGCGCGGTCGGACTGGCCGGCACGTTCAGCGGCGTCTACCCGCGGCAAAGCTCCGGCGGCTGGCAGCTGATCGGCACGACCGACACCCCGATGTGGGATGAACACCGCACCCCGCCCGCCCTCATCCAACCCGGCGACATCGTCCACTTCACCCCCGTCCGCGACTCCATCCGCAGCGTCGAAGCGCCCCCGCCCGATCATGAAGCGTCATCCCCACGGCATGGCATCAACGGAATCCGTGTGGATGATCCGGGCATGTTCTCGGTGTTCGAGGACGACGGCCGGCATGCGGCCACGATGGGCGTGACCGGATCCGGCGCGTCCGATCCGCAGGCGTTCCATCTGGCGAACGCGCTGGTCGGCAACCCGGCCGGCACGCCGGCGATCGAGACGACCGGCGGCGGACTGCGCCTCACCGCCCTCGGCGACGTCGTCCTGGCCGTCACAGGCGCGCCCATCGGCATCGTCATCCACGGCACAGATGGCAGTCGCACCGCGATCGGATCGCAGGAACCCTTCCTGCTCGCCGCCGGAGAACAGGTGACGCTGGGCATACCGGACCACGGATGGCGCGACTACATCGCCATGCAAGGCGGATTCCACGTCGACCGCGTCCTGGACAGCGCCTCCGCAGACACGCTGTCGAGCATCGGCCCGAAAGCGTTGCAACGCGGCGACACGCTCGCCAGCGCGCATCTCCCGTTCGCCTCCGTCGGCCAGCCGCAGCCATGGCCCGACGACCTGCCCGCCAGCGGTGATCTCGTCGAGCTCGACGTGACGTTGGGACCCCGCGACGACTGGTTCACCGCGCAAGGCGTCGCCGACCTGCTCGGCGAGGAATGGACCGTGACCATGCAATCGAACCGTGTCGGCCTGCGATTGCACGGCGACCGTGCGCTGGAACGCGGCGTCATCCGCGAACTCGCCAGCGAAGGCATGGTGCCCGGCGCGATCGAGATCCCGGCGAACGGCCAGCCGGTCCTGTTCATGCGAGACCAGCCCGTCACCGGCGGATACCCGGTCATCGCCGTGCTCACCGAACACGCCCTCGCGCTCGCCGGCCAACTCCAGCCCGGCGTACGCATACGATTCCGCGAATACCGCAAGGACTGCAAGGAGCAGTGAATATGGAACGAGTACTGATCGCCAACCGCGGCGAGATCGCGGTGCGCATCATCCACGCCTGCCACGACAGCGGACGCAAGGCCATCGCCGTCTACGCCGACGCCGACGCGAACGCGCTGTTCGTCCGGCTCGCCGACGAGGCATACGCGCTGCCCGGCACCACGCCTGCGCAGACCTATCTCAACATCGACGCGATCATCGCCATCGCCAGAAAAGCGCACGCCGACGCCGTCCACCCCGGCTACGGGTTCCTCTCCGAGAACACCGACTTCGCCCAGGCCGTGCTCGACGCCGGACTCGTCTGGATTGGGCCAAGCCCGCACACCATCCGCATCCTCGGCGACAAGGTCGAGGCGCGGCGCATCGCGGCCGAGGTCGGCGTGCCCATGGCCCCCGGCACCATCGTGCCCGTGCACGATCCCAAGGAGGTCGTGCGCTTCGCCAAGGAGCACGGCCTGCCGATCGCCATCAAAGCCGTGCACGGCGGCGGCGGACGCGGTCTTAAGGTGGTGCGCCGGCTCGAGGACGTCGAGGAGGCGTTCGAATCGGCCACACGCGAGGCCGAAGTCGCGTTCGGCAACGGCGACTGCTTCCTCGAGCGATTTCTCGACCGGCCGCGCCACGTCGAAGTGCAGATCCTCGCCGACACGCACGGCGACGTCAAGGCGATCGGCACACGCGACTGCTCGCTGCAACGCCGCAACCAGAAGCTGATCGAGGAGGCACCGGCACCGTTCCTGTCCGATGCCATCACCGAACACCTCAAGCGGACCGCCGTCGCGATCTGTCGGAAAGCCGGCTACGTGAGCGCCGGAACTGTGGAATTCCTCGTCGCCGACGACGGCACGATGTCGTTCATGGAGGTCAACACGCGCATCCAGGTCGAGCATCCGGTCACCGAGATGACCACCGGCATCGATCTGGTCGCCGAACAGCTGCGCATCGCCGATGGCGGATCCATCGCCGACCTCGAACCGCAACTGCACGGTCACGCGATCGAATTTCGCATCAACGCCGAGGATCCTGCGCACGGCTTCGTGCCGTTCCCCGGCCACATCGACGATCTGCACGTCCCGAGCGGCCCCGGCATCCGCTTCGACACGGGGATCGCGGTCGGAACCGACATCCCCGACCAGTTCGATTCGATGCTAGCCAAACTCGTCGTCTACGCGCCGGATCGCGACGCATGCCTGCGCCGCGCCCGCCGTGCGCTCGCTGAACTGCGGATCGTCGGCGTGCCGACCGTCATCCCGTTCGACAAGGCCGTGCTCGCCGATCCGGATTTCGCCTCGCCCGACCATCTCGGCGTATACACGCGATGGATCGAGGAATCGTTCCTGCCGCGCATCGACCCGTCCACGCTGACCGGCGACGGCGCGCTGCACCGCGGCGGCGACGGCCGGCCGATGACCCGCATGTGGATCGAACTTGACGGCAAACGCGTCGAACTGGGATTGCCGTCTGCCTTCGCGGCCGGTGTCGCTGCCGGAAGTTTCGCCGGGGGAGCAAGGGCCGCCGATTCAGTCAGCGGCGGCACCGAGACGGCCGATGACCCGTCGGCCGACCCGGACACGATCGTCTCGATCATCACCGGCACCGTCGTGCGATGGCTGGTCGACGACGGTGCGACGGTCGCCGCCGACGAACCGGTCGTCGTACTCGAGGCGATGAAGATGGAGACCCAGATCCCCGCCCCGCACGCCGGCATCCTGCACACGTCCGCAGCCGTAGGTGCCCAGGTTCGCTTCGGAGACCGACTCGGGCACGTCGAGTCGGCATAAAACGGCGGCGAAGCCGGCCCCCTCTGACGAGGGGGCAGCCGGGCGGAGCGTATTCATACACAGAAGAGGAAGCAATCATGGCATCGGCAATACAAGCAACAAAGGCACCGGCTCGCAAGGGGAGCCTGGCCTGCTACCGCTGGTATCCGAAGGTGTCGAGGATCCAGGCCAAGGCCGCGCAGGACGTCGGCCGCGGCAGCGAGAACTTGATGACGTTCGCGCGCGGCGACCTGTTCAAGGCCGCCCGCCGCTTCGTCTCCGGAGAGTCCCGCAAGGCGCTGGTCGTCACCGGCTTCTACATCCCCAAGGCCGAGCATCCCGCCGCCGAATCCGACGGTCCGGTCGGCGCGACCGAGATATGCGCGGCGATCCGCGACATCGGCGGCGACGCATGGCTGGTCAGCGACGCATGGTGCGAGCCGGTGATCCGCGGCGCGGCGAAGGACGTGCTGCCACAGGACCACGTACTGATCGCACCCAAAGGCGACTCGTTCGACGCATGGCTGGACGGGATGAAAACGCTGATCGCCGAGCAGCACATCGACACGGTCATCTTCATCGAGCGTGTCGGGCCGGCGTCGGACGGCTACCCGCGCAACATGCGCGGCATCAACATCCTCGAGTGGACCGCGCCGCTCAGCCGGCTCGCCTCGCTCGGTCTGCACACGATCGGCATCGGCGATGGCGGCAACGAGATCGGCATGGGACACATTGAATCGTATGCGATCGAGGATATCGTCGACCATGGCGACGAGATCGCCTGCACCGTGCCCACGCAGGAGCTCATCGTGGCCGGATGCTCGAATTGGGGCGGCCATGCGTTCGTTTGCTCGCTCTACGCCATGGGCCATCGTGAGGTCGCCGGCCTGCTTGACGAGCAGTGGCATCGCGGCGTGCTCGCGAACATCACGGCCGCCGGCGGCTTGGACGGGGTCAAACTTGTCAACATCCCCACGGTCGACGGTCTGTCTGAACGCCAGTACTACAGCCAGATCAACGCCCTATCCCAGCTCGCACGCTGAGTTTGATTGAATCGGCCTTTAGCCGATGCGATCCATGGTCAACAGGGTCTTCGGATGGTTGTCGTCGATGGATTGCAGCGGGTGTAACTCACGAGCCAGCGTCTTCTCATCCATCACGGTGAGTGACACCTGATAGTAGTGGTCGCTCTCGGGATCCGGTGTATAGAAGTCGA
>ENA-UPSX01000488-UPSX01000488.1-human-gut-metagenome-genome-assembly--contig:-NODE-488-length-11426-cov-13.116750_pt1 | contig 11426 bp, 9 predicted proteins | sample MGYA00250045_ERZ773367 | MGnify/ENA primary metagenome ERZ773367 (study PRJEB29103, sample SAMN06112033) | human gut metagenome | biome: human gut; feature: ankylosing spondylitis patient; material... | reverse complement strand
TTTCAAGCAGAAGACGGCATACGAGATAAGGCCACGTGACTGGAGTTCAGACGTGTGCTCTTCCGATCTGCCAGATTGCGGACGATATTGAAGATGGAGATGGCCAGCACCAGGAGCTGGACGGCGTTGAAGGCCTTCTCCACCGCCGCCTCGGAGCACTTCTTGTTGAGGCTGGCCCCGATAAAGCCGCCAGCGATGGCGCCCACGATCATCACAGGGGCGATGGACAGGTCGAACACCCCGAAGCCGGTGGTGAGGGCCACGGTGGTCAGCTTGGAGATCTGGGCGAAGAGGATGGTCACCAGGGAGCACACCGTGGCCGTCTTGGTGTCAAAGGAGAACAGGTAGATGATGAGGGCCACGTTGATGGGCCCGCCGCCGATGCCCAGGAAGGAGGAGCAGATGCCCAGGAAGACGCCCACCAGCAGGGACACCACCACGCCCCGCAGCTCCTGGCTGGGGATGCGGCTCTTGTTCTTCATGTAGAGGAACACGGCCAAGATGAGCAGGGAGAGCACCACGTTCTGCACCACGGTGACGGCGGAGTTGGCCCGGAGGGCGTCCACGATCACCTGGAGCAGCTTCTCCCCCGCCAGACCGCCCATCACCGAGCCCAGGGCCAGGGGGATGGCGGTGCCGAAGGGGATTTTGGTACGGGCCAGCATCTGCTTGCCGATGGACACCACCGACATGGAGAACACCGTCAGGGAGGAGAGCACGCCGATGGTCTGCACATCAAAGCCGTGGAGCACGTCCATCAGCGGCTTGATGATGACGCCGCCGCCCATGCCGGTGAGGGAGCCCACCGTGGTGGCGCCGATGGCGATGAGGAAGTAGAGCACGTACTGCAAGGGAACGCCTTCTTTCGATGGAATTCAGCGCCGGCTCAGCCGCCGCAGGGGGCGCCGCCCACGGGGGCGGAGTTGAGGGCGGGGTCCTTCATGCAGAGGTGGACGGCGGCGGTGGTGAAGGTGCGGGGCAGGGCCAGGATGTTGGGGTTGGGGCCGGTGTACTTGCGCATGGCGTCGGCCAGGGCCTCCTCGAAGGTGGCGCGGGTCTTGAGGCCCATGCTGCGGGCGATGCCCGGCTCCCGGGCGCCCACGATGTAGATGGCGCTGGTGTGCTCCTCGGCCAGGTGGCCGCAGCTCATCATGGAGAAGCCGTGGAAGGGGTGGAAGGCGTTGGCGAAGCGGTACTTGCGGATGTACTCCTCCTTGGTGGCGAAGTACTCGCCGTACCGGTTCATGTCGGGGAGGATGTTCATGTAGTCGTGCTGGAACAGGTCGTACAGCTCCCGCAGGTAGGGCCAGCGCTCGTCGTGGAAGTAGCCGTCGCAGATGGAGGACACGATGAACACGCACCGGTCGCTCATGATGCGCCTGTGGCGGATGACCTGGGCGGACAGGGCCTGCATCATCTGGATGGGGTTGGTGCCCATGCCGTTGCCGTAGTGGAAGTTGGTGGGCATGCCGAAGACGATGATGTCGTACTTCTTCTCCGCCCAGTGGACGTAGGTGCGCTTGTCCGCCATCTTCCAGGACACGGGCTGCATCTCCCTGGCCCAGCCGGAGTGAATCTCGATCTGGCGGCTCTTGGTGTCCAGCACGGCGTCGCAGCAGAAGAACTTCTTGCCCATCTTCTCCTCCATCCGCATGCCCTGCTGGTCGAACTTGTGCCGCATCTCGCTGTTCGTGGACACGGGCACGAAGTCCTGCCGGTGCATGACCTGGGGCACGTGGTGGGCGGAGATGCTCCGCCAGTGGGAGATGCCGGTGGCGCAGTGCTTGTAGCCGCCGGAGTAGCCGCCGTAGGGGTTGCCCTGGGTGTGCCCGATGAGCACCGCCACGTCCGCGTCGTAGACGTACTTGTTCATGATCACGTGGTCCCCCTGGGCGGTGTAGCCCAGGTCCACCAGGTGGTCGTAGTCCTCGCTGTCGTGGCTGGTGATCTGGCCGGTGGGGTAGAACTCGCCGAACAGCTCGGGGCCCAGGATGGTCTGCATCTCGGCCACGGTGGCCCGGGGGTGCAGGCCGTTGGAGAACAGCAGCAGCACGTCCTTCTGCTCCACCCCGGCGGCGTACAGCTCGTCCAGGCAGGCACGGATGGCCACCTTCCGGTGGCTGGTGGGCTGGTTGCCCCCCTTGACAATGTCCGGGATGACGATGACCACCGACTTGCCCGGCCCGGCCAGCTCCTTCAGCGGGGGCATGCCGATGGGGTTGCGGATGGACGCCAGGGTAGCGGCGTACAGGCTGTCCCAGTCCTGGGGCAGACAGGGCGGATCCGCTACTGTCTCCCCGGGGATGAAGATATCGGTGCTGTCGGGCAGCTCCGCGCCCAGCAGGCCCTGCCCGTATTCAAATTCCAGTTTCATAATTTACCTCCGTCCTCAATGGCCCAGATACAGGCGGATGATTTCCAGATACTCCTCGGGGTAGAAGCCGATCTCGCCGCTGAACCGGGTCAGGGCGATGAGGCCGCCGTCGATGTCCGCGATGGAGGCCAGCATGGCGGCGTTGTCCGCCTTGAGGCCGCCGCCGTACACCACGTCCAGGCCGCCGGTGCGCTCCTTGACGAAGCGGGCGATCTTCTCGATGTAGGGCTTGTCGGCCGGGGTCTTGCCGGGCCCGATGGACCAGATGGGCTCGTAGGCGATGACCACCCGGCTCTTGTCCGTCCCGTCCAGGCCGATGGCGAGCTGGTCGCCCAGCACCTGCTGCCAGGCCTCCTGCTCCTCGCTCTTCTCGCCGATGCAGTAGAGCACCTTGAGCCCCGCGGCCTGGGCGGCCTTCACCTCCTGGTTGAGCAGGCGGTTGACGGCGGCGGTGTCGGTGACGCCGGCCTCCGCCAGGATGCCCGCCTTGTCGTTGCGCTCCTCGCAGTGGCCGATGAGGACCCAGCCGCAGCCCAGGGCGGCGGCGGCGTGGGCGGGCCGGTTGGTGGTGAAGGCGCCGAAGTTGCCGCCCACTGCGGTGTCGGCCCGGAAGACCCCCTGGCAGCCCAGCTCCACCCGGCTGTCGGCGGTGCGGGCCGCGGCCGCGGGAATCAGGTGGGCCTCCGGGAAGAAGTCCACAAACTCCGCTTCCGCCGGGTCATAGCCCGTCAGGCCCTGCTGGGTCCCGGCCACAATGGCCCTGCCCCACTCGGCCACGGGGGCCAGGCGGTTGACCCCGCCCAGCTCCACCGGCACGTCAAAACGCTTGAGATTCAAAAAAATGTGTTTCATTCAGTTGACACCCGGCTTTCCCAAATTTTGAAACATATAGCCCTTGTAGCCCTCCACGCCCGGCTGGTTGAAGGGGTTGACGCCCAGCAGCTTGCAGGAGAGATAGCAGGCAAAGAGGAAGAAATAGAACAGCCCGCCCAGGGTGTGGGCGTCGATGGCGGGGATGGAGAGGTTCATGCAGGGGATGCCCCGGTCGCCGTGGGCCCGCATGGTGGCCTGGCGGGCGGTGTTGTTGATGTCCCAGAAGTCCATGCCCGTCAGGTAGTCAAAGTAGTCCTTCTTGGCCTCGGGGGGCAGGAGCACCGACGCGTCGCGGGCGCGCACCTCCACGAAGGTCTCGAAGAGGATGGGACTGCCCTCCTGGATGAACTGGCCGATGGAGTGGAGATCCTCCGAGTTGGAGGCCGCCACCGGGTACAGGGCGTTGCCCTCCTTGCCCTCGCTCTCGGCGAAGAGCTGAATCCACCACTTGGCGAAGTAATCCAGCCGGGGTTCGAAAAAGGAGAGCATCTCCAGGCGGTAGCCGTGCTCCAGCAGCAGCCGGCGCAGGCAGGCGTAGCGCAGGGCCGGGTTCTCCTCCGCCGGGGCGGCGAGGAGGGTATCCCGCATGTCCCGCATCCCCTGCACCAGCGCGCGGATGTCCACCCCGGCCACCGCCATTGGGAAGAGCCCCACGTCGCTGCCCACCGAGTACCGCCCGCCGATGGTCTCGGGGAATGTGAGGAACGTATAGCCCTGGTCGAGGCAGAGCTGGTGGAGGGTGGAGCCCGGCGTGCCGGTAGCGAAGATGCGCTTTGCCGCGCCCTCCGCGCCGTAGCGCCGCTCCAGGTACTGGCGCAACACCCGGAAGGCAATCCCCGGCTCCAGGGTCTCAAAGTTCTTGGCGATGCAGTCGATGTAGATGGATTGATATCCGTCCAGCTCCCGCAGAGTGCGGGCCATCTCGCAGGCGGAGATGGTGTTGCCCGCCCACAGAATGGCGGGGCCCCCCTCCGGCCGCAGGGCCTTGACGGCGGCCCGGGACGCCTGGTTGGAGCCGCCGATTCCGATGACCACGAAGGCATCGGCGTCGGCCCGCACCCGCGCCGCCTGCTCCAGCAGGAAGTCCACCCGCTCGGGCCCGGCCGCCTCGTCCACACTGTGCCAGCCCAGGTTGTCCCGGTACCGCTCCTCTCCCGCCGCCGCCTCGGCCAGCAGGGGCGCGGCGGCGCGCACCTGCTCCTCCAGCGCGCCGGGGGCCAGCACCGGCCGCGCGTCGGTAAAGGACAGGGTGATGCCGTCCATGCTCAGCCCTCCTTGGCGTAGCGGGCCGCCATGTCCTCCAGGGTGGCCGGCTCCACCAGGGGGGCCTTGCCGTAGCTGCCGAACTCCACAATCAGGGTGCCCACGGCCTCCTTCACGCCACGGCGCATGGCGTCGGTAATGAGAGCCACGGCCCCCTCGTCGCCAGTGCCGTACATGACGGTGTCCATGATGGGCGCCAGGAAGGCGCGGGGATCAAAGGCATCCCGCTTCTCGTCCAGCAGCTTCCAGACGCCGCCCACCCTGGCGTCCTCCTTCAGCTCCGGGTGGTCGCGGAACAGCTCGCGGAAGTTGCGGGTGACGGCCAGGCGGATGTCGGTGTCCACGTTGATCTTGCCGATGCCGCAGGGGATGGCCGCCTTCAGCTCCTCCTTGGAGATGCCGTAGGCGTTCTGGATGTTCCCGCCCAGGGCGTTGATCTCATTGACGATATACTGGGGAACGGTGGAGGAGCCGTGGGACACCAGGGCGCCCTGGATGCCCTCGTGGTTCATGCACTCCTTGATGGCGATGGGGATCTCCTTCCGCAGCTTCACGTCCTTGCCCTTGCTGGCGCCGTGCATGGTGCCGTAGCTGATGGCCAGGGCGTCCACCCCGGTCTTTTTGAAGAACTCAATGGCGGAGAGGGGGTTGGTGTAGGTGGAGTTGGCGGCAAAGACGTGGTCCTCCACGCCGGCCAGCACGCCCAGCTCGCCCTCCACGGACACGCCGCGGGCGTGGGCGTACTTGACCACCTCGCGGGTGAGCTCCACATTCTCCTCAAAGGGGAGGGCGGAGCCGTCGATCATCACGGAGGTGTACCCCCCCTCAATGGCGGCCACGCAGGAGTCGAAGTTCTTGCCGTGATCCAGGTGGAGCACCACGGGGATGGGGCTTTGCTCGGCAAACTTCTTCACCGCCTCGGCGATGTTGCGGGCCCCCTTCTTCTTGTCCTCCAGGGTGCCGTTTGCAAAGTCCACCCGGCCGCCCATGAAGGCGTTGGCCAGGTCGGCCCCCTGCAGAATGGCCGGGGAGCGGAACATCTCGTGTACGGCGATGACCGCCTCGGCCTGGGCCACGGCGTTGACGTTGAAGGCCCCCTGGGCATAGCCATATTTCACGGTGGCGTCCAGAACCGGACGCAGAGGTACCAGAGGCATAGCAATTCTCCTTTCGGTTATTCCCTTATCTTGTATAGACGGTGCGCCCGCCCACCACGGTGCGGGCCACCTGGTAATCGCCGTCCAGCAGGACCAGATCGGCGTCCTTTCCCACGTCCAGCTCCCCCTTGCCGGCCCAGCCCATGAGGCGGGCGGGGTTGGCGGTCATGAGGCGGGAGACGGTCTCCGCCCCCTCCCCGGTGAAGGCCATGAGGTTGCGCAGGGCCTGGGCCATGGTGAGGGTGGAGCCGGCCCGGACGCCGTTGGGCAGCTTGGCGTCCCCGTTCTCCACAATTACGTCGTTGACTCCCAGCTTGTAACTGCCGTCGGGCAGGCCGGCGGCCATGATGGAGTCGGTGACGGCTACCACCCGGTCGTACCCCTTGGCCTTGAGGTAGAGGCGCACGGTGCCCGGGTGGAGGTGGCGGCCGTCGCAGATGGCCTCCACGTACACATCCCGCTCCAGGGCCACGCCGAAGATGGCGGGGTCGTGCTGGTGGAACAGCCGCATGGCGTTGCCCAGATGGGTGACCGAACGCACACCGGCGTCCACACAGGCCGCGCACTGGTCGTAGCCCGCGCCGCTGTGGCCCATGGCGCAGACGATGCCCATGGCGTTGAGGCGGGGGATCAGCCCGGGCACGCCGGGGATCTCGGGGGCCAGGGTGGTATAGCGCACGTGGCCGCCGGAGGCCTTCTGATACTTGGCAAAGAGCTCCGCGTCGGCGGTGTGCATCAGCAGGTGCTCGGGCATGGCCCCCTTGTACTCGGAGGACAGGCAGGGGCCCTCCAGGTGGACGCCCAGCAGGGCCGCCCCGCCGCAGGGGCCGCCCTCGATGACCTGCCTGGCCTGCTCCATGCACCAGAGGGTCTGCTCCGGCGTGTCGGTGAGCACCGAGCACAGCCAGCCGGTGACGCCCTGGGAGGCGAAGAACCGGCCGATCGTGCGCAGGCCCTCGGCGTCGGCGGCGTTCACGTCCACCCCGGCGGCGCCGTGGGTGTGCAGGTCCAGAAAACCGGGCAGCACCCGCAATCCGGCGGCGTCCACCTCCGGCAGGCCCTTCTCATTGTGGTGCCCGCGGCTCAGGGCGGTGATGTGCCCGTCCTCCACCGCCATGTCCAGGGGGGTAAAGGCCCCGTTCCACAGGACGGAGCCGTTTTTCAGATAAAAGGAGTTGTCCATGGCGGCCTCCTCAATAGGCCGTCTGGGCGGCGTTGGCGTTGACGTAGAGCAGGGCGTCGGGGTGGTTCTGGGCCAGGGTGGCGGGGAACGCGGCGGTCACCTCGCCGTAGGCCGCCCGGCGGCACACGGCCCGGTGCCAGTCCCGGAACACGCCCAGGCGCAGCTTCCGCGCCCCCAGAATCTCTTTCATGCCAATGGTGACGCACTTCCTGGGCATATCCTCCAGCGCGCCGCCCAGGTCGCCCACGCAGTTGGTGGCCCTCGTCTCCGGGTGGATGTCCAGCACCCGGGTGGGGAGCTGGGCGAACTGTTCAGCCGTCAACTCCGGCTGGGGCTCGTTGAAGGCCAGGTGGCCGGTGATGCCGATGCCGCCGAAGGCGATGTCCACGCCGCCCAGCTCCTCGATCAGGGCGGGGATGCGGCCCAGGTCGTTGGGATCGGGGAAGACCCGCTGCTCCTCGGGCATGAGCAGCTCCGGGGCGATCTTGCCATATACCTCCCGGGCCATGAAGCCCCGGAAGGACAGGGGATTCTCCTCGGCGATCCACTGGCCGTCGTCGGTGAGGTACTCGTCCATGTTGATGAACCAGCAGTTCCTCAGGGAGAGCTGCTCCCGGTTGACCAGCCGCACGAAGATGGGGTACTGCCCCACCGGTCCCACCGGGCAGATAAAGACGGTGGGCTTTCCGGCGGCGTTGTTGGCGCGGATGGCAGCGCACATCTCGGCGGCCATCTCGTAAAAGACCTCGCCGGAGTCGCCCAGCTTGAGGATGGGGAGCTTGGCGCCCTTGCCCAGCTCCTGGGCGGAAATATGATAGTAGTCCATAGTCGTACCTCCTTTTGTCATTGAAACAGGTGCTCCAAATTCATCTGGCGGATCATCTTGACGATCTCCTTGGTGCGGGAGCAGCCGAACTTGCCCAGCAGGCCCTTGATCTGGGTCTTAATGGTCACCACCTCCACGCAGCGGAGCCTGGCGATCTCCGCCACCTTCTTGTCCTGGAGCAGCAGCTTGACCAGCTCGTGCTCCGCCGGCGTCAGGTGGGCCACGTTGTTGATGAAGAAAATCAGGGAGCGCTCGCTGCGGCGCAGACGGGCGTACTCCTGCATGACGGTGTTCTGGATCTTTGGGTCCAGCTCCGCCCGCCCCTCGCTGGCCCGGCGGATGTGCTCCAGCAGCCTCTCCTCCTCACAGCCCTTCACCACATAGTCCACCGCGCCGGTGCCCATGGCGCTGGTGATCATGTCGTCGGTCTCATGGGCGGTGAGGAACAGGATTTTGACCTCCGGGTGCCGCGCCGTGATGACCTCGGCGGCCCGGATGCCCGCGTCGATGGTCTCCATTTCGATGTCCATCAGAATCACGTCGCAGGGGACGGTGTCCGCCAGGGAAGCGATCTCCTCTCCGGAGGCGGCGGAGCCCACCACCTCCATATCGCTCTGGGCGGATACCACGTCGCAGAAGTCCTCCCGCAGCAGGGGGAAGTCCTCCGCCACCATCACCCGGATTATCTTTGCCATTGTGTGATCACTCCTTCTGACGGGGGTCGTAGAGGGGCAGCATGATCTGGAACCGGGCCCCCTCCCCGTCGCGGCTCTCCAGGCGCAGGCGGCCCAGGTGGCTGCGGACGATCTTCCGCACATAGTACAGGCCCATGCCCCAGTTGTAATTGGTGTTTTTGCTGGTGACAAAGGGCTCGAAAATCTTGCCCTGGCGCTCCGGCGGGATGCCCGGGCCGTTGTCCTCCACCTCCAGCACGGTCCACATGCGCTCGGCGCGGACACGAAGCACCACCTGCGGCTCCTCCCGCCCCGCCTGAACGGCCGCCTCATACCCATTGCACAGCAGGTTGCACACCGCCTCGCTCAGGTGGCTGAGATCCGCCAGCACCAATCGGTCGGTGCCCACATCCAGGCGAACCGGCTGGCCGGGGTACTTGCCGTGAAACCGCTCCACCGCCGCCTCCACCAGCCCCTCCACCGGCACGGCCGTGAGGGCAATGGAGTTGTTCTTGACCGTGCGGTAGAGCTCGTCCATCCTCCGCAGCATTCCCTCGTTCAGCTCGTTGAGCTGAACGGCGCAGGCGCGCACCTGCGCCATGTCCGGAGGGTCCCCTGCCAAAGCCCGGGACAGCTTCTTGTGGAGCACCCGGCTGGACAGGAGCTGGTTCTTTACCCCGTGGACAAAGACGGATACTCCGGTGCCCGCCGCGTCGAACTTCCGCTTGAGGATCATATCCTGCCGGGTGTCGTCATAGGTAAGCTGGGTATAGCGCACCAGATTGTAGCTGCCCAGCACCACAAAGAACACCGTGCACAGACCCAGGATGATCCACCCCAGGGCGGGCAGCGCCCCGCTGATGTAGCTGCTGATGCCCAGGCGGATATACTCGGAGATGAACATGTTGTAGATCTGTGCCGGATCCTTGCTGGCGTAGAGCAGGTAGAGGGTGGAGATACTGGCGAAGGAGAGCAGCACATAGCGGGTGTTGCGCTTGAAAACTGGCATGGTGGTGGCATGGTACTCCTGGAAAAACAGCAGACCCGCCGCCGCCAGATAAAGGATGATCCAGGTCAGCGAAACGTGAATGGTCAGCGGCAGGAGCCAGAAGCGCCCACTCACCACCGTGCGAAACACGGCCGGATAATAATAAACGAGGGACAATGCCGGTACCACACATGCCGCAAGGCGCAGGCTTTTCATCCTGCGCCGGAGGGCCGGGATCATAGTGGCCTCCAGTGCGGCCTGTAGGGCAAACAGGGGAAACAGGGAGCGGCCTACTGCCACCACATAGCCCAGCCGGTCCATAGGGATTGGAAGCGCATGGAGCCACACCTGCAGCTTTGGAACCAGAAACAGGAACTCCCGCTGTTGGGCTGCTGTGCCGCCGATGGCCGCGATATAGACAATGATGCCCGCAAACATGACCAGGTTACACACACTCATGCCCAGCAAATACAGGGAGAGCGAGTCCTTACGCCGCAGAGCCACATACAGCGATGTGGCCAGACACAGTATCAGTACGAGAATCAGCACGGTGCCTCTCCCCCCTGCGTGGATTCAGTTCTTTATTATATCGCGTTCTCTCCGCCAGTGCAACGCATAACACAAAGAGCGCCGGGGCTCCGCCAAATACGGAGCCCCGGCGGGGTTGGCAGTCATTTACTTCGCGGCGCTGTAGGCGTCGTAAGCCTCCTGCATTACATCAAAGAGCACATAGTCCTCCACAGGAACATTCTCGGTAATGGTGCCATTATCCAGGAAAATGCCCTGCTGGGTCTCATAGACCGTCTTGATGGCGTCCATGTCGCCGCAGACCTCGGTGATGGTCTGCCAGTCGGCCTCGCCAACTGCGGCCAGCATGGTGTCCTCGGGGGCGTCCAGCTCCTTGGCCAGCAGCTTGGCCATCTCCTCGGGATGGGCAGCGCGCCAGTCATGAGCCTTGTCCAGGGCCTGGGCAAAACGCACCAGGATGTCGTGGTTGGCCTCGGCGTACTCAGGGGTACAAATGTAGCTGGAGGGGAAGATGGCGCTGTCCAGGAAGTCGGCGTTGGTGCCCAGATCCACGTAGTTGTCGCCCAGAGCGTTCTGCAGGGTGACGGTATTGGGGGACCAGGAGGCGGCGGCGTCAATCTGCCCGGAGATCATGGCGGTGGTCATACCGTCCACGGTCATCTCTACGGTGTTGATATCATCCATGGTCATGCCGGCACGGGCCAGGGCCTGCTCCAGAATAATCTCAGAGGAGGTGCCGGAGGACACAGCAACAGTCTTGCCCTTCAGATCCTCGATGGTTTCAATGCCCTTGGCCTTGTTGCCCACCACCACATCCGACAGGGAGGTGGTGTGATCCATCTGGAAGATTTTTGCCTCGCCCTGAATGCACAGCTTATGGGCACCGTGGCCGATCTGGGAAATGTCAATGTCGCCGGAGGCCATGGCGGCGATTTCGGCGGGGCCGCCCTGGAACTCAAAGGTCTCAACGGTCAGGCCCACTTCCTCAAAGTAGCCCTGCTCAATGCCCACAAACAGGGAGCCGGCGGAGCCCAGGTTGGGCATGTACGCCACGCGGACGGTGGCGGGCTCATAGGTGGGGGTGTCGGCCGCGGGGGTCTCGGTGCCGATGGCAGGGGACTCGGTGTTGGGCGCTGGGGACTCATTGTTGGCGGGAGTCCCGCAGGCGGCCAGGGAGAATACCATTCCGCAGGCCAGTGCAAGAGAGAGCAGTTTCTTCTTCATGATAGTTCCTCCTTAATTATTTATGATGATCCGGCTCATCCCGGAACAATCATACTTACTTGCGGACAGAGAGGTACTCCTGATAGACCTGACTCCAGATGTGATTCTTCAGTTCCAGGAATCGAGGACTCATCTTGGTCTCCTGATCGCGGGGATAGGGGATGTCGATGTCCACAATCTCCTTGACACGGCCGGGGCGGGCACACATGATGACCACCCGCTGGGCCAGAATGATGGCCTCCTCTACGTCGTGGGTGATGAAGAAGCAAGATCGGAAGAGCGTCGTGTAGGGAAAGAGTGTAGATCTCGGTGGTCGCCGTATCATTAAAAAAAAAA
>ENA-UPSX01000483-UPSX01000483.1-human-gut-metagenome-genome-assembly--contig:-NODE-483-length-11455-cov-9.120056_pt1 | contig 11455 bp, 7 predicted proteins | sample MGYA00250045_ERZ773367 | MGnify/ENA primary metagenome ERZ773367 (study PRJEB29103, sample SAMN06112033) | human gut metagenome | biome: human gut; feature: ankylosing spondylitis patient; material... | reverse complement strand
CGGGTTTGTAGCTCAGTGGATAGAGCGTCTGTCTCCGGAACAGAAGGTCGTGGGTTCGATCCCCATCAAGCCCACCACAAAGACATGTGAAGAGCCGGGGCAGGGAGCCGGTATTTGGAACATGGGGCAATGCGTGTCGATTCCATGGGTACAGTGATTGCTTGAGATTGCGTTGTCGTGGTTTGCCGCGGCCTGAACGCAAGCAACATGCATAACACATTCTTCAAAGGAGAACATTATGAGCGAGAAGATGGAAGCGGTTGCGACTTCTGAAGCCCCGGCGGCGCTGGGCGCATACAGCCAGGCCGTGAAGGCCAACGGTTTCGTGTTCGTCTCCGGCCAGCTGGGCATCGACCCAGTCACCGGCGAACTGGCTGGCGAAACCGCCGGCGAGCAGGCAGCCCAGGCACTGAAGAACATCAAGCATATTCTTGACGCCGCAGGCACCGGCATCGAACACGTCTGCCGCGCCACCATCTACATGAAGAACGTCGAAGACTTCCACGAGATCGACGACGTGTATGCGCAGACCTTCATCGGCTCCGTGAAGCCGGCCCGCGTCGCGTTCGGCGGCAACAACATTCCGAAGGGCGCTCTCGTTGAGATCGACGCCATCGCTGTGCTCTGATTTCAGTGCGCTGATTGCAAATCTCCAGAAAATCCTTTTTCAGGCTCGTATGCGGTTTCTTACGCTGCATGCGAGCCTGTTTTTGTTTATGCAATCTCAGGATTGCCGCTAAAAGTGAACGGCAGGCAACATGATTCCACCGATTTCCGTATAGTAATGCGATTGGGTATTGTGCAAACGCATGCAAACGCAAGAACGCAAGAACGCGCCCATCCAAATATGAAGGAGCAGTCGCGCATGGCCGAATCGCAAGTCAACGCATCCACTGCAGACACTGACGCCGCTGAATCCGCTGAAGCCAAGCAGGGCGGTCTTGAACGCAAGATGGAAACCCGCCATCTGACCATGATTTCGCTAGGTGGTGTGATCGGTACGGGCTTGTTCCTCAGCTCCGGCTACACGATTCACCAAGCCGGCCCTCTTGGCGCGATCATCGCGTATGGCATCGGATCCATGCTTGTGTATTTTGTGATGCTCAGCCTTGGCGAACTGTCGGTGGCCATGCCGTATGCGGGCAGCTTTCACCTGTATGCGAAGCGTTTCATCGGCCCCGGCACCGCGTTCACCATCGCCGTGCTATATTGGCTGAATTGGGCGGTGGCGCTCGCTTCGGAATTCACGGCAGCCGGTCTGCTGATGCAACGTTGGTTTCCTGATTCGCCCGCGTGGATTTGGTCCGCCGCCTTCATTGCGGTGGTGTTCATGCTCAATATTCTGTCGGTGAGGCTGTATGGCGAGTCGGAATTCTGGTTCGCATCCATTAAGGTGTTTGCGATTATCGTGTTCATTGTGATCGGCTTGCTTGCCATGTTTGGTGCGATTCCGATTGCCGGTTACGATCACGCACCGCTGTTTGAGAATTTCTATAATGACGGCTGGTTCCCCAATGGTGTGCTGCCGATTTTTTCGACGCTGCTGACGGTGGTGTTCGCATTTTCGGGCACTGAGGTTGTTGGTGTCGCGGCGGGGGAGACGAAGGATCCGGCGCAGGCGATTCCGAAGGCCGTGCATACCACGGTGTTGCGTCTTGCGATTTTTTTCATCGGTTCGATTGCGGTGATGTCCGCGCTGATTCCGTGGCATCGGTCAGGCGTCGACACGAGTCCGTTTGTGCTCGTGTTCCAGTCGATCGGCATGCCGTTTGCCGGCGATGTGATGAATTTCGTGGTGTTGACGGCAGTGCTTTCCGCTGCGAATTCCGGCTTGTACGTGTGCTCGCGCATGGTCTGGTCGCTTGCGCAGGAGGGTATGATCCCGCGCGTGCTCGGCAAGACGAATTTCCATGGTGTGCCCGTGTTCGCGGTGCTGTTCAGCATGGCTGGATCGCTGTTGGCGTTGTTGTCTTCCGTGGTTGCCGCTTCGACGGTGTATTTGGCGTTGGTTGCGGTTTCCGGCTTGGCCACACTGGTGGTGTGGGCGTCGGTTTCCGTCTGCCACTTGCGTTTCCGCAAGCAGTGGCTTGATCAAGGGCATTCGGCTGACGATTTGAAGTATCGTGCCCCCGGTTTCCCGTTCGTGCCGATTGCTGCGATTGTGATGTGCATCGGCGCGTTGGTTTTGGTGATTTGCGATTCGTCGCAGCGTTCCACATTGCTGTATATGATTCCGTTCGTTGCGATCTGCTATATCGGCTATTACGCTTCGGTGGCTTGGCGCAGGAAGCATGGCGAACTGCAGGATGATACGCGGGGCGATACGCAAGGCTGATTCTGTCTGCATAATCGGTAGACTTGGAGGAATGAGTCCAGAAGCGCTTAGTGAACTGATTTTCAATATTGCCAACAACCTTGTGAATGAAGGCAAGGCTGGCACCCTGACCACCGATCTCATCCCTCCGCAGACCAAATTCGCCGTCATGCGTCCGAAGGACCGCGCACACGGCGATTGGGCATCGAACGCGGCCATGCAGCTGGCCAAGAAGGCCGGCATGAAGCCTCACGATTTCGCCGAACTGTTCGCCGCGGAACTCGCCAATGCCGATGGCATCAAGTCCGTGGAAGTGGCCGGCCCCGGCTTCATTAACATTGTGCTTGATTCCGCGTCCGCCGCAGCCGTGGTTGACACTGTGCTTAACGAGGGCGCGAACTACGGCAAGAACGACCATCTTTCCGGCAAAACCCTGAATCTTGAATTCGTGTCCGCCAATCCGACCGGTCCGATCCATATCGGCGGCACCCGTTGGGCCGCGGTCGGCGACTCCATGGCCCGCGTGCTTGAGGCGAACGGCGCCAAGGTGGTGCGCGAATACTATTTCAACGATCACGGCGAGCAGATCAACCGTTTCGCCAAGTCGCTGGTCGCGGCAGCCCACGGTGAGGAAACCCCGATCGACGGTTACAAGGGCGCTTATATCGATGAGATCGCACGTCGCGTCATCGATGAGGCAAAAGCCGACGGTATTGCGATTCTCGACCTGCCGCGCGTCGACGGTGGCGTTGACAACGATGGCAATCCGCTGGGTGAGGGCGATTCCGAACAGCGTGAGGAATTCCGCAAGCGTGCAGTGCCGATGATGTTCGACGAAATCCGCAAATCCATGAAGGATTTCCGTGTGAATTTCGACGTGTGGTTCCATGAGAACAGCTTGTATTCCGATGGCGAAGTCGACAAGGCGATCGCCGATCTGCGTGAACGCGGCGACATTTACGAAAAGGATGGCGCAACCTGGTTCGAATCCACCAAGCATGGTGACGACAAGGATCGTGTGATTATCAAGTCCGACGGCAACTACGCGTATTTCGCAGCTGATATTGCTTACTATCGCAACAAGCGTCATCGTGACAACGATCCGGCAGACATCGCCATTTACATGCTGGGTGCCGACCATCACGGCTATATCGGCCGCATGATGGCCATGTGCGCCGCATTCGGCGACGAACCTGGCGAAAACATGCAGATTCTTATTGGCCAGCTCGTCAACGTGCTGAAGGACGGCAAGGCAGTGCGCATGTCGAAGCGCGCCGGCAATGTGGTGACCATCGACGATCTGACCGACGCTATCGGCGTGGATGCCTCCCGTTATTCGTTGGCACGCACCGACTACAATTCCCCGGTCGACATCGACCTGAACCTGCTCGCTTCGCATTCCAACGAGAATCCGGTGTACTACGTGCAGTATGCGCACGCCCGCTCCTGCAATGTGGATCGCAATGCGGCTGCTGCCGGCATCACCTACGAGGGTGCCGACGTGAGCCTGCTCGACACCGCCGCCGACGGCGAAGTGCTTGCCGCGCTCGCCCAGTGGCCGGCCCTGCTGCGCGAAGCCGGAGACCTGCGCGCCCCGCATCGCGTAGCCCATTACTTGGAAGACCTCGCCGCCACCTACCACAAGTGGTACAACGTGGAACGCGTGGTGCCCATGGAGCTCACCGATCCGGAAGCTCGCGGCGAACAGGCTGAAGCCCTGCGCATCGCCAAGGCTCCGGAACCGGCTCGTGCAGCCGCACGTTTGAAGCTCAATGACGCCGTCAAGACGGTTATCGCCGAAGGCCTTGACCTGCTTGGCGTCGCAGCCCCAGACAGGATGTGATCGCCATGGCAGTCACCCCCATCTGGCCGGCCGGCTCCAACGTGAACGAGCAAGGTGAAATCACGTTCCATGGCCGCACTGCCGAAAGCCTGCTGAACGAATTTGGTTCGCCGCTCTACGTCATCGACACCGATGACGTGCGAGCCCGCGCCGCCAAATTCGTCAAATCCGCGGCAAATGCGTTCAACAACACCGTAACCCACGTCAGCTTCGCCGGAAAAGCACTGCTTTCCAAGGAAATCTGCCGTATCGTCACCGAATCCGGCATGCTGATCGACACCTGCACCATGGGCGAGATGCGCATCGCGCTCGCCGCGGGCGTTCCCGGACGGCGACTCGTGCTGCACGGCAACAACAAGTCCGATGCGGAAATCGAACTCGCCATTACCGAAGGCTTCGCCAAAATCGTGGTGGACGAGCCGAACGAGCCGGCCCGCATCGCCGAAATCGCCAAGCGTCTCGGCAAGCGCGCTCGCGTGATGTTGCGTGTTATGTCCGGCATTCATGCGGGCGGCCACGAATTCGTGTCTACCGCGCATGAGGACCAGAAGTTCGGTGTCGCCTTGCTGCCGGTTGGTGCCGATGCAAGCAAGCTGAACGTGCTCGACGATTTGGCTGACGTGACCCCCGCAGGGTCGAACGCACGCCTAGGCGAAAGCGAAGCCACTCCGGGCGAAAGCGCAGAACGCCAACTGCAGTACGACATCAAATACCCGTACGACATGAGCCACGAGAAGGTTTCCGAAGGCGACCGCAAACTCGCCGAAGCCATGACCATGGTGGCTGATGGCCCCGCGCTCGCCGTATTGAAGGAGATCTACCGCCATCAGGACGTGCTCGAACTGGTCGGCGTGCATTCGCATATCGGATCGAACATTCACGATGCGGACGCCTTTATCCAGGCCGCGAAGCGCATGATGCTGCTGCGCAAGACCTTCTACGCCACCGACGCATACACCCTGCCGGAGGTCGACTTGGGCGGCGGCTATTCCGTGGCCTACACCGATGGCGAGGATTCCATGGATCTCGATACGGAACTTGTCCGCCTTGCCGATGCGGTCACCACCGTGAACCGTGCGCTCGGCATGCCCGCTCCGGTCATCTCGTTCGAGCCGGGCCGTTGGACGGTCGCCCCGACCGGCGTCACCCTGTATCGTGTGGGCACGGTCAAGCCGGTGCAGCTTGCCGGAACCGCGAAAGACAAGGCTGGCAATCCGGTTACGGAACGCGTGTACGTGTCTGTCGACGGCGGCATGAGCGACAATATTCGTCCGGCATTGTATGGATCGGATTACACTGCGAGAATCGCCAATCGTGAGGGTTCCAGCGAAACCAAGCTGTGCCGTGTGGTCGGCATGCACTGCGAATCGGGCGATATCATCGTCAACGAGGTGCGTCTTCCTGCCGATATTCAGCGTGGTGACGTGCTGGCGGTGCCTGTTACGGGTGCATACGGTCGCACGATGGCCAGCAACTACAATCAGGCGCTGATTCCTGCGGTTGTTGCCGTATCCGAGCAAGACGCGCATGTGATGATTCGCCGTCAGACGGTCGATGATCTGCTGGATTGGGATGTGAGCGAATAGCGATTCGTGGCGTTTCGCTCGTGTTTCGTATTGTTCATGGCGATTCGTCTCAAATTACGGATGCAGCGTGGATGCAGTATGGGCGGTTTTCGGGGCAAAGCTCGGAAACCGTCCATTTTCGTATGATTTCGCGGTCTTACGTCATATCGGGACCGTACAATAGGCAGGGTTACACCAATACTTCACATTCAAGGGAGGATGCCTTGGTACAGGAAGATGTTGCGCCGATTCGCGTTGGATTGTTGGGCGCGGGCACGGTCGGCTCTCAGACCGCACGCCTGCTGGTGGAGCAGAAGGATGAGCTCGCCGCACGCATCGGACGACCGATCGAACTGACCGGCGTCGCCTGCCTTGATCCGTCGGAAACCGACCCGTTCCCGTGGATCGACAAGTCCGTGGTGACCACCGACACCATGAGCGTGGCCACCAATGCTGACATTGTGGTCGAACTGATCGGTGGAACCGGCGTGGCCCGCAAGTTCGTGCTTGCGGCCATCGAATCCGGCGCTTCCGTGGTTACCGCCAACAAGGCGCTGTTGGCCAAGTATGGTCCAGAAATCTATGCCGCCGCCGAAGCCAAGGGCGTCGATATCTACTTCGAGGCTTCCGTGGGCGGTGCTATTCCGTTCCTCAAGCCACTGCGTGAATCCCTCGTCGGAGACAAGGTGACGAGCATGCTCGGCATCGTCAACGGCACCACGAACTACATTCTCGACGAAATGACCACCAAGGGTCTTGATTTCGACGACGTGCTGAAGGACGCTCAGGCCAAGGGATACGCCGAAGCGGATCCGACCGGGGACATCGAAGGCTACGATGCGGCCAACAAGGCGGCCATCATGGCCACGCTCGGCTTCCACACCAACGTGACCATCGATGATGTGTCCGTTGAGGGCATCACCAAGATCACCGCCGACGATATTGCTGCCGCAACCGCCGAAAACAAGGTCATCAAGCTGCTGGCCGTGGTGGAGAATGGCGAGGCCGGTGTGTCTGCCCGCGTGTATCCGGCGCTGATTTCCAACGAGCATCCGCTGGCTTCCGTGCATGGTTCCTTTAACGCGGTGTTTGTGAAGGCCGAAGCGGCTGACGATCTGATGTTCTATGGTCGTGGCGCTGGCGGCGCTCCGACCGCTTCTGCGGTGGTTGGCGATGTGGTGACCGAGGCGCGTCACATCGCACAGGGCTGCACTGGCCCGACCATTCCGTTGTATAAGGATTTGAAGAAGGCTCCGATCGAGGCTTCCAAGGCCGAGTTCGCGGTGCGTTTCGTGATTCACGACAATCCGGGCGTACTTGCGGCCATTGCGGCCAAGTTCGCCGAGCATGGCGTGTCCATCAATGGTGTGAACCAGGATCTCAAGCCCACGCTGAAGGATCCGGGCTACGACGGCGAACTGCAGCAGCTGCGCCTTGTCACGCACATGACCGACGAGCTTACCCTGCGTGAAACCGTGAAAGACGTGTGCGCACTCGACTGCGTGGTTGGCGAGCCTTCCATCCTCCGCGTGCTCAACTAACAGTTATGAGACGGCTGCTCAAATCGTTGCGATTGGGCGGCCGTCTCTTTATTCATATTCCGGCTGCTGTGTTGGGCAATTGCTTGCCGATTGTTTACTCAATCGCCCGATGATTATGGGCTTGAATTTGACTCTTGTACCCTTTCGGGTATACGGTGCTACATTTGTAAAGAAGATGTGACGAAGGACGACGAGATATGACTCCAGTTACTCGTAAAGTGCATGTGCGTGTTCCGGCTACCAGCGCCAATCTTGGTTCTGGCTTTGATACGGTCGGACTTGCTCTGGACTACCACGACGAACTTGAATTCACGCTGAGCGCCGATCCGGTGAACACTGCGGCTCAGGTGATGATCGAAGGCGAAGGCGCCGATACTCTCCCGCGTGACGAAACCCACTTGGTGGTTTCCACGTTCCGCCGCGCATGCCAGACCTTTGGTCTGGGCCGTGTGGGCTTCATTCTTCAGGCTCACAACAACATTCCTCAGGCACGAGGCATGGGCTCTTCCGCAGAGGCCATTGTGGCGGGCATCGCAGCCGCGGCCGCCTTCGCGCAGGACGACGAACTCAACCGTGATGCCGTGTTTGAGCTTGCTGCGGCCATCGAAGGCCATCCGGACAACGTGGCTCCGGCCGTGTACGGCGGGCTCACCATGTCTTGGGACATGGAAACCCCCGAAGGTGTCGGTTCCGTGCCGATTCCGGGCGGCGAACCGCTGCATAAGGGCTTCCATACCATCAACTATCGCGTTGCCGACGATCTGACCGCCGCCGTGTTCGTGCCGGATTATGAGCTGTCCACCGAAAAGGCACGCCAGGCGCTGCCGGGCCAGCTGGCGTTCAAGGATGCCGTGCACAATGTGTCTCGCGTGAGCCTGCTGCCGGCCGCCATGAATCCTGCGATGCTGGCGACTGGTCAGCGTCAGGACGTCAACGCGTTGCTGTTCGCCGCCACGCAGGATCGTCTGCATCAGCCGTATCGCGCTCCTTTGATGGAACCGTCGTGGACGTTGATCGAAAAGCTGCGTTCCCATGGTTTCGCTTCCATGGTTTCCGGCGCCGGCCCATGCGTGCTCGTGCTGCATCATGGCGACGCTCGCGAACAGCTGGGACAGCTTGCTTCCGAAGAGCTCGCTTCCGGTCATTGGCGTGTGCTGCATTTGGGCGTCGACACCAAGGGTGTGCAGGTGGAACGCGCATGAACAACTCCATTCCGCTGATTCTCGCTTCCAAATCCAAGCCTCGCCGTGACGTGCTTTTCTCGGCGGGCATTTGCCCCACGATTCGCGTATCGAACGTGGACGAGCCGGCGGCGCTCGAACGTGAGGCGGCCGCCATGGGCGTTGCCGTAAGCGATCTGAGCGTGGAACAGCGGGTGATGATTCTCGCTACGGCCAAAGCCGAAGCCGTACATCAGGCGTATCGGAACGTTGCCGCCACCGCTGCGGCGGCGCACGGCGATCGTGTGGTCGGATTTCCGCTGAAAGCAGTTGCCGAATCTTCCGAACATTCGGATAATGCTGAAAATACTGGGGATTCCGCATCTTTAGAACATCATCGTGTTACGTTGCGTGCGGACGAAGTGCAGTCCGCCTCCGATGTGAAGACCCGCGATTTTTCGGGAGTCACCATTCCTACGATCACCGAATCGATTGCTGATTTCGTTGATGGCAAGCCGAGCCTGACCCGTGCGAAAGTCGGTCCGCTGATTCTTGGCTGCGATTCCATGTTCCTGCTTGACGGCGAATGTTACGGCAAGCCGCATAGCGCTGAGGTGGCTCGGGAACGACTGCGTGCCATGCGTGGCGCCACCGGTGAATTGTGGACGGGCCATTGCCTGATCGACTTCGCCACCGGGCGTATCGCGCGAGGCGCGAGCAGGGCAACGCTGCACTTCTGCGAATATTCCGACACCGATATCGAACGGTACATCGCCACCGGAGAACCGTTGGAAGTGGCTGGTTCCTTCACGCTTGAGGGCTTCGGCGGAGCATTCATCGACTCCATCGAAGGCGATCCGCACGGCATTATCGGCCTGAGCCTTCCGCTGGCGCGCCGTTTGGCCGCCGAGCTCGGCGTGGAATGGACCGATCTGTGGAATGTGACGCGAGCCGATCAAGAACCGAACGTCGAACACGATTCGCGAACCGGTGCCGCGAAGCCGCTTCCTCCCAAGGAAAACGTGCATCAGCCGGGTGATGGTTGGATTGATTGCGATTGCGGCCGCAAGCATTGGGGCACGAACGGCGCGTCCGGCGTGCTCTTGGCCCGCCGAAGCGAACAGACCGGCGAAGTGACGCACGTTGTCATGCAACATCGCGCGGTGTGGAGCGCGGAAGGTGGCACATGGGGCATTCCAGGAGGTGCCACCGCCGACGGTGAAAGTCCGATCGAGGGCGCGCTGCGCGAATCGTACGAGGAAGCCAACATCACGCCGGAAGATATCGACGTGGTCGGATCATACTGCGAAGACCACGGACCGTGGGCCTACACCACCGTGTTCGCTTTCGAAAAGCCGGGGCACCGCGTGGAGCCGAAGGCCAACGACGACGAAAGCATGGAAATCGAATGGGTGCCGATTGAGGAAGTCCCCAATCGTAAACTGTTGACCGCCATGCGTACCGACTGGCCGAATTTCGCTGCGCGACTCGCTCAAATGGCTGAAAAATAGCGTCTGTTAGCGCTAACCGAAGTTGCGTGTAGAATAGTCGAAAGTAACAACGGTAGTGTGCGGAAGGCGACGGAGCATGGCAGGCAAGCGCAATGCGGCAAACAAACGCCCCTCGATGTTCGAAGTGGCGAAAATGGCTGGTGTCAGCCATCAAACGGTGTCGCGCGTCATCAATCATTCCCCCGACGTGTCTGATGCCACCCGCGAAAAAGTACAGAAAGCCATCGACGCGCTTGGATACCGTCCCAGCAATTCCGCGCGTGCCCTCGCTTCGCATCGCTCCCGCACCATCGGCTTGGTTGCGGGCGGGCAACGCTTTTATGGTCCGATTTCCGCGATTTCCTCGATTGAGGCGATGGCGAGGCAGCATGGACTGTTCATGTCGGTGAGCATGGTGCACGAGGCGCTCTGCTCGCAGACGGAATTCGACGAATTGTGCTCAACGTTCGATGAGATGAACGTGGACGCGTTCATTTTCCTCACGCCGACGGATGTTATGTTTTCCGCCGCCTGCCGTGCGCAGATCACGCAGCCGCGCGTCATCGTCACCTCCACGCACGGCAGCATCAGCGTGCAGGATGGTTTGCGCTTGATGAAACCGGCCGACCGTCGCCGAGTATCCGTAGTGGGAGTGGACCAATGGTCGGCCATGGCCGACGTGATGCATTTGGTGGTCGAGCATGGGCATCGTTCCGTGCTTTATTTCGCAGGTCCGAAGGAATGGCGTGACGCCGCCACGCGTTTGATGGCGTGGAATAAGCTGTGCGCGGCCAATGCGGTGAGTTCCGTCACCGTGCAATGCGAAACCTGGGAATCGACCGAAGCGTATGGCAAGATGAACCATATTCTCGAAAACATCGGTCGTACCGGCGGAAATCTGCCGACGTGCATGGTGTGTGCGAACGACAGCCAGGCGGTTGGTGTGTCTCGTGCGCTGCATGAACATGGCATGCGTATTCCGCAGGATGTGAGCTTGGTCGGTTTCGACGACATGCCCGCCATGGACAACATGTACCCGCCGCTGGCCACGGTTCGCCCGGATTTTGAACAGCTTGGCGTTGCCGCCATGCGTGAGACGCTGTTTTTGCTGGGGGAGGGCGATGAGAATTCGTTCGCCTCGTCGCAGCATGGCGTCGGCCTGATTCCCGCGAAGGTGATCGGCCGCACTTCTTTGGGCACCGCCAGCCGTCGCTGAATATTTCCTGCGATTTTTGTATTTCTTGTGATTCTCGTATCTCTTTTTGCCGCATGTGCTGCGATTGCCGGATTTCGCAATGCCGGTATATCAAGAAAATCGGCTGACGATCTGCCGGTAGTACGTTGACGATTGCGTGACACGTCGAACTTGTATAGTCGCCACTTTCTGTTTAGAATAGTGAGCGTTAACAGTGAGCGCTAACATTCCGTCGACAATGTGGTTGTGAGGCGCTCGGATGCAAGGAGTTTGAAACAGATCGGAAGAGCACACGTCTGAACTCCAGTCACGTGGCCTTATCTCGTATGCCGTCTTCTGCTTGAAAA
>ENA-UPSX01000480-UPSX01000480.1-human-gut-metagenome-genome-assembly--contig:-NODE-480-length-11465-cov-42.631630_pt1 | contig 11465 bp, 5 predicted proteins | sample MGYA00250045_ERZ773367 | MGnify/ENA primary metagenome ERZ773367 (study PRJEB29103, sample SAMN06112033) | human gut metagenome | biome: human gut; feature: ankylosing spondylitis patient; material... | reverse complement strand
TTTTTTTTTTTTAATGATACGGCGACCACCGAGATCTACACTCTTTCCCTACACGACGCTCTTCCGATCTTCTGGCTCATTGCCGGTCTCGGCAACCCGGAGCCAAAATACGACGGCACCCGCCACAACGCAGGCTTTTCCGCGCTGGACGATCTGGCGGGCAGATGGGGCATCTCCGTCTCCAAGACCAAGTTTCAGGGTCTGTGGGGGCAGGGCGAGGTGGACGGCCATAAGGTCGTGCTGCTCAAGCCCCTGACCTATATGAATCTCTCAGGCGACTCCATCGCCCCGCTAGCGGGCTTCTTCAAGATCCCCGCCGACCATGTCATCGTCCTCTGCGACGACATCACCCAAAGCCCCGGCAAGCTGCGCATCCGGCCTTCCGGCTCGGCAGGCGGCCACAACGGCCTCAAGAGCATCATCGCCCGCCTCGGCGGTGAAAACTTCCCCCGCATCCGCATCGGCGTAGGCGCAAAGCCCCGCCCGGACTACGACCTCGCCGACTGGGTGCTGGGCAAGTTCCCGCCCGATGACGCCAAGGCCCTCGCCGACCGCCTGCCCGACCTCGAAGCCGCCGCCAAGCTCATCATGGACGGCAAGCTAAGTCTGGCGCAGAGCAAGTATAACGGGTAAGGCTCCCCCTTTGGGGGAGCTGGCGCGAAGCGCCTGAGAGGGCAAGGCTGCTGACAAAAAGCACTGACACAGCGATAACATCCCTCTGACAAAGAGTCTGCTTATCGCTGTATGGCAGCTCTTTCGCCCCGAGCTTGCCCTCTCCGTCACCTGCGGTGACACCTCTCCCAAAGGGAGAGGCTATTATGTCCATCTTCACCAGAAAGGAGGTCTCCCATGTACGAAGCGCTCCTGAAAAACACCCCCGAATACCAGAAGGTCGCGGCCAGCCTTGCGTCGCCGGGGCCGGCGGCACTGTTCGGCCTGCCTCCGGCAGGCCGTGCCCTGCTCTACGCCTCCCTCCAGAAGGACACAGGCCGCGTCCTCTGCATCGTCACCCCCGGCGAGGCCGAGGCCACCCATTTCGCCGACGACCTCAAGACGCTGGGCCTTTCGGCGGCGGTGTTCCCGCCCCGGGACTTCATGCTCCGCCCCGTGGAGGGCGCGGGCCGCGAGTACGAGTACCGGCGGCTGTCGGTGCTGGGCGCACTGGCAGGCGGACGGCTGCAGGCCGTCTGCGTCCCCGCCGAAGCCCTGCTCCAATACACGGTGCCGCAGGATGAGTTCCTGAAAAACACCCTCACCCTCAAGCCCGGCATGGTCTACGGCCGGGAAGCGCTGGTGGAGCGGCTCTTCGCCGCCGGGTATGTGCGGCGCAGTCAGGTGGACGGCCCGGGCCAGTTCAGCGTCCGGGGGGACATCGTGGACATCTATGCCCCGGATATGCACCAGCCCGCCCGTGTGGAATACTGGGACGATGAGATCGACTCTCTGGCTTCCTTCGACCTGCTGACCCAGCGGCGGGACGGCGCACTCGAGAAAATTTATCTTTCCCCCGCCCGGGAGGTGCTATTCGGCAGTACGGCGGACACGGCGGACGCCCTCCGCGCCGCCCAGAAAAAAGCCCGGGGCAAGCGCCGCACCGCCCTTGAAAAGGCGATGGAGGCCGACCTTGCCCAGCTGGACAGCGGCGTCATGCCCGAGGCCATGGACAAATACTACGGTCTGCGGTACGAGACGCCTGCCACCCTCCTTGACCATCTCCACAGCCCCATCTTCATCCTCGACGAGGTGGGCGGCATCCGGGACGCCCAGAAGGCCACCGAGTTCCGCCGCAGCGAGGAACTGACCAGCCTGCTGGAGGAGGGCGTCCTCTGCCCCGGCCTCGATGTGCTCTACCAGACCATGGACGACCTCGCCATCGCAGCCCAGAAACAGAGCACCCTGCTCTGCGAGAACTTCCTGCGGGGGATGAACGAATTCAAGCTGAAGGATCTCATCAACGCCGAGGCCTTTGCTGCCCCCAACTGGGGCGGCGACCTTGCCTCCCTGCGGGAGGACCTCGACCCGCTGGTGGCGCAGGGGTACGCGGTCGTCCTCTTTGCCGGTACGCCCAAGGGCGCGGCGGCCCTCACCCGGGATCTCGCGGACAAGGGCTATGCCGTCAGCATGAGCCGGGACGTCCGGCCCACAAAGGGACTGGTGCAGGTCCTGCCCGGCCACCTCACGGCAGGCTGCACCTTCCCCTTCGCCCATGCCGCCGTCCTCTCGTCCCGGCGCCACGGTCTGGGCGACGAGGCCGCCGAGGCCAAAAAGCGCAAGAAAAATAAGAACGCCCTCTCCAGCCTGTCGGACATCAAGCCCGGCGACTATGTGGTGCACCAGAGCCACGGCATCGGTATGTATGCAGGCATCCAGCGCCTTGAGGTGCAGGGCGCGATAAAGGATTACCTCAAGATCCAGTATTCCGGCTCGGACGTGCTTTATGTGCCCGTCACCCAGCTGGACCTGCTGAGCCGCTACACCGCCCCCGGCGACGAGGAAAAGGTGAAGCTGGCAAAGCTGGGCGGCACCGAGTGGCAGCGCACCCGCGCCAAGGTGAAAAAGGCCACCGAGGAGATGGCGCAGGAGCTGATCGAGCTTTACGCCCGCCGACGGCAGGCCGTGGGCTACGCCTTCCCCGCCGACGGCGACTGGCAGAGCGATTTCGAATCCCGCTTCGAGTACGACGAGACGGACGACCAGCTCAACGCCACCGCCGAGATCAAGAAGGACATGGAAAAAGGCTGGCCCATGGACCGCCTGCTCTGCGGCGACGTCGGCGTCGGCAAGACCGAGGTCGCCCTCCGGGCGGCGTTCAAGTGCGTCATGGGCGGCAAGCAGTGCGCCATCCTCGCCCCCACCACCCTGCTGGCGTGGCAGCACTACAACACCATCCTCTCCCGCATGGAGGCTTTCCCGGTGAAGGTCGGGATGCTCTCCCGCTTCCGCACCGCCAAGCAGCAGAAGGAGACGCTGCGGGGCTTACAGTCCGGCAGCGTGGACATCGTCGTCGGCACCCACCGTCTCCTCTCCAAGGACGTCCGCTTCCACGACCTCGGCCTTGTCATCATCGACGAGGAGCAGCGCTTCGGCGTCAAGCATAAGGAGAAGCTGAAGGAAAACTTCATCGGCGTGGATATGCTGACCCTCTCGGCCACCCCCATTCCCCGCACCCTGAACATGGCCATGAGCGGCATCCGCGACCTGTCCACCATCGAGCAGCCCCCCATCGAGCGCCAGCCCGTGGAGACCTTCGTCCTCGAGTACAACGATGTCATCCTCGCCGAGGCCATGAAGAAGGAGCTGGCCCGGGGCGGTCAGGTCTACTACCTCCACAACCGTGTGGACAACATCGAGTCCACAGCCGCCCATGTCAGCCAGATGGTGCCCGGCGCACGGGTGGGCATCGCCCACGGCAAGATGACCGAGGAGGAGCTGAACCCCGTCTGGCAGCATCTGCTGAACGGCGAGATCGACATCCTCGTCTGCACCACCCTCATCGAGACGGGCATCGATGTGCGCAACTGCAACACCCTCATCATCGAGGATGCCGACCGGATGGGCCTCGCCCAGCTGTACCAGATCAGAGGCCGTGTGGGCCGCTCGGGCCGGAAAGCCTACGCCTACTTCACCTTCCGGCGGGACAAGACCCTCACCGACATCGCCCAGAAGCGGCTTTCGGCTATCCGGGAGTTCACAGCCTTCGGCTCCGGCTTCCGCATCGCCATGCGCGACTTACAAATTCGCGGCGCAGGCAGTCTGCTGGGCCACAGCCAGCACGGCCACATGGAGGCCGTGGGTTACGACCTCTATGTCAAGATGCTGGGACAGGCCATCGCCCGGGCCAAGGGCGAACCCATCCAGCGGGACAAGAGCGAGTGCCTCGTGGACCTGCGGGTAGACGCCTTCATCCCCGAGAAGTATATCGCCGACGGCCCGGGCCGCATCGAGGCCTACAAGCGCATCGCCGCCATCCAGACCCCCGAGGACGCCGCCGACGTGCTGGACGAGCTGATCGACCGCTACGGCGACCCGCCCCCCTCGGTCAGCGACCTCGTCAGCGTCTCGCTGGTGCGGGTCCAAGCCGCCGCCGTGGGCGTCTACGAAGTCACCCAGAAGAAGGACACCCTGCTCTTACAGGTCGAGACGCTGGACGTCGGCATGATACGTGGTCTGCTCATCGCCTTCCATGGCCGGGTGACGGCAGGCGCGGGTACCAAGCCCTACCTCTCAGTGATCCTTCAGCCCGACGAAAAGCCGCTGGAACTGCTGCAAAGCATCCTCCGGGCGATGGCGGACATCCTTGCCGCCCCGCAGGAGGAAGCCTCCGGCAAAAAATAAACTTTATCAGGAGTACACTTATGAAAAAGAAACTCATCGCGCTCGTCTGCGCCCTCGCACTGGCCGTCGGCCTCGTGGGCTGCAGCCTCTCCACCCCGGATTCCGTCGGCACCATCGGTAACGTGGACATCTCTTCCGGCCTCTATCTGCTGGCCCAGTTCGACGCCTATCAGACCGCCGCCGACCTCGCCTCCGACGAGCAGGACGCCTCCAAGGTGTCCAGCTTCCTCAAAGCCACCATCACCGTCGATGACGCCACCGGCGAGACCGCCGTGGTCCGCGACTATGTGGCCCGGAAGACCCTCGAGAACCTCGAGTCCTACGCCGCCATCGAGACCCGCTTCGACGCGCTGGGCGGCGTGCTGACCCCCGACGAGGAGGCACAGGCCGACAGCTACGCCTCCCAGCTGATGGAGCAGAACGGCGACCTCTACAAGGCCAACGGCATCGGCCTCGACACCCTCAAGCGGTTCGAGCGCATCCTCATCAAGAGCAGCGACCTGCTCACCCTCTGCTACGGCACCGACGGCGAGACCCCCGTCTCTGACGCTGAGCTGACCAGCCACCTCGAGGACGATATGGTCTACATCCGCTACACCGTCATCCCGCTGTACAACACCAGCACCTTCGCCTTCGCCGACGACGGCCAGAGCACCCAGATGCTGGAGCTGGCCCAGACTGCCGCCGAGAGCTACAATGCCGCCGTCCCCGCTGACGCCGCAGCGCAGACCTCCGCCTTCGGCGCTGTCGTCTCTGCCGCTCTGCCCGACATCTACGCCGTGCTGGAAGGCACGCCGTCCTCCGACGCTGCTTCCCTCTCCACCGCCCTGCTGGGTTCCGCCGACATCGACTCCACCTTCTCTGAGGAGGGCGCTGCCGACGCCGTCCGCGCCCTGAAGCCCGGCGAGGCAGCTGCAGTGCAGTACTCCGGCTATGCGCTGATGCTCCTCGTCCGCCTCGACCCGCTGGAGGCCGACACGCTGGACGCTCTCCGCGCACAGGCCCTCTCCGACATGAAGAGCAGCGAGCTGCAGGACAGCATCCAGTCCTTCGGCGCTTCGCTGCCCCATGCACTGGACACCGCCGCCATGAAGAAGCTCCCGGCCTCCAAGATCAAGAACACCCAGAGCGACCAGTAATTTTTCCGGGATAAGATGCAAAAAAACTCCGCGGGCCTTCCGGCTCCCGGAGTTTTTTGCTGTCAGTGTACGACCTTTTCAAATTCCGCTTCCAGCGCCTCGTTGACGGCCCGGATGGTGGCGGCCTCGGGCTTGATGGCCCGGCGGTCGTAGGTGAACAGGCCGTTCACCTCATCCTCCACATCGGTCAGCTGGGTGTACACCAGCGCCGAGAGGCCCTTTCTCAGCTGGGGCAGAACGGTCCTGAGCTGCAAGTCACGGTATCGCCCGGTCAGCTCGGCCCGGCTTTTCGCCGTGCCGTAGCCGTAGGTCTTCCGGGGAGGCTCGTGGCCGGGCATGGGCCACGCGATGCCGCCGTACTCGCTGAGGGCCACCGTCCGCGCTTTCGGACGGATGCGGAGCGGGTAGAAGTAGTTGTGGATGGAGTGGACATCTCCCCCGCCCCGGTCGAACCAGCCGCTGGCCTCGTCTACCAGACGGGTCGGGTCGAGGGCGCGGAGGGCCGCTGTCGCTTTCTCTGCGTCGAACTGCCCCCAGCCCTCATTGAAGGGCACCCAGCATCCGATGGAGGGATGCTGCCCCAGCACAGCCACCGTGTCGGCCAGCTCCCGGCCATATTCCTCCCGGCTGCGGGCGCTGCCCCGGCCCAGCAGGCCCCGGAGCAGCTTCCCGTCCGGGGCATGACGCAGCAGCGGCTGCAGGGCATTGGTCAGATAGGTAACGTACCACATGGGGTAGGCCCCGCCGCCGTTCACCATATCCTGCCAGACGATGATGCCCAGTTTATCGCAGTGGTAATACCACCGCTCCGGCTCGATCTTGGCGTGCTTGCGCAGCAGATTGAAGCCCAGCTCCCGTACAGTGTGCAGCTCGTGCTCCACCGCCCCGTCGGAGGGCGGGGTGTAAAGGCCCTCGGGCCAGTAGCCCTGATCCAGCAGGCCGTTGAGGAGGATGGGCTTTCCGTTCAGGAAAAAGCGCTTCACGCCCCGCCCGTCCTCTCTGCACTCCCACTTGCGGAGGGCGAAGTAGCTGTGTACGGTGTCGAACCCCTCCTCTTCGCCTTGTGTCGTGCCAACGGTCAGGTCGTAGAGGAAGGGGCTGTCGGGGCTCCACGGGAAGAAGTGCTCCTCCGAGATGTTCAGGGTCACTTCACCGTCCTGATCGGCCTCGTCGCTGCCCCAGTCCTCGGCGATGGTCACGCCTCCGGCCCGGACGACGGCCCAGAGGTTCACCGCGCCGCCGGGCTTTGCGGTATGGACTCTGACCGTCACGGTCCGGGCGTCGTAGTCCGGGGTGACGGTGAGGCTTTCGATATAGTTTTCCGGCACCCGCTCGAGCCAGACGGTCTGCCAGATGCCGCTCTGGGCCGGGTAGAACATCCCGCCGGGCTTGAGGGTCTGCTTGCCTCTGGCCTGCGTGCCCGCGCCGGTGGGGTCCTGGACCGCCACCCAGAGGGTGTTGTGCCCCTGCGGGCGGAGAAGGTCGGTGATGTCCAGCGTGAAGGGCCAGTAGCCGCCCCGGTGTCCCCCGGCCAGACGACCGTTGACCTCCACCGCGCAGGCATAGTCCACCGCCCCGAAATGGAGCAGGACCCGCCCGCCTTCGCCCGCCGGGGGCGTGAAGGCACGGTGATAGTGGAGCCACTGGCCGGGCTTCAAGGTGCGGCCCACGCCGGAGGCCCCTGCCTCGGGCGAATAGGGCACGAGGATGCTGCCGTCCCACTGGGCCGGGAACTCCGGGCTTCTGGTGATGGCGTAATCCCACAGGCCGTTCAGATTCAGATAGCTGTCCCGGCGCAGGCAGGGACGGGGATATTCGGGGAGCGGATGCATTTTATTCCCCCTTTTAATAAGCTATTCCTCTTTGGCTCCCCTCGTTAGGGGCAACAACGACGACCGCCGCCAGCGGCGGACGCAGGGAGTCGTTGTTGGGGCCGCGGCCAGCAAGACGTGAGCGAAGCGCTACGGATGCTGGGTGCCGCAACCCGGCCTTGGCGAGCGTCAGCGAGACTGAGAGGTTTTATAGGCCGCAGCCAGCTTTTCCAGCGCAGGCAGGCTGCGCTCCACCTTCTCGGTGTCGATGCAGTAGGCAAAGCGGACATAGCCCTTGACGCCGAAGGTGTCGCTGGGCACCAGCAGCAGGTCGAACTCCCGGGCCTTGAGGCAGAAGGCGTTGGCGTCCTCTTCCAGCGCCTTCGGGAAGATGTAGAAGGTGCCGCCGGGGCGCTCCACCTCGAAGCCCAGCTCTGTGAGCTTGTCGTAGAGCAGGTCCATGTTCGTCTCGTAGACGGAAAGGTCGCTGGTCACGTCGAGGCACTGGGCCACGGCGCGCTGGATGATGCTGGGCGGGCAGTTGTGTCCGGTGAAGCGGGAGATCTGGGCCATCATATCCACCAGCAGGTCCTCGCCCTCGCAGCCGGGCCGGACGGCCACATAGCCCAGACGCTCGCCGGGAAGGCTCAGGCTCTTGGAGAAGGAGAAGCAGGTCAGGGTGTGGGGATAGAATGCCGCCGGGTAGGGCACCTTCCTGCCGTCAAACGCGATGTCGCGGTAAGGCTCATCGCTGACGAGGAAGATGGTGTGGCCGAAGGCCCTGCTTTTCTCGGTCAGGATGTCAGCCAGCCGGGTCAGCGTCCCGGCAGAGTAGACCACACCGGTGGGGTTGTTGGGGGTGTTGATGAGGACGCAGGCCACCTTCTCGGTCAGCATCGCCTCAAAGGCGTCGAGGTTCGGCTGGAACGCCGGGGCCTGCGGGGGCACGACCTTCAGGACCGCGCCGGTGCCCCCCACATAGGGGCCGTACTCCGGGAAATAGGGCGCGAAGGTCAGCACCTCGTCGCCGGGCTTGGTCACAGCGCGGATGGCGTGGGCGATGGCCCCCGCCGCACCCGTGGTGGGGAAAATATCCTTCTGCTCGTAGGGCAGGCCGAAGGTCCCGGCCAGATGGGCCGCCACAGCGGTGCGGAAGCCCGGGTCGCCCTGACTGGGGCAGTAGCCGTGGAGGGCCACCGGCTCCTCCTCAGCCAGCAGGGTCTGCATGGTCTTGGTGAACTTGTCCGGACAGGGCACGCTGGGGTTGCCCAGCGAGTAGTCGAACACATTCTCATAGCCGATCTCGGCGGCGCGCTGCTTGCCATACATGAAAGTCTCGCGGATGACGCTCTTATGGCCCAGCATGGCGCGGTAAGTCTCGTTCAGCATAATGCTTTCCCTCTTTTTCTTATAGTTCCTCTTCAGGCGGGGCAGACGCATAGCTCTGCTCCACCTTTATGACACAGCAGTATTTCGGATCCTGCTCCTTGACAAAATTGCACATCTCAGCCAGCCGGGCATCCTTATCGCCGGTATAGCCCGCCGGGAAGACAAGGTCGAAGAGAACATTGGTGTGGCTGTCTCCCGGCACGATGCGCAGGTCATGGATCGACAGGCGCGGGTCCATCTGGCGGGCTTTCTCCATCAGACGGCTGCGCAGGACGCCCACGGCGGCGTCCGATGTCACGATGGGGTCGTAGTGGATGGTGACCTGCAGGTGGTCTTTTTCCATAAATTCCCGCTCGATGTTGTCGATGATGTCGTGGGCCTCCAAGGGGTCGGCCTCCGCCGGGAACTCGATGTGGAGCGAGGCGAACTGATGCCCCGGGCCGTAATCGTGGACCATCAGGTCATGGACGCCCAGCACCCCCGGGTAGCTCATGACGGTGCGCTCGATGTGCTCCACCAGCTCCGGCGAAGGGCTTTCGCCCAGAAGCGGGCTGAGGGTATCCATCATCAGCCCCCACCCCGACCAAAGGATGAACCCGGCCACCGCCACGCCCATGAGGCCGTCCAGCACATCCCAGCCTGTCAGGCGGGAGAGGACGGTGGACAGGAGGACGGCGCTGGTGGTCAGCACATCGTTCCGGCTGTCGGCGGCGGTGGCCATCAGGGTCTCAGAGCCGATGCGCTGGCCGATGGTCTTGTTGAAACGGCTCATCCAGAGCTTGACGCCGATGGACGCCGCCAGCACCGCCACGCTGAGCCAGCTGAACACCACCGCCGTGGGGTGGAGCACCTTCAGGACCGATTCCTTCAGCAGCGAAAGCCCGATGGCAAGGATGGTGACGCAGACCACGAGGCCCGCGAGGTACTCATACCGGGCGTGGCCGTAGGGATGCTTCTCATCCGGGCCTTTGGCTGCCAGCCGGAAGCCCACAAGGCTCACCACGTTGGAGGAAGCGTCCGAAAGGTTGTTCAGGGCGTCGGCCATGATAGCGATGGAGCCGAAAAGGGTGCCCGCCGTCAGCTTGCCCAGACAGAGCAGAATGTTGCAGGCCATGCCCACAAGGCTGGCCAGATTGCCGTAGGCCGTGCGGACGGCGGCGTCCTTCGTATCCTCCGGGTGCCTGATGAACAGGCGGATGAGCAGTCGTGTCATAAATATTTCCTCTCAGCAGATGTGCTATAATGTCATCAGTATAGCACTGTACTTTATGGTTTTAAAGTATTTCTGCAAATTTTTTGGGTGCAGAAAGCCCCCGGCGGGGAAGTTCCCTGCCGGGGGCCGAGGATCCAGCGCAGAATGCCTTATTTATCCGACGGCTTGCTCAGGTCGATGCTGCGGATGATCTTGCGCACGGGCAGCACGCTCTTGGCGTTCATGGACAGCTCATCCACGCCCATCCGCAGGAAGGTCTCGGTGAGGGCGGTGTCTGCGCCCAGCTCGCCGCAGATGCCCACCCAGATGCCGTGGCGGTGGCCCGCGTCGATGGTCATCTTGATGGCCCGCAGGACAGCGGTGTGGTGGGGATTGAAGAACGGCTCCAGCTTTGCGTTCTGGCGGTCCAGCGCACAGGTGTACTGGGTCAGGTCGTTGGTGCCGATGGAGAAGAAGTCGCACTCCTCCGCCAGCTCGTCCGCGATGAGGACGGCGGCAGGCGTCTCGATCATGGTGCCCACTTCTATCTTCTCGTCGAACTTCTTGCCCTCCGCACGCAGCTCGGCGCGGCACTCCTCCAGCACGGCCTTGGCGTCCTGCAGCTCCCGCAGGCTGGTGATCATGGGGAACATGATGCTCATGTTGCCGTAGGCCGAAGCCCGCAGCAGCGCGCGCAGCTGGGTCTTGAAGAAGTCCTTCCGGGTCAGGCAGATGCGGATGGCGCGGTAGCCCAGCGCGGGATTGTCCTCGTGGTCCAGCTTCATATAATCCACGGTCTTGTCCGCGCCGATGTCGCAGGTGCGGACGACCACCTTGCGGGGCGCAAGACTCTCCAGCACCTGCTTATAGGCCTCGAACTGGTAGTCCTCCGTCGGGAAGTCCTTGCAGTTGAGGTAGACGAACTCGGTGCGGAAGAGGCCGACGCCGCCGGCGTCGTTCTGCTGCACCGCACCCACGTCGCCCATGCCGCCGATGTTGGCAAAAACATTGACGGTCCTGCCGTCGAGGGTGGTGTTGGGCTTGCCCTTCAGCTCCTGTAAGAGGGCCTGCTTTTTCTGGTCCTCCTGCTGGCGCTTTTTCAGGCTCTTGAGCAGGTCGGGGGTGGGGTCAACGTAGACGCAGGCATTGTAGCCGTCCACGACCGCCATCTTGCCGTCCCAGTCGTCCTGAATGTCCTTGCACTGGATGAGGGCGGGGATGTTCATGCTGCGGGCGAGGATGGCAGTGTGGCTGTTGGAGCTGCCCTCCCGGGTGATGAAGCCCAGCAGCAGGCTCTTGTCCATCCGGACGGTCTCGGAGGGGGCGAGATCCTCTGCCACGAGGATGCTCGGCTCGGTGCCCTGCAGCGTCGCGTTGTCCACCCCCTGCAGAATATCGAGGATGGCCTGTGCGATGTCGATGACATCGGCGCTGCGGGCCTGCAAATAGGGGTCGTCCATGGCAGCGAAGACGGCGGCCTGATTGTCTCCGGCGGTCTTGACGGCGTACTCGGCGCAGCGGTGCTGGCCGTTGATGATCTCCTTGATGGCGTCCACGAAGTCGTCGTCATCCAGCATCATGGCGTGGATGTTGAACACC
>ENA-UPSX01000469-UPSX01000469.1-human-gut-metagenome-genome-assembly--contig:-NODE-469-length-11542-cov-9.302660_pt1 | contig 11542 bp, 10 predicted proteins | sample MGYA00250045_ERZ773367 | MGnify/ENA primary metagenome ERZ773367 (study PRJEB29103, sample SAMN06112033) | human gut metagenome | biome: human gut; feature: ankylosing spondylitis patient; material... | reverse complement strand
TTTCAAGCAGAAGACGGCATACGAGATAAGGCCACGTGACTGGAGTTCAGACGTGTGCTCTTCCGATCTAAATGAAAGGAGAAGCCAGCATTGCAGGAGCAGGCAGCACTGAAGATGTGCCAGCCTGTTTTTCTTTTGGAATCGTGTTTTTTATCAATGCTGCAATCTGGCGAAAAACGACTATGGAATTCTTCAATCAGGCTATTACCGTTCTGCAGACTCTCGTTGTTGCCATCGGCGCGGGCCTTGGCGTTTGGGGCGTTGTGAACCTCATGGAAGGGTACGGAAACGATAACCCTGGCGCAAAGTCGCAGGGCATGAAGCAGTTGATGTCCGGCGGCGGTGTCATTCTCATCGGCACCCAGCTGATCCCGCTGCTCTCTGGTCTGTTCGGCTAATCAACAAGCGATAGGAGGAAAACCCGCCATTGTTCGATAATATTTTCGCAGCAATCGAAAAATGGATGAGGGAACTTCTTTCCGGCATGGTGGAGTCCAACCTGAGTACGATGTTCACAGCGGTCAACCAACAGACCAGTGAAATCGCTGCTCAGGTCGGGCAGACACCGCAAGGGTGGAACAGCAGCATTTTCAGCATGATCCGTAACATTTCGGATTCGGTGGTGATCCCCATTGCAGGAATCATCATTACGCTGATCCTCTGCTACGAACTGATCTCGATGCTGACGGAACGAAACAATCTGCACGATGTAGACACTTGGATGTTCTTCAAGTATTTCGTGAAGATGTGGATCGCGGTCTATCTCGTCAGTCATACGTTCGATATTGCGATGGCGGTATTTGACATTGGGCAGTCGGTGGTAAATTCTTCCTCCGGCATTATCCGTGGCAATACCGCCATTGATATTAGTTCCCTTTCCATGCAGATGCAGGCGGCAATGGCAACAATGGCGATTGGCGAACTGGTGACGTTGGCATTGGAAACCCTTGTTGTAAGCTGGTGTCTGAAAATTCTGTCAGTGGTTATCACGGTAATTATGTACGGCAGAATGATAGAAATATACCTCTACACTTCGCTTGCTCCGATTCCATTTGCAACCATGAGCAACCGTGAGTGGGGTCATGTGGGTACGAACTACTTCCGAGGGCTGTTCGCTCTGGCATTTCAGGCGTTCCTGATGATGGTCTGCGTGGCAATCTATGCAGCCCTCATCGGCAGCATCCGGGTATCTTCGGATATTCACTCGGCGTTGTTCGGCACGATGGCCTACACGGTGATTCTTTGCTTCTCGCTGCTCAAAACGGGAAGTCTGTCCAAACAGATCTTCGGTAGTCACTAAATCCGGGAAAATCCAATGAAAGGAAAAGACAGCAGGCAACGCCGTTTCCCGGCGGCGGTCTGGCTGTTCTGGTGATAAATGGCCTATGTAACGATACCCAAAGACCTTTCCAAAGTGAAGAACAAGGTCTTTATGAACCTGACAAAACGCCAGCTTGTGTGTATGGGTTTTGCGGCGGGCATCGGCGTTCCGTTCTATTTCCTAATGCGCGATACGCTGGGAACCAGCAATGCAGCGGCAGGCATGGTGCTCCTGATGCTGCCGGAATTTTTCTTTGCTCTGTACGAGAAAAACGGGATGCACCTTGAAACCATCCTGACGAATTTCATCAGCGTCCGCTTCAAACGTCCTGCGGTACGCCGCTATGAGGTCGAAAACCTGTATGAGCGGGAACTGGAAACCGCAGCACCGATCCAGAAGAAAGGAGGCATTCTTGGTAAAAAGTGAACCGAAGAAGAAACCGCAGCCGAGCGGCTTCTTCCAAAAGTTCTTTCGGAAACCCGAAAAGAGCCAAAAGGAACAGCGGTTGACTGTGCAGCGTTCCATTCCATATCTGGAAATGGGACGCGACGGTATCTGCCGGGTGGAGGAACATCTGTATTCCAAAACCGTCCGCTTCTACGACATTAACTATCAGCTGGCGCAGAACGAGGATAAAAACACCATCTTTGAAAGCTGGTGCGACTTCCTGAACTACTTCGATGCCAGTATCCGTTTTCAGCTTTCGTTCATCAATCATAAAAGTGACATGAGCGAGTACAACAAGGTCATCCAGATCGAGCCGCAGCACGACCAGTTTGATGATGTGCGTATGGAATATGCACAGATGCTGAAACAGCAGCTTGCCAAGGGCAATAACGGTCTGGTTCGGACGAAGTACATCACGTTCAGTATCGAAGCAAAGAGTGTCCGGGAAGCAAAGCCCCGGCTGGAACGTATCGAAACCGATATTCTCAATAATTTCAAGGTGCTGGGCGTGAAAGCCTACCCGCTGAACGGCGTGGAACGGCTTCAGATCATGTACGAAACCTTTCATCAGGAGGAACAGCAGAAATTTGATTTCAGCTATGACCGCATCCTGCAGAGCGGTATGACCACAAAGGACTTCATTGCCCCGACCAGTTTTCTGTTCAAGAGCGGAAAGGACTTTATGATGGGTGACACCTACGGTGCAGCATCCTACCTGAACATCCTTGCCCCGGAATTGACGGATAAGGTGCTGGCCGAGTTTCTGGATATGGACAAAAATCTGGTGGTCAGTATCCATGTGCAGTCGGTAGACCAGTTGAAAGCCATCAAACTGATCAAGGGCAAAATTACCGACCTGGACCGTATGAAAATTGAGGAACAGAAGAAAGCTGTGAGGTCTGGTTATGATATGGAAATTATTCCGAGCGACCTTGCAACTTATGGTGGCGAGGCCAAGAAGATTCTGGATGATCTGCAAAGCCGCAATGAGCGTATGTTCCTTGTTACGGTGCTGTTCCTCAATACAGCCAAGACCAAGCAGGAGTTGGATAGTGCTGTGTTTCAGACTGCTGGCATCGCTCAGAAGTTCAACTGCACTCTGAACCGTCTGGATTATCTGCAGGAACAGGGCCTTATGAGCAGCCTGCCGCTGGCAAATAATCTCGTTCCCATCAAGCGCGCACTGACCACCACTTCTACTGCCATCTTCGTTCCCTTCACCACGCAGGAGCTTTTTATGGAGGGCGATTCTCTCTATTATGGTCTGAACGCAGTGTCCAACAACATGATTATGGCAGACCGCAAACAGCTCAAAAACCCGAACGGCCTGATCCTCGGCACACCCGGCAGCGGTAAGTCGTTCAGTGCAAAACGTGAAATTACCAACGTGTTCTTTACCACAACGGACGATATTATCGTTGCAGACCCGGAAGGCGAGTATTATCCGCTGGTGGAAGCGTTGGGCGGTCAGGTCATTCACATCTCGTCCACCAGTAAGGACTACATCAACCCGATGGACATTAACCTCAACTATGCGGACGATGATAACCCGCTGGGCATGAAATCGGACTTCATTCTTTCCCTGTGTGAACTTATCATGGGCGCACGGGATGGTATGGAGCCGGAAGAAAAGTCGGTCATAGACCGCTGCTTGCCGCTGGTCTATCAGAAGTATCTGAACGATCCGAAGCCGGAAAATATGCCAACGCTCGGTGATCTGTACGACTGCCTGCGGGAGCAGAAAGAGCGGCAGGCGCAGCGTATCGCCACGGCACTGGAAATCTACGTCAATGGTTCGCTGCGTGTGTTCAACCATCAGACAAATGTGGAACTGGATAACAGAATTATCTGTTTCGATATCAAAGAGTTGGGCAAACAGCTGAAAAAACTGGGGATGCTCATCGTCCAGGATCAGGTCTGGAACCGTGTCACCATCAACCGCAACAGCAAAAAGAACACCCGGTACTATATAGACGAGTTCCACCTCCTGCTGAAAGAGGAACAGACCGCAGCATACAGCGTCGAGATCTGGAAGCGGTTCCGAAAATGGGGCGGCGTACCCACAGGCATCACTCAGAACATCAAGGATTTGCTCGCAAGCCGGGAAATCGAGAATATCTTTGAGAACAGCGATTTCATTTATATGCTTAACCAGGCATCCGGCGATCGGAAAATCCTTGCCAAGCAGCTGAATATCTCGCCGTTCCAGCTTTCCTATGTTACGAACAGCAACGAGGGCGAGGGGCTGCTGTTCTACGGCAACACGATTATCCCATTCAAGGATAAGTTCGACACTTCGCTGAAACTGTACAGCCTGATGACCACGAAGCCTAATGAGATGGGAAAATATAAGGAGAAAAAAGAAGCATGAACACACCGAACATTTTTGACCGACTGAGCCGTAAGATTCATCATCACTCTGACATGGAGCCGCACGAAAGTGATTCCGGCCCGCCTTTCGATGAGGTGGAGCCGCTCAACTTCCACGATGAAGAATCGGTGGTGCATACGGTGCTGGAAGACTTTTACGCCGTTGGCACACTGGCCGATGAACTGACTGCCGGCTTTCACATGGAAGCCCACGGTTATCTTGACCGTGAGGAAGTGAACGCCCGTCTAATCGCCTTTGCCCGGAAGCTGGAGCAGGTGCTTGATAAGTGGGAAACCCACGCAGCCTTGATTGCATGACGGTTCCAGCCGGAAGGAGGTGATTTCCATAGCAGACAAAAAGTTTCGGGGCAGAGATAAAATCGTACAGAAAATGACCAAGGATGGTCTGGTGGATGAAAACCTCCGCACCGGGGAGCAGAAGTCCGCGACTGCAGCAGAAAAGCCGGAGAAGGAAGATTCGGCAAAAGAAACTGCGGAAAAGGAAACAGATGAAAAACCTATCGTGGAAGAAGAACGGTGCATGGATGCTGAGGATGCACCCCGGCATCACAGCACCGCCAAGCAGAGCGCGGACTATTACAAAGCCCATCAGGAGGAGGGCAAGCCAAAGGATGCGCCTGCGGAATCGGATGCAGAGCCGCCCACAAAGAAAGGCCGACTTTCTTTCGAGGATGAAAAAGGCGGCATTGTCCGTGGCATGGGGATGGGCGTTAAGAAGGTGGCCAAGAAAGGAGTGGATACCGCCACCGGGTTCGCCCATCAGAAAGTACATCAGATAGAAAAGGACAATTCCGGCGTGGAAGCTGCTCATAAGTCGGAAGAAGCCGCCGAACGCCTGCACCACTTTGTCAAAGGCAGAAAAAAGCCCAAAGATAAATCTGCCAGAGCGGAGAAAAGAGGTGGGGAGGATCAGAAATCCAGCCGCCTGAAATTTTCCGAGAGTGAGGGCGGCACTGCAGAAAATGCAGCAGAACCGTCGCTGAAAAAGAAACAGCCCCAGCCACCACCGACTGCCGCAGGAGGTGAAACAAAAACAGTCGGCGCGAAGTTTTACCAGAAAAAGCAGTATAAGGATGCTTATGCAGCCGCCAAGCGCGGCCAGAAAGCCGGAACTGCCGCCAGCAAGCAGGCAGCAGCGGCAACAAACACCATTACGGAGAAAGCGAAAGCGGCGGTGCAGGAGATCGTCGTGCAGAATAAAACCCTGTGGGTCAGTATTGGTGTTGGTATCCTTCTGGTGATGGTCATGCTGGGAGCCTTTTCAAGCTGCGGTGCAGCAATTCAGGGAACAGGCAGTACCTTTGTGGGAACGACATATCCCAGCAAGGATGCCGACATGAAAGGTGCGGAAGAAGATTATCTGGAACTGGAAAAGGAACTGGATAAGCAGATTCGGCAGATGGAATCCACCCATCCGGGCTATGATGAATACCGCTATCAGCTGGACGAGATCGGCCATGACCCGTATCAGCTGATTTCTCATTTGACGGCAGTTTATGAGCAGTTCACCAGAGGACAGGTCAAGCCTGTTATCAAGGAACTGTTCAAGCAGCAGTATCTCCTGAAAGTGTGGGAAACTATTGAGATTCGCACTCGCATGGAAACCAGAGTAGGGGTTCGGCCAACGATTGACGCTTTTGGAAATGTCAGCATGGAAACCTATACCTATCAGGAAGAAGTGGAGTATGAGTATAAAATCCTCAATATCCTGCTGAAAAATAAGGGTTTCGATACCATCGCGCGGAAGAATATGAACCGGAAGCAGACCGGGCGATACGATGCCTACAACCTGACCTACGGCAACCGCCCCGAACTGTTCGGCGCAGGATCACCGACTTACAGCGGCGGCACAACGGGCAGTATTGGCACGGGCGGCGGTACTGGTGGCTCCGGCGGTGGCTTCAAGTACGACATCCCCTCGGAAGCTCTGTCGGATGAAAAGTTTGCAAGGATGATTGAAGAAGCCGAAAAGTATCTCGGTATGCCGTATGTGTGGGGCGGCAGTTCCCCAAGCACCAGTTTTGACTGCTCCGGCTTTGTCTGCTGGGTCATCAATAACTGTGGCAACGGGTGGAGCGTTGGACGCACAACGGCCAATGGTCTGCGCGGGAAGTGCAGCTATGTTTCTCCTGCGGATGCGCAGCCCGGCGACCTGATCTTCTTTGAGAAAACCTATAACACCGTTGGCGCGTCGCACGTTGGAATCTATGTCGGCAATGGCATGATGATCCACTGCGGCGACCCCATTTCCTACACCAGTATCAATTCCACCTATTGGCAGAGCCACTTTTTAGGCTTTGGTCGCATCAACTGAAAGGAGGGCCGATGGGCAAGAAATTACAGAAATATCTGGACGAAGCCGAAAAGACAGAACAGCAGATCGCGGAACTGGAAGAACGGCTGAGAACCATCCGGGCAGCACAGAAAAAGGAAGAGGACAGCGAGATCATCCGTGCCATCCGCAGCACCAAGATGGGCGGGCGCGAACTGCTGGCTCTGCTTGACAACATTCAGGCGGGCAACGTGACGTTCCTGACCGCTGTAAACAACGCTTCGGAGGAAGCAGAAACGGAGAAAGCGATTGAAAAAGATGCTTAAACGGCTGGGAGTTGTTATCCCCAGCACAATTCTGACCCTGCTGATGGCAGTGGGCTTTTCGACACCGGCCTTTGCTTATGTGGATACCACTGCGGTGGCGGAGGAACCTGTGCAAGTGGTCGAGGAAGCCGAGCCAACGGAGGAAGAAAAGATCCCGTTCACCATCGCAGGCAACGGCAAGGTGGAGGACAACATCGTAGATGACCCCAGCAAGGAGTTCTTCACAGTAAAGACCAAGGGCGGCAACACGTTCTTTCTGGTGATTGACCGGGCGCGGAACAGTGAGAACGTCTATATGCTCTCGATGATCGACGAGTACGATTTGCAGGAGTTTCTGGATGATGAAGAGCGGAACGGCAAGCAGGAAGAAGAAACGCCTGCGGTAGTTCTGCCCGAAACCAAACCCGAACCTACCCCGGATGTAGAAATCGAAGAACCGAAAGAGGAATCGAGTGGTGGCATGAATAAGATTCTGCTGCTGGTATTCGTGGCGGCACTGGGCGGTGCAGGTGCTTTCTTCTACTTCTACATTTATAAGCCGAAGCCGAAAGAAGAAACGCCGCAGAGTGAAAATCTGGAAACCGACCAGAGCCTTGCGACTGTGAACGAGGACAGCCAGCAGGAGTAAAACCGTGAGATAAGGGGGCAGGGGTAGTCGAAAGGCTATCCCTGCTTTTTTCATAGGAAAGGAGAAATCTTTGAAATATCTGGTGATTGCAGAAAAACCGAGTGTATCGAAATCCATTGCAAAAGTGATCGGTGCATACCGACAGGAGGACGGGTATCTGGAGGGTGGGGATTGCGTGGTCAGCTGGTGTCTGGGGCATCTGGCAGAGTATGCAGCTCCGGAACACTACGATGAACGCTATGAAAACTGGCGTTTTGAAGATTTGCCGATTCTCCCTGTCGAGTGGAAACTGCTGGTACACAATACAAAGAAGCCGCAGTTCAATGTCCTACGCAAACTGCTCCGCAGCAAGAAATTTGATTATGTGGTGAACGCCTGCGACGCAGGACGCGAGGGTGAAGCAATTTTCCGCCGTGTGTATGCTCTTGCCGGAAGTAAACTCCCCATCAAGCGGCTGTGGATCAGCAGCATGGAGGATGCCGCTATCCAGCAGGGCTTTGAGAACCTGAGAGATGGCGCGGCCTATGATAACCTGTTTGCGGCGTCCGAGTGCAGAGCAAAAGCGGACTGGCTGATCGGCATGAACGGAACCCGTGCCTTTACGAAAAAGTACGGCAGAAAACAGACCATTGGCCGTGTGCAGACCCCGACGCTGGCGATGCTGGCCGAACGGCAGACCAAAATCCAGAACTTTGTAAAAGAACCTTATTATAAAGTGGAACTGTCCGGTGGTGGCATGGTTGCGGTATCAGAACAGATGGCGCAGGAGCAGGATGCAGATGCTATGCAGGCTGCTTGCGATGGGCAGTGCGCCGTGGTTGGCAGCATCGAGCGAAAGAGGGTGGAAAAGAAGCCACCGAAGCTGTATGACCTGACGACCTTGCAGCGAGAAGCAAACCGCTATTATGGTCTGCCTGCAAGCCAGACCTTGCAGGCATTGCAGGAACTGTATGAAGAAAAGCTGGTGACATACCCAAGAACAGACAGCCAGTTTGTGACCGAGGATATGCGCAAGACGGTGGAATCTCTGGTGCTGGCCTTAGATGGCGCGGCGGCAGACGTAAGCTGCGTTATCGACAACAGCAAGGTCACAGACCATCATGCGATCCTGCCGACGATGCAGGGTGCAAAGTGTGATAAGGAAAAGCTGTCCGAAACCAAGCAGAAGATTCTTTCGCTTATCATCTGGAAACTGGTGCAGGCTGTGCAGCCACCGCTCATCTATGAGGATGTGCTGGTGACGGTATGCTGCCAGGGCAGGAACTTCACGGCAAAATATAAGGATGTTCTGCAGCCCGGTTATACTGCAAAACCTGTTCCGCTTGTGGAGCCGGAGAAGAACAAGGATGCGTCACTTCCGAAAGACCTGGAACAGGGGATGATTATTCCGGTGGTACGGGCAGAGAAAAAGCAGGGCTTTACTTCACCGCCGAAAGTCTATACCGAAGATACCCTGCTGTCGACCATGGAAACCGCAGGCAACAAGGAATTTGAAAAGGATACCGAGAAGAAAGGTCTTGGAACCCCTGCAACGCGCGCCGCAATTCTGGAAAAGCTGGTATCCTCCGGCTATGTGCAGCGCAAGGGCAAGCAGATGATTCCCACGGAGGATGGTGTGGCCGCGATCCGCAATATCCCGGACTACCTGAAATCTGCCAGTATGACAGCCGAATGGGAAAATGACCTGCTGCGGATGGAGCGCGGCGAGATCAAGCCCCATGATTTTATGCAGGGCATCCATGGATTGCTCGATAAGATGCTGACTGACCTCCGGCAGATTCCTACCGTCGCGGCAGCTCCCAATCATAATAAGGTAAGCGTAGGAAGCTGCCCGGTCTGCGGAAATCCTGTGCATGAAAGTAAACTCAGCTTTTGCTGTGCAGACCGCAGCTGCAAATTTGCCCTCTGGAAAGAAAGCAGATACTTGTCCAACATGAGAAAAACGCTGGACAAGAAGATGGCGGCAGACCTTTTGAAGAAAGGCCGCACCCATGTAAAAGACTTTTATTCCGCGAAAAAAGATAAGACATTCGCCGCTGATCTTGTGATGCGCGTCGAAGAGGGTCGCGCACAGTACAGTCTGGAATTTCCAAAAACACCGATGAAAACGAAAACGTAAAGGAGGTTTGACCCTTGCCACAGATTAACGATATTCGAGAATTGGCGCAGCAGAACGCCCGGTATGTCAGTAACTCGCCACAGGACTGGATGAGTTATCTGGATGTGGCGGCACGGCTGTACCGCTATTCGTTCACCGATGCACTCCTGATCCACGCGCAGCGACCCGATGCAACCGCCTGCGCAGAACTGGAACTCTGGAATCAGAAAATGAGCCGATGGGTCAACCGTGGCGCAAAAGGCATCGCGCTTCTGGATGATACCGGACCGCGTACCAAGCTGCGGTATGTGTTCGATATTGCTGACACCCATCTGGTGCGCGGCGGAAAAACACCGCTCTTATGGAATCTGGACAGCCACGAGCATGAGCAGGCTATCTTAGACCATCTGGAAGATACCTATGGTTTATCCCAGACAGACAGCATGAACACCGCCCTGATGGAACTGGCACAGCAGCTGACCGCCGACAATCTGGATGAAGCGATGGACGGTCTGGCCTATGAGGTGGCGGATACGTTTCTGGAAGAACTGGACGAAGATAACATCCGCGTCCGCTTCCGGGAACTGATGACCAACAGCATCTTCTATACGCTTTCCCGCCGCTGCGGGCAGGAGCCTATGGATGTGCTGGACGATGATGACTTTATCCGTATCGTGGATTTCAACAAGCTGCCGGTGCTGTCGTTCCTTGGTAACGCGGTTTCCGAACAGTGCGAAGCGGTTCTTTTTGATATTGGCCGTGAGATGCGGAAAATTTACAAAAAAGAAATCACGCAGCAGCTTGAAAAATCCGTTGACAGCTTGTATAATACCAATACGGACTTTAACACATTAAAGCACGAAACCAAAGAAAACACGACCAAAGGAGGACAAGAAAATGGAGTTGACGTATTACCGCAAGGGAGATTATCTGTTCCCGAATCTGGCCGTGAAGGACGAGCCGCAGACCATCGGGAAGTACGGGATGCTGCGCAGGACGTACCTGAAAGAGAACCGAAGGAACTGGTATCAAAGTATGCTGATGAGCGGCAGGCTGAACCAGCATCTGGCGCAGATCGAGGAAGAAGCGGAGAACCGGATGGAAACCCTGCTGGACGGCCTGAACGAGAAGTTTCCGGCACCGAGCAAGGAGAAAGACTCGCTGGCATGGGTGGCACATCAGAACAGCCTGACGGCGATGGCCGAGGAGATCGTCTTGAAGGAATTGGTGTACAATTAACCGAACCGGCAACAGAACAGGATTTGAGCGAAGCAGAGGAAGAAATTGCCTCTGCTTTTTCTTTTCCTGATTTGCCGACCGTGGAACAGCAGATCCGCGCCATTGAAGCACCGATCCAGGCGCGATATGCGGATGAAATTGCACTTGATCCCGAAGTGGTCGATGAAATTCTGCGCACGGGCAGCAACCGCAGCAAGGGTCAGCTGCGCCTGATTTATAATTTCATGGTCGAGAAAACCCCGGAAGAATACACGGAGTTCGTGAAAAACGAATATGGTACGGGCGGCAAAGGCTTTGAAATTGGCGGTGCAAAGTATGCGGTCTGGTTCGATGATTTAGGGCTGCGTATTGCAGCAGGCAGCACGGCAAGGGGCGGTACGATTGCCAATGCGTTTTTATCCTGGGAGGATGTGAGCAATCGTATCCATGAACTGCTCCGGCAGGGCGAGTATGCGCCGCAGGCGGTTCTGGATGCTGCACGGCAGAACGCTTTACAGGAACACGCGCAGACGTTGGCTTATATGGAACGTGATTTGGCCGATGGTGTTGCCGAAGCAGTGTTTCAGGATACAGAAATCTTCAGGGGTGGTTTCCCGGAACTGACAGACAGGCTGGCAGGCTTGCTTGATGATACGAATTTTCTGACTGACCTAAACGACAGATTATCTGCGCTGGGGGAAGCCTACGCCGAAGATAAAGACCTGATGCGGATGCACTTTTATAAGCCGGATAAGGTGGCGGCGCTGTTCCACCAGATCGGAAGAGCGTCGTGTAGGGAAAGAGTGTAGATCTCGGTGGTCGCCGTATCATTAAAAAAAAA
>ENA-UPSX01000460-UPSX01000460.1-human-gut-metagenome-genome-assembly--contig:-NODE-460-length-11620-cov-17.113922_pt1 | contig 11620 bp, 16 predicted proteins | sample MGYA00250045_ERZ773367 | MGnify/ENA primary metagenome ERZ773367 (study PRJEB29103, sample SAMN06112033) | human gut metagenome | biome: human gut; feature: ankylosing spondylitis patient; material... | reverse complement strand
TTTTTCAAGCAGAAGACGGCATACGAGATAAGGCCACGTGACTGGAGTTCAGACGTGTGCTCTTCCGATCTTGCACAGGTGCTTGGCTTGACCGGCTTGGACAGCTGGTCTGCTTGACCCGCCAGCAGGCTGGAGCAATGATTGGAAGCCGAGAGCTCGCGGATAATGACGATATTTATCGCGTCTGCCTGAAGTATAAGGCTTTTGTCAATTCCTGCCGCTGCACGCCGGATGAAATCATTGAAGCGACCAAAATCATCTTCGGAGCAACGCAGGTGGTTTATAGTGAACGCCGAGATGTTCCGGCGACAATCTTCCTTTCGATTTCGGCACCGTTTTCTGATATGGTCATGTCTATTTTGGGAACGCATGACCTTATTGTACGTCCTGCGGGCGTAAAGGTTCGCGTGGACTGCTCGACAGAGGATGCGGAAACCTTTGGTTTTGTGGATCTCAATCCGCGAGTTGCAGGTTTCGGCGAAGGAAAGTTTGCACAGTCCATCAATTAACTGGGGGTGATTTATTATGGCAGAAGGTCGCGCCGGGGCGCTTGAAGATTATGCAACGGTGGCGTTTTCTATGTCTGGCGTGAAGCAAGACATTTCACTGGAGGATTGGAAGAGCGGCTGGGCTTCTATTGTTGGTGGTCTAAAAGGCAAGCCAACAAGCCAGCAGTTCAACATGGTCACATATATTTTGAGTGCCCTGCTGAATCAGGCCATTTCCGACTTGTCTACTGTCAAGGGAACAGCAAACAGTGCATTGCCTAAAAGTGACTTTACGGCGAAGCAGATAGTGGCTCTGTTGGCAGCATACGGGCTGATGGAAGGCTGCGATGCCGATACGATCGATGGCAAACACGCGAATGCTTTCGCACCGTCTACGCATGAGCATTCGGCAAGCCAGATCACAAGCGGGAACCTTCCGATAGAACGCGGCGGTACAGGTTCTGGCACCGCCGCTGATGCCTGCAAAAATCTTGGCGCAATGCGTAATGTGGGAGGCACTTTCACCGGTACGGTTTATTTTGCAAATGGAACGGCGCACTACATTGCATCTACTGGCGATGCTCATGTTAGATCGCTTGGAGTCACGGAGGACGTTACCGCACGCCGTGTCTATGATGCTGTGTATAACGACTACGCTGAGTTCATGCCCCGCGGTGAAAACACCGAACCGGGGGACATCATTGCGCTTGATACATCCAGTCAGACCGAGAGATATATCAAGGCTACAAATCTGTCCAATCGCATTGCTGGCGTCCACACGGATGAATACGCAATGCTCATCGGTGGCAACAAGGTTGAAGAAGGGCAGGACTTCCTTGCGAGGAACCTGCCCCTTTTCATCCCTGTGTCCCTTGCTGGACGTGTTCATGCAAAGGTTGTCGGTCCGGTGCATACCGGCGATTACATCGTTCTTTCCAGCACTCCCGGAGTTGGCCACGCTGTCGGTTCATGCGAGGCGTATCCCGCAAACAAGATTGTTGGGTATGCGTGCGAAGGCGATGATCGCACCGATATGCGCCTGATAAAGGTGAGAGTGGGTGGTGTGTGATGGCAAGAGCGGGCAATCAGATATACGCGACCGATTATACAGATCTGAAGAAGCAGCTTGATGCTGAACTTAACCGACGCGGAAAGTCGGAGGGTACAGCGCAAGGGCAGAGTGTTGGAAGTATGTCTGCATACATACAGACCTATACGACAGCGCCTGGGTCTGGTCGGCAGATTATCAATGAGCACATCCAGAAAATCACACAGCCACTTTCGGCAATCACAGGAAGTTCCATCACACCCGCAAGCGGGAGTGAGGTTGCGGCTGATGTTTTGACACAGGCCGCTGCGGTTCTCAGTCAGCTTAGTGCGATTCCTGAAACGTCGGCATCCAGCGGATGCGCTGGTGCCTGTTCTGGACTTTGCACAACAGGGTGCTACTCGGCTTGCTCAAGCTGTACCGGCTCTTGCACCGGTTCCTGCACCGGCTCTTGCACCAGATCCTGCGCAAACGACTGCGTGGGTTCCTGCACGGGAAGTTGCGTGAGCACTTGTACGGGTACTTGTACCGGCTCCTGCACAAAATCTTGTGCAAACGACTGTTCCAGTACTTGTACAGAGACGTGCACCGGCTCCTGTACGAGCACCTGTACTGGAACTTGTACGAGAGCGTGCGCCAATGATTGCGCTGGCACTTGTACCGGAACTTGCACGGGAACGTGTACAAACACCTGCACAAGCTCCTGCACAGGGTCTTGTACGGGCTCTTGCACAAAAACCTGTGCGGATAACTGCAATAACAATTGCAAAACGACTTGCTCAGGCTCCTGCTCTGGTAGCTGTGATGGATGCTCCAGCACCTGCGAAGGAAGCTGCAGCGCGAACTGTGCTGACAGCTGCGAAAGCAACTGTACAACGGGATGCAAGTCGTATTGCGCAAACAGCTGCCAAGATAGCTGCTCAGGAAACGGTTGTATGCTCAATTGTGAATCTGGCTGCTCAGACTCTTGCAGAGGTGACTGTGCTAACCACTGCGGTTCACAGTGCACTAGCGGCTGCGACTCCAGCTGCGATGGATGTTCGGGCACTTGTTCTGGTGGATGCAGTGGCAGCTGTAGTGGAGGCTGCGGTGGCCTTTTCTTTTAATTCTTTGCGAAAAGGAGAAATATCATGGAGACGACTATTCATTATGCAAAAAATGCCGATGATGGCATCGAAGCATCGTATCTTCGTAATTTGCCGATGGTCAAATTGCTTCAGCAGGAAACTGTTGACGTGGAAGACTGGGAGATGCTTTTGTCCTCCGTCCCTAGCGGCGAAGACAAACTTTTCTGGTGCTTGGGCTGCACGAGTTCCCTGTGTGCACTGGATGCAACCAACTTTGACGATTGGTTTATTTATTGCAGGACAGTGGTCGATTCCGCACTTGAAGCCTGCAAAATCGACAATGCGGCAGAGGAGCGCAAGAACCTTTTGGCGCTTGGCCTTGCGGCAAGAACATTTAACTTCTCGGCGAACCCGGTGACCGAAGACCTGAAATGTGCCGATACGTTGCGCAGTGCAGGAGAGTATGCCTGCTCGGAAGATGCCGATATCTTTGCCAAATGGTATGTTTTGTGCCTGTTCACAGTATACCTGCGCCTGAATTTCAATGAGAATCTTCGGGCACTGACATCCGCTATGGGGGCAATGAACAAAATCAGATCTCGTTACCGCCAAATCGTTGAACGTCTCCCCAAAATGGATGCCTGCTAAGGAAGGACGTTAGCATGAAAATTGTAGAACTGACTGCGACTGAGAGTGAGACCGTAGAGAGGGCGTTTTATGAGACCAAATCTTATGAAATGCTGCTTTCTGTTTTGAGCCGGCAGTTGAACGCAAATGCAAACCCCGAGACGGCCAAAATCATTATGCACTATGCGGAACTGTGCCGTGCGGCGCAGATGAAACTGAAGATGGCACAGGACGCGGTTGTGGCAAAGTACATCGATTTGGACGACAGCGCTTTTGACCGGTATCTGTTCGATTTCAGCCGGGAGGAGGTGCGGTTGTTTGAAAAGCAGACGGTTTGAGGATTACGGCAATTCGGTTCAACGCCTGTACTGCCGGGATCTGCCCGAAACGAGAAGTGCGTGCCGAAATATCACGTTTCAGGTGACGAGCGGGTGCAATTTACAGTGCTCGTACTGCTATGAACACCATAAAGGTGTAGAGCGTATGAGCATCGAAACGGGGCAGAAAATCATTGATTATCTGCTGGGCCTGTACGAGAAAAATGATTCCGATTTTATCAATCGGAACACAAGGGCGGTTGTCCTCGACTTCATCGGCGGTGAACCCCTGCTGGAAGCGCCCTTGATTGAAAAAATCTGTGATTATTGGTTTGCGGAATGCTGGCGGCGCAAAATTCCTCTGGCACCGTTTACCAGGATCAGTTTTGCGACCAACGGGCAACTGTGGTTCAGCCCTGAAGCACAGAGCCTTTTTGCAAAATATCATGAGTTGATGTCCGTCACTGTCAGTATTGACGGAGTGCAGGAACTTCACGATATGTATCGGCTGGATGAGGCTGGAAAGGGTAGCTTTTCAAGGGCGTGGGCGGCTTTTCAAGATGGAAAAAAGTATGGTTGGTATGGTTCAAAGATGACCTTTGTTCCGGGTTCCTTTAAGTATATCGCTGACAGCATCAAGATGATGCTGAACGAGGGATGCGAAAGCATCTCCTGCAATTATGCTTATGAGCCGGTCTATGAACCGAGAAACGGCCGCACTTTATATGACCAGCTGAAATCCGTATCAGACTACATTGTCGAAAAACGCTTGGATGTTGTTCTTACGATTCTGGATAGCGCATTGGGAGGAAAATCCAAGGATGACAAAAACTTCTGTGGCGGCACGGGATCCATGCTGTGCTTTGCACCGGACGGGAGCGCATACCCCTGTGTGAGGTACGCTCCTATTTCTGTTGGAACTGAAAAGGCCAACAAAGTCCGTTTTGGCAGTGTCTATGATGGGTTGTACGCTACGGAAAACCAGCGTCAGGCAAAAGCTGACCTCGATGCAATCACCCGCACATCCCAATCTCCGCAGGAATGTCTGGATTGCCCGGTTTCCGCTGGCTGTGGCTGGTGTTCCGGTCTGAACTATGAATTATTCGGAACGGCCAATAAACGTTTTACAGGCATCTGCTGGGCCCACAAAGCGCGTGTTCTGGCAAGCGCCTACTATCATAACCGCAGGTACATCGAAATCGGGGACTGCCTGCCCATCAAAGCGGAACTGCCAGAACTGGATGCTCTGACGATTCTGCCCTCTTGGGAGTACGACGAATTCCTTGAAATTGAGAAAAAGGCACTTGCAAAATTCGCTGATGCAGTCGGAATCAGCTGAAAGGAGGAACCTTTATGGCAATTCTTATTGCAAACAAACTGCTCGAAACTGAAACCGAAGCATGGTACACATTTTATGTGGACACGCTGGAGGATATCAAGGATTTGCCCACAAGCAAAACAACCGGATCGTCTTACAAGGTCAAAAAGCTGGCAAAGCCGGCGAGCATTGCATACTGCATCGAAATGGCGGCACAGTATGCCCTTGATGATAACGATGAGTGGAGACTGCTTTATGCGCTGCGCTCCGATGTTGCGGACGCTATCCTGAAAAATGTGGAAGAAATCAAGCAGATCGTTGCCAATACCAGCGCATCGGAACAGGCTGCGGCGCGGAGCGCATCTGCGGCAAATGCCAGCGCAATCGCGGCCAGCAAGTCCGAAAGAATCTCCACAGAAAATGCGTCTTCTGCGGCGGCAAGTGAGCGCGCATCGAGGGATAGTGCATTAGACGCAAGAGCTGCCGAAGGAAATACGCTGAACTACATGAACCGGACAGCGGACATTGCCAATCAGGTGGCAGGGTCGGCGGCATCTATCAATTTTGCATTCGGGCCGGATGTCGATGGCCGTTTCTCCTTTTTTGTCCGCAGGAGCAGTTAAAATCACGGATTCCGTGATTTTCTAACAAAAATCAGATTTACAGATGTTGCATGGCTATAATCTGGAAAGGAGTTTCTATGTTCAAAGTTATGCAGCAGTATGGCACCGTAGCCCAGCCGGCCACGGTGTACTACTGCGACGATGAAGCAGACCTGCAGAATATCAAATCTGCACCGATGGGGGCGCAAGCACTGGTTATCCACACAGGCAATATCTATATCGCCGATTCTACCGGGAAGTTCTACCCGATGTAAGGATGGTGGCGTATGATTGATATTTTGACCTACGCAATCGCTCGCAGGAAATCAGCAGCAAAATTGGATGAACTGTATAGTCAGACAAAAGCTGTTGCGGATGCGGCGAAAGATAGTGCAGAGACCAGCAAGGCCGCTGCCGAGACATCGAAGGATCTGCTGAACAAGACGACAGCTGCGGCCCAGCAGGCTGCAGCAAGTGCTGCTGCTACAAACTATGCGCTTGGCCCGGACGAGAGTGGCCGACTGTCGTTTTTCATCAAGAAAAGCACCTAAAAGGGGGTATAAGAAATGGCTGACACATGGGAACTTATCAATCATCCTCTGACCGATGAAACCGGTCTGGTACTGGCCGCTCAGATGAAACGCCAAAATGACATTTTGGCAGGCATTGCTGCTGGTACTGCCGGTGCGGAATTCGTGGATGCAACATTCCGCGGTCTGCTGGATGGCAAAAATACCACAGAAATCTTCTGGAGCTGGTGGCCGCTGTCTGCCGGTGATGGCGTGACGAAGTATCAGCGTCTGGAACGCTTTGCGAAAATGCTCGCAGAGAGCGCTCGCAGCAAAACCTACACCGTTCGCTTCTACAGTGATGATGTGAGTGGTGATTACACCGGCACTCCGCTGGATGATCTGGCAGACGGGCGTGAAGCGGCTCCGCTTCTGACTGACACCAGCCCGGAAACCGCAGACTGGTCGGAAGAGGATCCTTTCACATGGTACATTCGCGCCAATGCGCTGTCCTTGGAAGATGGCACGATGAACGTGCTGGCAGTTGAGGGTGAAACCGGGTTTGATCTTTCCGGCGAAACCGCACCCGTTTACTGCTTCGCTCTGTCCTTGATGCTGAAGGAGTGGGAGGATGGCGCATACCTGTATAACTCTTTCCGCACCTTCGAGGGCGGCGGCTATGATCCTATGGCTGGCGATGTGGCCCCTGATAAGAGTCGCCGCTGGCTGACATGGCACCCGGCTTTCCTTGGCGGCAAAAATTCCAAGGGTGGAATGACCAGCGGTGCTGGACTGCCCCCGATGCCGTGGACAAGCGCCAACGCAGCTATCCCTATGGCTCGTAAGATTACCGCTTATGATGCCCTGTGGACTGACTGCGACCAGCAGTATGTTCTGGCCCAATGGCGGTTGCGCCATTGGACGCTGAGCAACAGCGGCAAGCTGGAGGGCTGCACTGTCTATAATTACCAGTACAGCCCTGCTGTGGCGGAAACTGGAGTAAAGCGAGTGCTCGTGACGAAAGCGCAGGGGGCAAATTTCCTCGTGGGCTCTGCTGTTTGCATGGGTGAGCGTGGCGAGAATACGGGAACGGACCGCAACACGGACTATAATCACAATATTTTCAACTGGGCCAAGATTTCCAGCATTACCAATGTGACCGTGAGCGAGACCGAGTATGTGGCTCTGAACCTTGAGTTGGATTCTCCTATCGACACTACGACCACGATGCTGGTATCTACTATGCCGTGGGAGTCCGGCACAACAGAGGGCGTGCAGGGGCATAGCGATGGATGTCGGGGTAATCTGACGAACGGAAAATATCCGTACCGTGTGGCCGGCATCGAGATGCAGATCGGCGCTTATACGGAACAGCTTGACCCTCTGTGGAAAGCCAGCATCGTGGACGATGACCACTGGCACTATGACGTGTTCTCCTGCAAGAGCGGTGAGAAGCAGGTTGGTTCTATCTCCTCGGACTATGCCCAGACCGGCTCCTTCGACCTGAACGACAAGGCGACTTGGTCGTGGCACTATATCCGTAAGCTGGGCAAGTTGGGTACGGAAGCCATGATGTATGAAAAGTTCAATGGCAGCGGTTCCACCTATGTACGGGCTTCGTTTGTTTCGCCCAGTTCGGCGGGTCTGTACGCCCCGTGGCGCGGTGGCGTCCTGCTTGGCGGTGCTAACTGCGGCCTGCCTTGCGTGTATGGCAACCTTTCCCCGGCGAACTCGAGCTGGCACGGCGTGCCCCGGCTTGCTGGCTCGGGCAAAAAGAGAGGGTGAATATGTGCCGTAGGCACATAGAGGGGGTGTAACCCCCTAATCCCCGTTCACGTTTCCCAGCTTGCGCCGATGGTTTACCATCGGCGCAAGTCGATTATTTTATGGAGCAATGAAGCGGCGTGTGGCTGCGTTTATTTCGCCCAGTTCGGCGGGTCTGTACGCCCCGTGGCGCGGTGGCAACCTGAATGACGGTGCTAACTGCGGCCTGCCTTGCGCGAATGGCAACAATTCCCCGGCGAACTCGAGCTGGAACGGCGTGCCCCGGAATGCTGATGATAAATAGCCCTCAAAAGGGCATAAGCGTTTCATTGCGCCTGTGGCTTGACCACTAAGATCATGTTATACCGACACCATGTAGCTGAGCGTTTCGAGATATACGGACGCATTGGTGAGAGCGTGGCCGCAGTTTTTGGGACTGCGTGGCGGTGAGTAGTAGAAATCCGTTTTGCCTGATTTAAGGCCTGAAACGGCAACCGAAATCCGTTGAACATCAGCAAGTTTGGAGGCTTTAAGGATATGAAAACAAAGAGGTACTTGTCGCTCAATCATGAAATGTGCGAGCGTGCTGTCCTTGAAGCTTTTGATAAGAAATGGTTCCGCCGGGATTACCTCGCTACGGTGGAAAAATATGGAGGTGTAAGCCGTGAACAACTATCGAGCGCCGCCCGCGTAAACGACTGGAACCCGCGTTTAGAAGCCGTAAATGGGATTGCTCTTGAAATGGAGCAACGGATAGAAGATTTGTTGGACGGAGAAACAGACGACCTTGATCTTGACCCTGTGAGCGTGTTCTACAGAATTGATGGAATCAGCATGAAACGGCGGGAACTGTCTAACTGCTGTCCAATGCACCAAGCTTTTGGGCATTTGGCGGTACTTGGACTTCGCCCGTTGCTTCAGGCAAAACTGTTGCCGTATCAATTTGCCAGTATTCCCGGCAAGGGACAAATCGCTTTGAAGCGTCAAGTCGAGCGTTGGCTTCGCAGAAAAAGTCTTGGCATACAGTATGCAATAAAGCTGGATGTGCAGGGGGCATACGCCCACACAAAACAGGAACTTGTGATGAAGATCCTGCAGAAAGAAATCCCGGGAGCAACATGGCTTCTGGCTGTTGTCAAATGTCTTTTAGCAATGGCTCCGGGTGATGGATTGCTTATCGGCGGCTATCTTGAAGCGTGGCTTTTTAACCTTGTTGCCAGCTATATGCTGGTCAAGGTCATGAGTTATGCAAAGATTCGCCGTGGAGCATCCACGCAATTCGTGATCCGCAGCGGTAGCTATATGGATGACCTTGTTTTGTTTGGCCGACGATGGGCTGACATACAGAGTGCAGCCCGAAAATTGACTAAGTGGGCGCTGACCGAACTGGGATTGACAATAAAAAACGAGTGGGTTCGTGTGGACTTTCTTAGCGCCGCTGAAGAGCATCAACGCAGACACCTAACGGGAGCGGCAAAAGGATGCCCGGGTTTGGATATGGCTGGCTATGTGATGCACCGTACCTACACCACGATACGCCCCAGAATTTTTCTGAGGGCTCGGCGGCAGTACATTCGAGCCAAGGCTGATGTTTCACGAAATGGATATGTGCCGGTCTGGCGGTCATACAAGCTGGTCAGCTATAACGGCTATTTTGACTGGACAAAATCTCGTGCAATCAGCGAAGCCTTAAAACAGAAAAAGCTGTTCACGGCCGCAAAAGTAGCAATCCGCGTAACGGCACAAAGAAATGCAATGAAGAAAGTGAGGATAGCAGCATGATTTTTACCGAGAACCTTGACCATAATCCGCAGGCGGTAACGCTGGAAAAACTGCCGGACGGTACGGCTTGGCTGTACCTGCGTAAGGACGCTCATGAGGTACGAACCGAGGCTCCCGAAGGAGAGCAGGGCGGTACTTCGTGGGAGTGCACCACGGCTCTTTGCAAGTTGGGTTCCGATTATGCAGAGGAAACCGTGGAAAGCATCACGGCGGCGGCTGATGATTGGTGGGTCTATGCAGAAGCATGGACGACCGCTGATGAAGCTGCGCCCTCTCTGGAAGAGCGTGTGAGCGTGCTGGAAACTCTGTTTATGGGAGGTGAGCTGTAATGGGCAAGGAACAGTTTTATCGCACTATGTACCGCATGAAGAAGATCACCGCTGCAGGCGTGTGGGAAAAGGTTGACGAGGGCGAGCTGACCAAGGCGCAGGCCTTGCGTATCTGCGGTCCGCGACCGAAGGAATCCTGATGGAAGGTGCTTTTATTTGAGCCGAGAACAAAAGCTCGAAGTTTTGTTAGCATCGGCGGTTCATCTTCTGGATTGCTGGGAGGACATTTCAGCTGAAACAGGAGAAGAGCCTGAAAATTATGGTGAGCAGAGAGCAATCCTGCAAGCCGAATACGATGCTATAAAGTGTTGAGAGAAGCCGTGCTGATGGTCAGCGCGGCTTTTTTGTTTGGAATAGAGGTGGATTTTTTGATTTCTCCGTATAAGGGCACTTTCAGAGTGTCGCAGGCATACCGAAACCTGCGAGCAAACGGTACATATCACCAAGGATATGATCTCGTGGGCATTGGAGACAAAAGCATCTATTGCCCGGTTTACGGTACGGTTATTCGTGCTGGATGGGAGTGTGCAACGCTTCCGAAGAAAGGTTTTGGCCAGCGTGTTGTGGTTCGTATCGGCAGCACTGCCTACTATATGTATTTTGGGCATCTGTCCAAAATCAACGTGGCCGTCGGGCAGAAGCTGAAACCGGGAGATCTGATTGGTGTTGAGGGCAGCACCGGCCACAGCACCGGAAGTCACCTGCATTGGGAAATTCGCATCAATGATATTTCTACTGGGTATGTATCGGTGCATCAGTACGCAGGCATCCCGAATGTGGCAGGCTCTACTGCATACACGTCCAACTGGGTCGCAGAACTTTTCGGACCCAGCAACCTGAAAAAGTCCACCAGCGGCTTCCCGCAGCGCTTGTACAATTCGGTGCTGCAGGGTGCACTGGGAATCGACAAGGACGGTATCTTCGGGGCGAATACCGAAAAAACAGTCAAGGAGTTCCAGAGTGCTCACGGTCTGACAGCTGATGGCATTGCTGGAGCAAAGACAAAGGCGGCTCTCGCTAAGCAGCTTTGAGAGAAAGGGGTTATAATCTATGAGCGTTATGAATATTGTTACCGCCTGTATCGTGATTCTGATTATGGCAGTTCTGTCCGTCGTGGCGATTCGCTTCGGCTATAAAGCGCTTCTGATCGAGTGGGCAATCGATGCTATCTCCAAAGCGGAGAAGGAGTTCGTTGGTACCAAACTGGGCGAGGCGCGCCTTGCGGTTGTTGTGTCTTGGCTGCGCGAAAAGGTGCCTGCACCGATTCGCTTTCTTGTGACGGACGACTTAATTCGCAAAGCAGTCCAGACATCGTTTAACGCTGCAAAGTCTGGGCTGGAGGTGCTGAAGAATGCTTAAGCGGCTTGTGGATTGGCTCTTGGATCGTCTTCCCGTAACGAGATGGATCGAATTGCTGACACAGCCGGAGGACTGAAAGGAGGATGTAGGTGCTTGCAGAGACAGCTGAAACAGTCACTGTCGCCGTTCCGGCGTGGCTTTTAGCGGTAGTTGCTTTTCTTGGAACACTTCTGGGTGGAGCGATTAGTTTTGCTGTGAATCAAATCCTTATCAAGGGAGCTGCTGATCGTGCCGCAAAGAAACGCGAAAAGGACGATGAGCGGCGCCGAGAACGGTATATTTTGCAGATGGACAGCCGAAAGGCTACATTTGACCTGCTATCCTGCATTTGTGCCGGCATAGATCGGAAGAGCACACGTCTGAACTCCAGTCACGTGGCCTTATCTCGTATGCCGTCTTCTGCTTGAAAA
>ENA-UPSX01000454-UPSX01000454.1-human-gut-metagenome-genome-assembly--contig:-NODE-454-length-11706-cov-26.415599_pt1 | contig 11706 bp, 7 predicted proteins | sample MGYA00250045_ERZ773367 | MGnify/ENA primary metagenome ERZ773367 (study PRJEB29103, sample SAMN06112033) | human gut metagenome | biome: human gut; feature: ankylosing spondylitis patient; material... | reverse complement strand
TTCAAGCAGAAGACGGCATACGAGATAAGGCCACGTGACTGGAGTTCAGACGTGTGCTCTTCCGATCTGTTGTTTTTAAAAAAGGGGCAGATGTTTTGAAGTTTCCTGTTGTGAAGTGTGAACACATACGGATGTATAGGCTGAAGGATATATCATGTTGCAGCCGGAAGATATATAATCTTACACCTGTAACATTCTACTCATTCATTGGAGAATTTTTATCACTTCTGAAAAGAGTGTATTGGGGGTAACAGGTAATACGATATAAAAGCAGGGGGCCGCATTCATCACGAGTGCAGCCCTCCTTGGTATTGTATTATTTATATTAAGGTAAAAAGAGAGAGTTTATTTGCCGTAATCATCGTATAACATCAGCAAATGTGACGAACTCCAACTGAAATGGGGAGCTTTTAACAATTCACCGGTGTGTGTGCCATAGTTTTCATGTATCGGTGCGCCTTCTTTCAAGCCTTGCAGACGGTCGAATACCTGGAGGGTGTATTCATCCGCCATCTTGTTATATCCATAATTGCGCAGGCCGCGGATAGCGAAGTAAGTCTGGTCCAACCAGATAGGACCACGCCAGTAGCCGCGCGGATTGTACTTCGGATGGTCTGCTGCCACTGTGGGGAAGGGAATGTATGTAGAAAACTTGGCTGTATCGGTCAGCAGGGGCAGCATGGCTTTTACCTGATCGGCCGTGGCAACTTTTGTCCATAAGGGGGTGTATGCTTCGCATCCCGGTTCCTGTATGAAGCTTCCGTCTTTTAAGCGGCGATCGAAGAAGAAACCTTTTTCTTTGTCGAAGAAATAATCGGCTACCTGGCTGCTGTAATCCGGACCATCGAAAGTTACTCCCAAAATACCGGCGAACTTTTTCAATAACTTGCATTCCAAAGCCAGATAGGCATTCAGGTCAACACTTTCCTGATCCATGCTCCATGCATCCTCCGCACCGTCATTTTTCAGCATCTTGGCATCATCGAAACGGATGGCGTTATCCATGCCGCTTTCCCATGCTGCCGCTTCCAGTGTACCATCGGTGGAACCGTATTCACACATACCGTTGCGGTTATGGTCACGCTTGTTGTACCACCATTTGTAATATGCCATCAATTGCGGATACATTTCGCTGATGAATGCCGTATCATTGGTATGGGTGAATATTTCGTCTACAGCCCAGGATACGAGAGGAGGTTTGCTGTCGCGTGCATTGTTTTCGGCAGGATCGGTGTAGATGCAGTCTATAATCATGCCGTCCGGTTGCTGGTAGTCAAACATGGCGCGGATGTTGTCTTTGGCAAGTTTAGGATCGAATTTTGCCAGGGCGGCAGAGAAGCGCCAGGTGTCCCAGGCCCAGAATCCTACGAAGTAGTATGCTGCATGACTCGGAACAATTCCTTCGTGGAGCAATCCGCCACGGTGGGTACGCCAGTTGCTGATAAGTGTAACAACTGCTTTCACGGCGATACGGTCATACTCAGGTTTCATATCTTTGCGCAGAATCTTGGTGAGATAACCTTCCCAGCGTTCTTTGTTGGCTTTGAGCCCTTCCTGCGGATTGCTTAGAGCCAATTGCGCTTTCTGTAATCCGGCAGAAAGTTCTTTTTCTCCGGTATAGAAAGAAATGGCTACGTAGGTGTCGTGTTCGCTGCCATTGATTTTTGCCTGGTAATTATTGTCAGTGCCCTTTACGCTAACATCCGGGGTAAAAGTTAATGCTACAATCTCACCGGAGGGATGACGGGCGATGACGGTATTCTGGTCTGTTTGGACTTGTATCTCTTTTCCCCATTGGCTGGCAGTTAAGGAGAGTTCCTTTCCTGCATCGGAGTGAATGCGGAGCAATGCAGTAGAAGCATCTAAAAAAATCAAGCGTTGAATGATTTTACCTTCCTCTGAACTTGCCGAGAGATATAACTCACCGGGAAAATAACAGGTGGAGTCCGGAGTGAATACTGCATTTGCATCATCGTTATAACCTACGGTGACAGCGGATTGCGCCATCCATTGGCGCCGGTTCATGTCCAGACTGAACGGACCGCAGAAACCGTTCACCCAGTGATCTTTTTGCGGAAGGGTGAATCCCATCCAGGAACCGGCGTCTGTAAACCATCCCCCGCAACGTGTCAGTGTATCGGGGGTATAGGCTATATCCAGTATGTTATTGAATTCATATCTTTTGCCTGTGGGGGTGTTCTCACCGGCAGGTGTGCAGGCCGTTGTGAGACCTGCGACTACTGCTGTGAGAAGAATGATTTTGGTAAATTTATATTTCATGTCATTTCGTTATTATTTTAAAACCATTTCTTATGCGCTTTTTCAGCGGCATCGTCTTGATTGCTCAAAGGTTGCATGGTAAAGCTGTATTGCCATTCGTGCGGAGTGATGGTATATTCCGGATGTACTTGCGCTCCCCAGGTATTATCTCCACCTACCCCCATATGACGGTGGTCGATGTTTAACCATATCATGTCTTTCTTCATAATACTTCCACCATGACGGCGTTCGGTATTGAATGCCACATAGTCAATATCCTCCAACGGGAAATTCCATGCGCTGACATTCAGCGGTTCCTCACCTGTGATTAACAGGCCTTCCCCTGCTTTATTACGCAATGCAACCCATCGTACATCGGTTTTGTTGCCGGTTTCCTGTGCACGGACATACGGATGGAATTGTTCCCATACTGTAGCGGTATAGAGTCCGATAGGATAACCCGTCTTGCGGTCTGCATAGTTTTCTTGTGGTCCGCGGCCCAACCAGGTCATCACATCATATTCTGCCGGAAGAATCATACGCATACCCAGGCGTGGTATTTCAGGAAGGGATTTGTTGCCGGGTACAAAGTGCATACTTACTTTGACTGCTCCATTGGGTCGTACTTGATAGACAGTCTGCAAAGTTGATTCTTGTGCTTCCAGCTTATAATTTACAGTAACGGTTGCCAGTTGTTTGTTTGAATCTTCTTTCAGGTCGATACTTTGTAACTTGGCGTTCTTGCCTGCAAATTTCCAGATGCCGCAACGCTCCAGGTGGTTGTTGGCAACATCATTATCGGTCAATGCACGCCAGAAGTTGGGTTGCAAACCCTCTTTTATCAGATTCTTCCCGTTATATAAGAGTTCTGTCATTTCACCATCAGCAGTAGAGAATGCGATACGGAAGTTCTCTCCTGTCAAAGTAATGGCATCCGGAGTACGTTCGGTATTTACAGTTTTGTCTACTAGTTCCCGGGCAGTCCATGTAGCATTCAGCAGCCGTTCTCCTTCCGGATTCAGTTGCCATTGCTCCATGGCTACCTGATGTCCCTTCGGAACTAATGGGGCTTCCTTTTTGGTAAATGCTTCCAATTTCAGGAAGTATTCTTTTCCATCGTTAGGAATCAAGTTCATCGGGATAGTGATGAAGGCAGAAGAACGGGCGGCCATAACCGGGAAATCCATTTCACCGCTTTGTACAGCTTTTCCGTCTGTTTCTACAGTCCAGTGTAGTTTGTAATCCTCCAAACCGATAAAATCATGCCAGTTAGTCACTTTAATTTGCTTGGTGGTAAAGGCAACCGGATCAAAATGAATATATTGATATACTTTTTTCACTTCCCAGATGTGCGGATGAAGTGAACGGTCGGCAGCTACCAATCCGTTGGCACAGAAGTTGGAGTCATTAGGAACACCCACGAAGCCCATATCGCCTCCGTAAGCCCAAATCTTGTTTCCGTTCTTGTCTTTGATATCAAAAGTAGCATCTACCCAGTCCCATATGAAACCACCTTGCAACTGGTCATATTTATAAATCAAATCCCAATAGTCTTGCAGGTTACCTACACTGTTACCCATGGCGTGGGCATATTCACATAGAATCATCGGGCGTGCATCGCGTTGGTTTACATGGCGGCGGAGCGCCCAGACACGTGCATACATCGGACAATAAATGTCAGATTTGGCATCATAACCACCTCCTTCATATTGTACAGGGCGGGTAGGATCGAACTTCTTGGTCCAGTCATATAACGTTTCAAAGTGTTTTCCGTAGCCGGACTCATTTCCCATTGACCAAGTGACAATGGCAGTGATATTGCGGTCCCTCAGCACCATGCGGCTCATGCGTTGCATAAACGGTACTTCCCAATCGGGATTATTAGCCAGTGTGCCATCTTTATGCGCCTGCATACCATGGCTTTCAATGTTTGCTTCATCTACCAGATACAAACCGTATTCGTTACACAATGCATACCATTCATAGCGGTTGGGGTAATGGCAAGTGCGTACAGCATTCAGGTTGAATTGTTTCATCAACTGAATGTCTTTTATCATGCTCTCTACGGTGATGGTACGACCATGATGCGGATCGTGTTCATGGCGGTTTACTCCTTTAAACAATACGGCTACCCCATTTATCAGTTGCATGCCGTTACGCATTTCCACAGAACGGAAACCGAAAGGCTGTGTGAATGATTCCAAGGCTTTTCCTTGAGCATCGTAGGTGCTGACTACCAATGTATAAAGATTGGGTGTTTCGGCATTCCAAGGCAATATGGCCGGGAACAAGTGTTTCTGAGCGAATAAAGTATCTGTAGCAGAAGTTATTTCCTTTTTATGCTGGTAAATTACATTGCCTTTGTCCATAACCTTTACTTCCACGGTTCCTCCCGGATGAGGCTTGTGGAGTGTGATATCCAGATTAAAATCTCCGTCTTTATAACCATTTGTCAGACCGGCTAGCAGTTTGAAGTCTTGTACACGGCTTTGAGGACGGGCATAGAGATATACATCGCGTTCAATACCGCTATATTTCCAGTAATCCTGATCCTCCAGGTAGGAACCGTCACTATAACGGAAAACTTTAACGGCCAGTTTGTTCTTCCCGGCTTTTAAGAACGGAGTAATATTGAAATGAGCCGGAAGACGGCTGTCTTCACTGTATCCTGCCAATTCACCGTTTACCCAGCAATAAAAAGCGGACTCAACTCCTTCAAAATCAAGGAAGATATCCATTCCTTTCCAATGGGCCGGTACGGTAAATTCACGTACGTATGCTCCTACCGGATTGTAATCGGTTGGAACATGAGGCGGATTGGCAGGGAAGGGGTAAGCTACGTCAGTATAGATGGGGGAGTCAAATCCTTGCAGTTCCCAGCTTCCCGGAACCTGTATGTCTTTCCAGCGTTTGGTGTTATACCTCATTTTATAAAAATCTGTCGGGCATTCCTCATTGTTTTTAGAGAATAAGAACTTCCAGGTTCCGTCTAGTGAAATGCGGCGTTCTGTAGCAGGGTTTACTGCAAAACGCTGGGCGGCAGGTAAAGCCTGTTGTTTCAGTGCATTGGCCTCATTCGTATAAGGAATGAAATGGGCATGGGCAGGTTCACGGTTTATTTCATTTATTTGTGGATTCTGCCAGGGCACATTTTCACCCCAGGCGGAAGCACAAACAAACAATAGTGTAAGAACAGTATGAAGAGAGTGTTTCATGGTTATTGTTATTTTAAATAGAACAGAAAAGAGTCACAAGAAAAGGTACGCTGAAGTCTACTACAAAGCCGTGAAATATAGAAACCACTACGAAACTTTGACCGGAATAGCGGGTGATGATGGGTAATGTTGTATCCATCGTAGTGGCTCCTCCGGCAGAAATAGGGGCTAGATTGCCAAACCAGCGTACTAGCAACGGGGCAAAAAGCAAAGTGATAATCTCACGTGTGATATTGGATAATAATGCAATGGTTCCCAACTCCGGACCTTTATATTCTGTAATAAAGATACTGGATAGAGAGTAATAGCCGAAACCGGCACCTACTGCCATACAGTCTGTTACTGAGCGGTGCGAGAGAAACAGACTGACCACTGCGCATCCTGCCAGTGTTCCCAATATGGTCATGACCGGTAGAAAGATCAGGCGGGGGTTTAATGAACGGAAATTACGTAAAGTCTGCGGATCATTACCTACACTGACTCCTACACTGAACATTAACGCACACAAGGCGTAGAAACTTAGCTTACTTTGTGTAAAGTCGTATGGAATAAGGTGATATACCCCACAAAGAGCTCCCAGTACAAAGAATCCGACGATAATCAAACTTCCTTTCATACTTGTCCCTCCTTATTTCTTTTGTAAAGTACATACCATAAAGCCCATGCTGCTGTAACACTGCCCAGCACTGCTGCCAAGGTGATGACAATGGCTTCCAACCCTATAGTGTGCAGACCATTGATAATTTTCTGATTGCCGCCTACATCTATACCCAATAAAAAGAGTAGCAACCAAATAAGAACGGTGATGACTTTGTGTATTCCTGAAAGCTTCTGCTTGCGAAGCAGGAAGCCGAGGAGCATCCCCGTGAGCATTAATCCAATAATTGTAAACATATCTATGTCGTTTTATTTATAGGCAAAGATACTTCATTTTTAGATTACAAGGCGGTATCACTGTAGCGAAAACCGCCTTGTTGCCTAATTATATCTAACCAAAAAAGAAAATACTTATTTTAAGGCATCATTAGCATTCAGCTCTGTAAGAGGAGTGGGGTAGAATGAATTTTTGTCTTCATTGAAGCCTGTTCTTCCGGCAGCTTGCAGGGCTGAGGACAGTTTGCCCCAACGGCGGAGATCATACCAACGATAGTTCTCAAGAGGGAATTCAATCATGCGCTCGTGTTCAATTTGCGCGCGGACTGCTTCTTGAGAAGTACCTGTCATGGGTGGCATATCCCCGTGAACGCTTCTTACTTCATTGATTAAAGGAATAGCTTGTTCGGGATGTCCCTGTTCATTCAATGCTTCGGCTTTCATTAACAGTACGTTGGCATAACGCATCAAAGGAACATTGATTGCAGAATAGTTTTGGTTTAAACCTTCATAGGTCGAGGGCATGAATTTACGGAAGGCTACGCGTTCTTTGTTGTCGAACCAGTCATTATAGTCGTAGCCATAGACACGTCCGTTACCATCGTTATAATAGTCACAATTAAAAAATAATGTTGCATACATACGCGAGTCATAACGTCCTGTAGTAGCCGTTTCCCCTTCTTTTTTGAATTCACTAATCAATGTTTGACTGGGAAGAATCTCATCCCATCCCCCAAGTTCGGAAACACCGATCCATCGATGGAACTGAGTACGATAAGTAGCTCCGTTTGCAGAACTCATAGAGAATTGAATTTCAAAAATCGATTCTTTACTGTTCTTATTATCCCCGCTGAACATAGTGCTGAAATTATTAACCAGTTCATATCCTTTTACTTGGTTGAATGCTTCTATAGCACTGGCCAGATAAGAGTCTTTGTTGGTTGCCTCTTCATAGGCGCGTGTCAGATAGGCGAAACCAAGATATGCATAAGCAGAACCGCTTGTGGCACGGCCTACATTATCAGCGTCACGTGTTGCAGGCAGACTGGTTGCACGTTTCAAGTCTTCAATGATGAAATTCCATGCATCCTCACGGGAAGAAAGGGGCTTGCTTAATTCAGCCGGGTCAGTGATATATTTATCACGAACTATGATTTCTTTCCAGTTCAATAAAAGTTGCATGTGGTAATAAGCGCGGATAAAGTAGCCTTCATTGACCAATTGTTCGCGTGTTGCTGCATCTATATTCTCATCGGGTATTTCTGCGGTTTTTTCAATTACCTGATTAGCAAAACTGATGCCTTTATAGTAGCATTGCCAGTAATAACTGAACTGAGAGTTACCATTGGTGTAGGTATAGTTGCCTAATTCCACCCAGTTCGGGTAATTCAGAGCATCGCTTCCTAATTGGATAATATCTTCACGATAGGCTTCTACCGGCCATTTGATTTCCGGGAAAGACCACATGTCACCCGAATAAGTCATCAGGTAAAGTTGGGAGTATGCGGCGGCAAGTCCGGCTTCAGCATCAGACTGGTTACGCCAAAAACTGCTTGATGTCAACTGGTCAGGAGATTCTACCGTGAGATAATCGTCACAAGCGCTAAATAAACTTGCAATGCAGATACTTGCTATGTATAATAGTTTCTTCATTTTCTTATTACTTTAAAGGATTAGAATGTAAGTTGAGCTCCAACGGTGAATGAACGGGTAAACGGATAAATCAATTTATCAACACCGGTATTCAACACACTGGCACGAGAGAATTCAGGATCTATACCATCATAGCCTGTGATAGTGAACAAGTTTTCACCACTTACATAGAAACGCAGTTTCTCAATATAGAATTTCTGCATGAGTGATTTGGGTAAAGTATAACCTAACTGTGCCTGACGCAGACGGACAAAATCACCGTTTTCAAGGAATCTGTCTGATTCTTTCATGTTGCCGTTCGGATCTTGATATACTGCGCGGGGAACATCCGTATTTCTATTGTCAGGAGTCCATGCATTCAATGTAGACTTCAGCATATTTGATTTAGAGTTCATACCTTCATAGAAATATTTGTTTCCGTTATACAATTTGAAGTTCCATGCGCTGCCAAGTACGATTGAAAGGTCAAATCCTTTATAGCCGAATGACAGATTTAAGTTCGCTTCCAATGTCGGGATACCTGAGCCACAGTATTCTTTGTCACCGGCGTCTATGCTTCCATTACCATCTAAATCTTTAAAACGGATATCACCCGGTTGGGCATTAGGCTGTAATAATTGTCCATCCTTGTTTACATGGGCATTTACTTCATCCATACTTTGGAAGATACCGTCTGTTCTATAAAGATAGAATGCACCGATAGGTTTGCCCACTCTGGTTTCTGTCGGGAAATGCTCCGTTCCATATTTCAATCCTTCACCCTGAAGAACTTGGTCTGCATCTGACAATTCAACCACTTTATTTTTGGTGGTGCTCATATTGAAACCGATATTGTAATCAAAGTCTTTTATAGCATCTCCCCAGTTTAATTCAAGTTCGAAACCGGTATTGCGTATCTTTCCGACATTCAGGGTGGGGTTAGTCATACCTGCTGAAGGAGGTAGAACTTTTGTTATCAACAGATCTTCTGTTTGGTTATAGTAGTAGTTTAATGTACCGGTTAATTTGCTGTTAAAGAAGCCGAAATCGAAACCAATATTTTTGGTATCCGTTGTTTCCCATTTCAAAGAACGGTTTTCCAATCCGCGAGCGATGCTTCCTGCCCATGCGTTATCACCGTTGCCTTTCACGTATCCTTGATACATTTCATTGTATGTACTAATCAGCGCAAGGAAGTCATAATATCCCAAAGCATTTTCATTACCTAAACGTCCCCAACTGACACGGAACTTCAAATTATTCAATGCAATGTCTTTCGGGAAGAATTCTTCCTGACTGATTCTCCAGCCTAATGCCACTGATGGGAAGCAACCCCAACGGTTGTCTTTACCAAACTTGGATGAACCGTCATAACGTACAGTTGCCTGTACCAGGTAGCGGTCATTATAATTATAGTTCAGTCGGCCGAAGAAAGAGGCGCGGTTATATTTCCATTTTGTTCCGCTACCATCAAATGTGCCACCTGCTCCTGCACCTACAGTTGAGAAAGATGGATCAAGAAATCCGCCCGGAATTTCACTGGTTATCAATTTTCCGTCTTCTACTTTATAAACAGTGGTTTTACCTTCTACCCCAACAGAATTCCATGTATATTTGCGGGCAGTCATGGAAGTACCTGCCATTGCATTGACGTTGTGTTTTCCAAATGTCTTATTAAAACTTAATACATTTTCCCATACATGTTCCTCCCAGTATCCTGTGGTTTCGCTATGATAAGGATAGTCACGTTTGGCTTTTGGGTCGGCAACATAGGCCGGAGTATGATAAGTCTGACGTTGGTGCTCACCTCTGTATGCATAGCTTGTCTTGAAATTCAGCCATGGGGTGAAGTTCATGGTCAAGGCAACATTGGCTGTGGTATGATATTTTTTGTCGGTAGATTTTTCATAATGCTGGTCAGCCATAACATTACGGTTACTGGGCAGATCGTCAAAGTCACTTAAGCCGAAGCCATACTCTCTTGTATCATCATAGATAGGAACAAGCGGAGAAATCATGTACATTTCTTTAATGGAATATTCGGGTTGTTTGCTATCCGTAAATTTGAAAGCGATGTTAGCATCAATATCAAATATATATTTGCTCATGTGGAGTTTCAAACGTGCATTATCTTGACGGTAATTGTTACCTAAGAAAATACCTTTTTCGTCAGCATGGTTATATGAAAGTGAATATTGAGCATTTTCAGAACCGCCACGGATGCTGAACATATAGTTTTGTGAAACACCACCTCTTAGCATGGCATCCTGCCAGTCTGTATCTATTCCTGTGTTTTTATTTACAAATGCGGGCATAGTAACCTCTGTATCATCTGGATACTGGTTCATGTAGTTCTGATACATTTGTTTATGAACACTTTTGTATTCTTCGGCATTTAGCAGTTCCAGCTTTTTGGCTACGCTTGTAAAGCTTACATAAGTGCTGAAATCAATTTTCATGTCACCCTTTTTACCGTTTTTGGTAGTTACGATAATGACACCATTTGCAGCAACCGAACCATAGATGGCAGCGGCTGCACCATCTTTCAGTACTTCCATTGACTGAATATCTTGCGGATTCACATTTTCAATATCACCGGGAAAACCATCAATGATATAAAGAGGTTGGTTGTCACCAAACGTTTTGACACCACGGATTTTAACCTGCACACCTGCACCGGCATTACCACCAGCCTTCATAATGTTTACACCTGCAATCTTACCTTGCAATGCTTCTGCAGGGTTGGTTGTGGTGCGTTTTACCAAATCGTCTACATCTACTGAGGAAATAGCACCGGTCATATCACTTTTCTTCATGGTACCATAGCCCACTACTACAACTTCATCCAGCATCTCAGTATCTTCTTTCAAAGTCACCCGGATGTTAGTCTTTCCGTTTACAGGGACTTCTTGTGTTGCATAGCCCACATAAGAAATAATAATAGTGGCTTTGGGGGATACGCTTAATGCAAAGTTACCGTCAAAGTCTGTGATGACTCCGTTGGTTGTACCTTTCTCTACTACACTGGCACCAATAATAGGTTCGTTGGCAGCATCGGTAACCAGACCAGTCAGTTGAATCGTCTGTGCTAATGCACCGAAAGGCCTTCAAAGCCGGGGATATTACCTTTGTTGCCGGGGATGTTCCGCATACAACCTGGTCTGACCCAGGCTGTGCCAGCAAATGGAGCTATATTTTTACCGATGCAGAGGAGCTGCTGCGCCCCTTTTTTGACCCAGCAGCCTTGCCGAACAGCCGCCTGCTGGCCCAGGTACTGCATGGCTGGAGCGGCATTTTTTCCTCTGCCGACCACCCCGCGCTGGCAAATTATGTCAAAATGATCCTGCAGGAAATGCAAACACGTTCCCTGAACTATGAAATCAGCGTGCGCGGGCTGTTTGTTGCCCTGATTACCGAAGTCATGCGGCTTTCCACCGAGCAAAATGATTCTGCCTCAGCAAACCGCATGGTCATTGCACCTGCATTGACCTATATTGATGAATTCTATATGGAGAATTTCAGCATCCGCGACCTTGCCGATGCGTGCAGCATGAGCGAATCCCATTTTCGCAGGGTGTTCCGGGAGCTTGTCGGCATGGGGCCGCTGGACTACCTGAACCGGACGCGCATTGCAAAAGCTTGCAGCCTTTTGCGCATAGATCGGAAGAGCACACGTCTGAACTCCAGTCACGTGGCCTTATCTCGTATGCCGTCTTCTGCTTGAAAA
>ENA-UPSX01000445-UPSX01000445.1-human-gut-metagenome-genome-assembly--contig:-NODE-445-length-11821-cov-9.383260_pt1 | contig 11821 bp, 10 predicted proteins | sample MGYA00250045_ERZ773367 | MGnify/ENA primary metagenome ERZ773367 (study PRJEB29103, sample SAMN06112033) | human gut metagenome | biome: human gut; feature: ankylosing spondylitis patient; material... | reverse complement strand
TTTTTTTTTTTAATGATACGGCGACCACCGAGATCTACACTCTTTCCCTACACGACGCTCTTCCGATCTGTTGTTCACACGCACGATCCACCATGCGCACATCGAAGTGCACACCAGGATCAGAATCACCGAGCCGACCGTGATCAGCAGGGTCCAGCCGAAGCTAGCGAAGAAATTCGTGGTTTCAATGCCACGGGTATAGTTTTCCAATCCAACGAACGCCTTGCCGGTCGGAATGGAGAACGCGTTACGCGAAATGTACGCCTTCTGCTTGAAGGAGTTGATGATCACCAGCACGATCGGGAAGACCCATGCCAGCGATACCAAGGAAAACAGTACGGTCCACAATCCGCCGTGCTTGACCTTTTCTCCGGAAATCATGCTTCCACCTCCTTGGAAGTCGTCAGCTTATTCTGAATCAGCGCAACAATCGCGACAAGCACGAAGAACAGCACTGCCTTGGCCTGTCCAACGCCTTCCCAGCCGACGCGGCCATAGAAGGTGCGGGTGATGTTCATCGCCAGGCCTTCAGACATGTTCGACGGAGCGCCGTTCGTTAATGCGAGGTTCTGGTCATAGAGCTTGAAGCCGTTGGTAACGCACAGGAACGAGCACACGGTGATCGACGGCATCATCAGCGGAATGATGATCTTGAACATGGTCTGCGTGCCATTTGCGCCATCCACGGAAGCCGCTTCGAGCACGTCGGTCGGCAGCGACTGCATGCCGGCGATGTAGATGATCATCATGTAGCCGATCTGCTGCCAGCACACCAGCACGACCAGACCCCAGAAGCCGTACGTTGCGCTATAGGTCAGCGAGCGCGCCCAGTGCGCGAGAATGCCGTTGAGCAGCAGCATCCAGATGTAGCCCAGAATGATGCCACCAATCAGGTTCGGCATGAAGAACACCGAACGGAAAATGTTCGATCCCTTGATCGCCTTGGTGAGCATGTAGGCGATGGAGAACGCGACCACGTTGATCACGATCGTGGTAACGATAGTCAGCAACGTAGAGAAGCCCAGCGCATGTAGGAATTCCTTATCCTGCAGTGCGCGGGTGTAGTTCTTAAGCCCTACGAACTCGGCGTCGGTAACCGTAGTGAACTTGCAAAAGCTCAGGTAGACGCCCATGATGAATGGAACGACGAATCCAATAATGAATGCGGCGAACGTTGGCAGCGCAAACAGCGCCCACCATTTGCGTATCGCCTTGCCAGCCATGCTGATCATAGCCTGCCTGCTTTCTTTCCTTCTCCATTCCGATCACCGCGGCACCGCGGTGCGGAATTCCTGCAATTGTTGGCCGAATCAGCGGATCACTGCTCTGTTCTTCACCTTTCCGGTATTTACACTCGTCATAATAAACGGCATGACACGAAATGTCAAACGTTGTCATTTTTGCATGTCTTGAAACGCAAATTTACCAACGTTATCATGTTTTTGATTATCAAAACTCGTTGCAATATCAAGCATTTTAAGCCTCTTCTGCTATAATGAAAACGTTTGTAATGCATGTATTGCAAAGATGTCGCAATACAGTATGTTGGAACGTAAGCAGTCACAACGAAAAACATGAAAAGCAGTATTCAAGATGTAGCGCAGCTTGCGCACGTATCCATTTCAACGGTTTCGCGTTCCTTCACACGCCCGGATCTCGTGTCGAAAGCCACCCGAGACAAGGTGATGAAAGCCGCGGACGAGCTGAACTTCTCCATTTCACGTTCCGCAGCCGCGCTGAAAACCGGTCGCGCGCTACGCATCGCGGTCCTGGTTTCCGGACGGCTCAACCTGTGGTTCAGCTCATCCATCATCGAAGGCCTCAACCAGATCTTCCACGACGAGGGATACGACATTTCCATCTACCAGATGTCGAGCATCGAGGAACGTCGTGAATTCTTCGACATGCTGCCGGTGCGCCGCAACGTCGACGCGGTAATCGTCATTTCCTTCGATATCGACGCCAACGAGATCGATCAGCTCAAGTCCGTCAATGTGCCAATCATCGGCATCAACTCGAGTCTGCCGGAAGAGCGCGGTTTCAGCGCGGCCGTGCGCATCGACGACAAGCAGGGATCCGAGCTTGCCGCACGCCATCTTATGACGCTCGGCCACCGTGACATCGCCTACATTCGCACCAACCGCGAAGTGACGCTCCACTTCAGCGTGCAGGGACGTTTCGAATCGTTCATGGCGTGCTGCCAAGCCAACGGCGTCGAACCGCGCGTGCTCGTCACCGACGAAAGCAAGAACAACATCAGCAAAGTCGTGACGCAGCTGCTCAGCCTCGACCATATGCCGACCGCGATCGCCTGCCAGGAAGACGGCATCGCGGTGCCGCTGCTGTTCCAGCTGGAACGCAACGGATTCACCGTGCCGAACGATATTTCCATCATCGGCTACGACGACAGCATTTACGCGCGTGACCTCGGCCTGACCACCGTGCGCCAGACGCCTGTCGAAATGGCGCAGGAGGCGGCCCGCATGACGCTCGATCTCATTGAGGAGCGCCCGCTTGACGAACCGTTCAAAACGTTCCCGGCGCAGCTGATCGTGCGTTCCACTACGGCTCGTCTGCATCGCTAAACGATCCGAACGAGCACCGTTCGCATAGCGTCTGTTTTTTGCTGCCATGTTGCACTTCACCACTTCGTGACAGCGATTACAGGCTACCGTTGCCTTACGCTATCTTGTAATCGAATCTTTATATTCGTCTTTCGACTACTGTAAATGATAGCGCTTTCATTTCTGTTGTACAAATTCACCAATCTACAGCGTGTTTTCGTCTAAAATCAAGGCTTTTAGTATCATGGAAGCGTTAATCATTTTCATCAAAGGAGACACATGGCCAAACCGACCATCGCCAACGTAGCCGAATTGGCAGGAGTGTCGCAAGCCACTGTTTCCCGAGCACTTCGTGGCGCGACCAACGTCACAGAAGAGACCCGCATCAAAGTTCAGCGGGCAGCGGATCAACTCAACTTCACACTCTCAAAAAGCGCTTCCGCCCTAGCATCCGGGAAAACCATGCGCGTCATCCTCCTGGTCTCGGGCAAACTCAACGAGTGGTTCAATTCCGGAGTGCTCCAAGGGGTCTACGAGGAGCTCGCGCCGGTCGGCTATGACGTCACACCGGCCTTCATCACCGACCGCAGCGAACTGGACCGGTTTTTCTCCCAGCTGCCGAAAAGCCGCAACGCGGACGCCATCATCATTTCCTCATTCCAGCTCATGCCCGCCATGCGCGACCAGCTCCAAGCCATAGACCTGCCAACCGTGGGCGTCAACGTTCCTGCGGAATCGGGTTATTTCGACGCTTCCATCAGCATCGACAACTCCAGTGCGATGACCATGGCCGTACGATTGCTGCGCTCTCTGGGGCATACCAACATCGCGTTCTGCAGCGACTACATTCCGGCCGACATGGTCTACAACACCAGCCAACGCACCCAGGCGTTCGCGGATGCCGCACAGGCCAACGCCACCGATGGAATCACATTCAGCCTGCTCACAGCCGACGCGCACGATGCGCCGCTGAGCAAATCCGACCTCGCCTCACAACTGACCGCGAAACTGCTGTCACTTCCGGAACGCCCCACCGCCGTCTGCGTGGAAACCGACCAAGTCGCCATCGCACTGGTCAAGGAACTACGCAAGCAGCAGCTGAATGTGCCGGAAGACATTTCAGTGCTCGGCTTTGACGACGCCGAAATCGCACAGGCAGCGGATCTTTCCACCATTCGCCAGGAGCCAATCGAGCTAGGGCGCATAGCCGGTAGAAAAGTGCTGCAGCTCCTACGTAACGAACCTCTTGAACATCCGCATGAACTGCAGGATCCTTTGCTGGTGTTGCGCAACACCACAAGCCGCATTGACAGCGGGGCGGCGACGGCGGAATAAATCGGCGTCATAAATCGACGGCAGCTGAATAAATCGAGAGGCAGCGGAAAAACGTAAAGCCGCCAAAACGCGAAAGCGGCCTGTATGCATGAACCAAATCATGCACACAGGCCGCTCTTTTCATCGCAAGCCTTGCAGGGCTTCAATCAGCGGTGCGGTCTCACCCCTGCTGATCGAATTTCTGCGCTTGAGGAACGGATCCCAACGATTCCTCGTTGTTGTTCCATTCGGTGGCCCAGCCGTCGACGTAGGCGCTCTTCACCTTGCTCCAATCGCCGGTGCCCTGCGCGTATTCGATAAGCGCCGCGGCGACGTCGTCCTGCCACTGCTGATCCGGAACGGTGAAGCTGCGCACCTCGGTCTTGCCGTCGGCAGCGTAGGAGCGAGCGATCTTGGTCAGCGGATTATCCGGCTGGAACTCATCGCCATCGAATGTGGTGAACGGTACGGAGAAGCCCATATCCTGGGAGAGGATCTTCTTGGCCTCGTCATCGGTGACCATCCACTTGATGAAGTCGAGCGTGGCCTGCTTGTCTTTGTCGGAAGCGTTCTTGTTCACCGCCCAGCTGGCGTCATACACGCCTGCGGGACCGCTCTCCTCCTCGCCCTTGATGCCCATGTAATACGGCAGCATGCCAAGATCGTCGTCCGCTACTTCGTTACCCTTGATCTGCGTGTAGGCCCAGACACCGTTCGGATAGAACGCCACCTGGCCGAGCGCGAATTCGGAAGTGACATCGTCGTACGTCTTCGAGCTGACCAGGCTCGGATCAGTCGGGCTGGTCTCCAGCTCGAGATCGAACAGATCCTTGTAGTTATCCAAGTAGGTGCCCTTGATGGTCTTGGAGAACGTGGTGTTCATGTCCTTGTACTCGTAGTACAGCGGGATGCGCCCCATATGCGCGGAGAAACGGTATGTGTCGGAGGCATCCAGACCTGGCGTCGAGAACGCGCCGTCGACGCCGAGATCGTCCTTGTGCTCGTTGATGGACTCGGCCACGGCCTTGAGCGTCTTGTAATCCTTGATGTCGTCGGCGCTCTTGATCACCGCGTAATCCTTGCTGGCGTAATCGTTGATGATCTTCTTGTTGTAGATGATGCCGTACCATTCAGCCGCGTATGGCAGCGTGAACGAATCGCCATCAATGGTGTAGGAGTAGGCCTTGCCGTCATCGGTGAGCAGTTTGTACGCTTCGGTGTCCTGCAATGGCTCGCAATACTTCTGATATTTTGCGAACTGGTCGAAACCGGAGATGTTGAACATGGTCGGCGCGTTGGACTTGGCCAGCTCCGAGCTCATGGTCGCATCGTATGTGCCGGACGCACCGGTCTGCACGTCCACCTGCACACCGGTTTTTTCGGTATACATTTCGGCGAGCTGCTTGTATTGGTCCACGACTTCCGACTTGTTGTTCATGAAATACACATGGCCCTTGTCGGAATCGGCGCTGCTGCCGCCGCCGCAAGCCGCCAACGATACGCCCATGGCCAACGCCGCGGCGACCGCGCACGTTTTGGTGATGATTCCCTGCTTCATTGCTTATCTCCTTCGTTGGATTTGTTGTTATTCGTTGGACTTGCTGATTTTCGTGGTAGCTATTTGTACGTGCGCCGGCATTGCTTCCGGCCGCCGCGTTATAGCTGGAGCCAGACGGTGGTGTCCTGCGGCAATCGGCCATCCTCGGTGAGTTCACCCGACGCGAGGATGACATCGCCTTGCGGTAGTTCGGCCGGACGTTCGCTGAAATTGGTGATGCTCGCCCAACCGTTGGAACGACTGTAGGCGATGACTCCGCCGCGTTGTCCATCCGCGCCGTCCCGCACGTCAGATGGACGATCTTCGTCCAGCCACTGCAGTTCGGTGTCCTGCGGCATCAGGTTATGCCTCAACGACAGCGCCTTGCGGTACAGGTTCAGCATGGAATTCGGGTCGGCATCCTCCACGTCGACGGCGAAATCCTTGTACCATTTCGGCTGTGGTAGGTGTGGATCATGCTCGGCGCCCGCAGGAGAGAAACCGAAAGAACCATCGTGGCCGAATTCGTCATCGGGATCATCGAGCTTCGGTGCGTCTGCGGCGACCCAGGGCAGCGGCACACGGCAGCCGTCACGGCCTTTTTCGATTTGCTCGCGCACGCTGTTGAATGCGGTGGGATCCTCCAGCTTGTTCCAAGGAATATCCGCGACTTCCGGCAGTCCCAGTTCCTCACCCTGGTAGATGTAGGTGGATCCAGGCAAGGCAAGTTCCATAAGAATCGCGGCACGGGCACGCTTGGCGCCCAATTCGCGGTTCTCCTCATAGGTGGTACCGTCGCGCAGCAGCCAATCCTTGGCCAGCTGATGATGCGACGAGGCTGGAACCTGCGGCAATCCATAACGGCTGGCGTGACGAGGCACGTCGTGGTTGCTCATCACCCAAGTCGCGGAGGAGCCGGAACGTTCCGCGCTTTCCAAGCCTTCCTCGATGGCCAGGTGCATGTCGTCGCGAATCCAGTCCTTCTTGGCGAACTCGAAGTTGAACACCTGTCCGAGCTCTTCGGTCGAAGCGTACAGATGCTGGCGATCCGGATTGACCCAGGCTTCGGCCACGGCGAATGCCGGCGGATTGTACTCGTTGAACACCTTGCGCCACTCGCGGTAGATGTCATGCACCTCATCACGGTCATACAACGGGTGCGACCCGTCCGAGGGAAGCACATGCTCGCAGACCTTGTAGCTTTCGAGGTCGTCGCGGTCAAGATCCTTGGCGAGGCCGTGCGCCACGTCCACGCGGAAGCCGTCCGCACCATGGTCGAGCCAGAAGCGCAGCGTCTTGATGAAGTCGGCGCGCACCTCGGGGTTCTTCCAGTTCCAGTCCGGCTGCTCCTTGGTGAACATGTGCAGATACCACTGGCCGTCAGGAACGCGCGTCCACGCCGGACCGCCGAAGCTTGCGATCCAATCAGTCGGCGGCTGGTCGCCGTTCGGGCCCTTGCCGTCGCGGAAGATGTAACGGTCGCGTTCCGGGGAGCCTGGGGCGGCCGCGAGGGCGGCCTTGAACCATTCGTGCAGGTTGGAGCTGTGGTTCGGCACGATGTCGACCACGACCTTGATGCCGTGCTCGTGGGCGGCCTTGGCGAGCTCGTCGAAATCGTCCATGGTGCCGAGCTTCGGGTCGACGTTGCGGTAGTCGTCCACGTCGTAGCCGCCGTCGGCAAGCTGGGACGGGTAGAACGGGCTCAGCCAGATGGCATCCACGCCGAGTTCGGCGAGGTAGTCGATCTTCTCGGTGACGCCTGCGATGCTGCCCAGGCCCGAACCGCGGGAGTCCTTGAAGGAACGCGGGTACACCTGGTAGACCACGGCCTGCTTCCACCACAACGCCGGATCGGTAGTATCAATTTCTTGTTGCATCATATGTTTTCACTTTCGTTCGCATCGTTGCAAAATGATAGCGGTTACATTTCTTCAAATTACAGATAAGAACATTTTTAAATTAACATCTTTTCTGCTTGATATTAAAATGATAGCGCTTTCATTACTGCAACGCAATCCCTCCGACGCACGGCGTGTCCTACAGCCGTACGTCGCCGCATAAAAAAACGAACTGCAATCAGGAGAGGAAAGGAAGACTTCCGATTGCAGCTCGTTGCTTGTTCAGTTATTCAGTTATGCAGTTATTCGATTATTCGATCGATCGCGCGCTGATGGTATTTCCAGCGGTCCGCGCTACGCGATGCGCGGACCGATTCGTCATGCGCGATTTTGATTAGTTTTCCGATGCGATCAGTGAGCCGCGTCGTATTCGGTCTTCCAACCGTCCACAAATGCGGTCTTGACGGCATTCCAGTCGCCGGTGCCCTGCGCATACTCGAGGAGGGCGGAACCGAGCTGGTTCTTCCACTCTTCGGACGGCATCATGGTGAAGTTCCAGGAGACTGCGGTCTTGCCGGAGTTCTGATCTTCAACAGCGGCCTGCACCAGCGGATTGTCGGACTTGACATCGCTGAAGGACTTGAACGGAGTGGTGAAGCCCATGGCGCTGGACAGGGACTCGATGCCGGTCTTGCTGGTGACGACCCACTTCAGGAAGTCCTTGGTGGCCTGCTTATCGGCGTCGGAAGCCTTGGAGTTAATGCACCAGTAGTTCTCGGAGCCAGTGGCCAGACCCTGGTTCTCCTCGCCCTTGACGCCCGTGTAGATCGGGAGCATGCCGATGGACTCGGCCTTCATGCCGTTCTTCTGCAGATCGGTCCATGCCCAAGTGCCGTTCTGATAGAACACGGCCTCGCCGAGGGAGAACTCGGAGGTGGCGTCATCACCGGTCTTGGAGCTCAGCTGGGTCGGCTCGGTGGTGGAATCCTGCAGGTACAGGTCGAAGATGTTCTTATACTCCGGCAGATAGGTACCCTTGACGGTCTCCGGCTGCTTGGTGATGTTATCATCCTTGAACTCGTAGTACAGCGGCAGGTTGGCCAGATGGGTCTTAAAACGCCAATCGGAGCTGGAATCGAAACCGGCGGAAGTGAATGCGCCCTTGACTCCGAGCTGGTCCTTCTTGGCCTGGATGTCATCAGCCACGGCCTTCAGGGTATCGAAATTGTCGATATCCTTGACGTCCTTGATCTTGGCGCCATCGGTGGCGATGTACTTGGCCAGCAGATCCTTGTTGTAAATCAGACCATAGGTTTCCATAGCGTACGGAACGCCAACGACCTTGCTCCCATCCTTGAGGGCGACGTCCTTGTTGATGAGCTGCTTGTACGGCTCGGTGTCCGTCATGTCATCAGTGTAGGACTTCCAGTTCTGATAGCCGACCGGACCATTGACCTGGAACAGGGTCGGGGCTTCGGACTTGGCGATCTCGGACTTCAGGGTCTGCTCGTAGGTGCCGGAAGCAGCAGTCTGGACCTTGACCTCGACACCGGTTTCCTTGGTGTAATCCTTGGCCAGCTTCTGCCATTCGTCGTTGGATTCCGGCTTGAAGTTCAGGTAATAGACCTTGCCCTTGCCGTCGTCGGAGCTGGAGCTCGATCCGCAAGCGCCCAACGTGCCTACGGACATCGCCGCGATGGCGACCATTCCAACTGCTGCCTTGATAGTACGATTCATCATCGAACCTTTCTCTTCCATTCCTGTTTCCCAGCACCCCGCTGGTCAACATCCTGTGAAATCGCTTCCTCACGATTCCTGACATGCACTATTGTGCCGCATTTCTCCCATTTTTGCAAACGTAAGCAAGAAAAACCATTTTTAGAGTGATTTTACGATCGCAGGTTTTTCTCAAAATACTTTATTTTCAACGGTTTTCATCACACTGTCTTTATGAAACCGTTTGCGACACACCCTCCATATCACACGGCAACAATCGCAGTGAATCGCGAACCTGACGCCGTACGGCAACAAAAAAAACGTCGGCGGTTTGTAAACGATGTCAAACTACCGACGTTCAGCCCAGCGCAACGCACCTAGCAATTCCAATGCTCGATAACGTTGTCTCCCTTATATTGGCTCAGCACGCAATAATGCGCGGTGTCGAGGCGCAGCAAACGCGCGAAATGCGGATCGACGTCCAGCCATTGCGAGGTGAGGATGCGCAACACATGCGCGTGCGCCACCAACAGCACGTCATGACCGGCATTGAGCAGCGGCATCACCGCGTCGATCGCATCGCGGGTGCGCGCGGCGGCCTCCTCAACCGTCTCGCCAGGGCCATTGTGCACCGGAACCTGCTCGCCGCTTGGCAACGTCTCAACCCAGTCGCCCTCCAACGATTCGGGAAGGGAACGCGGACCGTCGCGCCATACATCCCACTGGAAGCCTCCAGCCTCGCTCACCTCCTGGCGTGTACGCCCTTCGGCACGGCCGTAATCCCATTCCGCAATCTCGTCAAGCACTTTGAAATCGCCATAACCAGCCAGTTGCGCGGTCTGCTGGGCGCGACGCAGGGGGCTTGCGAACATGCAGCCTTGGTCGAAACCATTGGGGAACGCCTCACGAAGACGCTCGCCCGCCGCACGAGCCTGCTCGCAACCGGTATCGGTCAACGGAATATTGGTTCGGCCGGTATGCTGGCCCGATTCGCTCCACACAGTCTGGCCATGGCGCAGCAGTACCAGGCGGCCGGGCGCGGTTGAAGAAGCATCCTTGCTTCCGACTTGAGTATCTGTCATACTCCTACTCTAGCCGACGAAAAGCGTTTCACCAGCAATCTTCCACCACGTGTCTTAAGCGCTTCGCAACGCACGCATGCGCCGGCGAAATCCAACCGAAATCCGACGGCACGGTCTACACTGGAAATCATGAGTGAAATGCCTGACCCGGAATCCAGCGCAGACCGCATCGTAGCGTCGCTGCATAACGTCGACGAGAAAGTGAATGCCCTGCGCGAACAGCGAATCAACGATCCCGACGATCTTTGCGACAAGATGTTCAAGGTGGCCGCCCCCACGCTGGCCGGACTCGTGTTCGGCAAACTGTTCGAACTGGCATGGCGCAAGTCGGTCGGCCGCAAAGCCGTGTTGCCGGACGGCACCACCGACAAACGCAAGGAACTGGCGCTGAATCTCGTGTTCGGCGTGGCTTCCGCAGGACTCGGCGCGCTGGTATCGCAACTATCCGACCGCGGATCGCAGGCGCTGGTCGATCGCCGCCACTCCCGTCAATCGCGCCGAATCCGCTGAAACCGTGGAATCCGCTAGATTTGCCGATAAGCGCAAATTTCGCCAGATCCGCAAACAATCCCACTCCAACTTCCATATTTCGAAGCGTGCGATTCAGATCTGCAATTGAAGCTGCGGTTGGAACCGCACGAAACTGCACGAAACTGCGATTGGAAGGAATGCGCTTGCGGGCGAAAATGCTTGCGCAATTACGCGGATGGGATATAAATAGTCAACATGAGTAATATTCTGCATAATGCAACTGTCGACACTCTGCTGGAGCGTCGTTCCATCCGCAAATTCAAGCCGAAGCCGCTGAGCGACGATATCGTCGAAACTCTCGAAACCGTGGCCCAGCATGCCGCAAGCAGCCAATTCCTGAACGACTGGTCGGCAATCCGCATCACCGATCCGGCCGCAAAGAAGCGTCTTGCCGAAATCGGCGGGCAGCCATATATCGCGACCGCGCCACTGCTGTACGTGTTTGTGCTTGACGAGCATCGCAATGCGGCCATCGCAGCTTCCAAGGGCGTTGAGACCGCTTCCGACGAGTTTACGTTGAATGGCAGCTATCGTTACACTCAGGCACAGAATGACGCAGTTTTGGCGCTTCATGCGATGGAGACGGCCGCTTATTCGCTCGGCCTTGGCTGTGTGATTCTCGGCTCGCTGCTTAACGATGTTCCGGCTTTGATTGATCTGCTGAATCTTCCGGAATACACGTACCCTGTGCTCGGACTTGCGATTGGCAAGCCCGATCAGGATCCCGCACTCAAGCCGCGTATGCCGCGCTCCATGCAGTTCTTTGAGAATGAGTATCCGTCGAACAATGAGACGTTGCTTGCCGGTTTGCAGGATTTTGACGAGGAAGTGCATCGGTATTACGATTTGCGCAATACCGAGCGCCCAGTTGATCCGTTCAGCGATCAGATCGCGTCGAATGCGGTCGATTCCGGTGTGACCAGCAAGGCCGTGGCTCCAAACGCCAAGCGCCAAGGCTTCCGCCTCGAGCGCTAACGGAACTACTTACGACGTGGTTTGTAGCCTTTTTTGCGGGAATGCGGTTTAATCTGCTGATTGAAGGGCACGTACGTGTAGCTGGATTGTGGATCGCGATGTGTGAGATGCCAGGTTCCGCAGAATTCGCACCGATACACCCATAGTTCGGTGCCGCGTTCACGCCAGCTCTGGTCGGCGGCCTGCCGGGCCTCCAGGACGCAGATGGGGGCCTGTCCCCCATCCAGCGGGCCTTTGTGGAGGAGGCCGCCGTCCAGTGCGGCT
>ENA-UPSX01000442-UPSX01000442.1-human-gut-metagenome-genome-assembly--contig:-NODE-442-length-11861-cov-36.703921_pt1 | contig 11861 bp, 9 predicted proteins | sample MGYA00250045_ERZ773367 | MGnify/ENA primary metagenome ERZ773367 (study PRJEB29103, sample SAMN06112033) | human gut metagenome | biome: human gut; feature: ankylosing spondylitis patient; material... | reverse complement strand
AAAGCGGCGCTGGAAGCAGGTGTACGTGGCGCAGCCTGACCGCGGCGGCGCACGGGTGAGCCGATAAAAATGCATAGACCTCCTTTCCACGGGGCATACTGTCCGCAAGGGAAGGAGGTCTTTTTTGTGCAGACCTTTTATAAAATCTGCCTGATCCTGCTGATCGTGGGCGGCATCAACTGGGGCCTTGTAGGGCTGTTCCAGTTCGATTTTGTGGGCTGGCTGCTGGGCGGCAGCGCATCCATCTGGTCCCGCATCGTGTTCACACTGGTGGGCATCGCAGCCCTGTGCGGCATCCCGGGGCTGTTTACGGATGAAACGGATGAATGACCCTCTCAGTCAATGCCTGCGGCATTGCCAGCTCCCCCGAAAGGGGGAGCTTTATTGTGCCTGTCCTCCAGAAGTAAAAAAGCTCTCCCTTCGGGAGAGCTGGCGCGTCAGCGCCTGAGAGGGTCAATGACAGGTGCTTTTGCTTGTTGACTCAATGACTGCTTCCGTCCAGATTGTCCCAGCCTACCAGATCCGGCAGGGTGAGCGTCTCGTCCGAGCAGTGGGGATGTGCACGCCGCTGGTCCTCGGCCATGGTGCGCACCACCTCGCGGGTGATCTCCCGGATGGCGGCGCAGTCCTCGGGCAGGTCGGTCTGGCTGCGGCCGGAGTGGGTGAACAGGATCCTGCCCTGATGGCCCACCACCAGCGTCAGCGGCAGCAGCTGCGGGGCGCTGGTGTCGTAGCGGTAGCCCTGCTCTCTGGCGGTTTTGTAGATGCGCTGGGCTGCAAAGCTCCAGCTCAGGATGCCCCGGGCCTGCTCCACGCCCAGATAGCCGTACAGCACCCCCGGCGCGTCGCAGATGAGCGTGAAGGGAAACTCGGCTCCCTGTGTGGCTTTTGCCACAGTGCGGGGCGAAGAGCGCACCACGCAGGCCAGACGCACGCCGCGCAGTCTGGGCAGGGTCTGCAGGTAGCGGGTCAGGTATTCCCGGGTGACAGGGTGGTCGAAGGCTGGCAGGAAGATCATCACCAGCGGGTGCTCACCCTCGCACAGCTTATAAAAATCGTTTCCCGGTGTGGTGGGGGTATCAAAGGTGAAACGGGGGATGGAGGTGCCAACCAGATGTTCTGACTTCATGCCGCAATGCACATCCTTTCCATATTCAGGGAAATAAAAAAATCCACACACTGTCTCTGTTTTTGCAGAGGACAGCGGTGGATGGATTGCTATAAAAAGATCCCGCCCGGTCGTCTGCGGCCAATCAAACCTACCCTTACGGACAGGTGGGTGCCCTGTCGCCGGATTCACGCTTCCTCATCGAACCTCCATGGTCGACCCATGGCGGGGAGGTCTGCAATCCGCCGGAGAACTCCGGGCTCCCGTTGAATGATTAGTAGGATCATATAAACCGCAACAAATCGAGCCGGGCAGGAAGTCTTGCCGGGTAATTTGTCTGGAATTATTCTTCGATGTCGTACTCGTCGCTCAGGCGCTCTTCAAACAGCTTGCCCAGCTCCAGCAGCAGCTCGTCGTCGTCCACGACATCCAGATATTCGCCTTCATCATCCTCGCCAACGCTCAGAATGACCAGCTGAGCATTCTCAGCTTCCTCTTCGGTCTCGGCGTATTCCACAGCAGCCAGATAATGCACGCCCTTGTGGTCCAGCGCATCGATCACCTCAAATGTGATCTCGTTGCCGTCCTCATCCTCCAGGGTCATCAGGTCGGGCTGATCTTCTTCGGTATTAGGGTTCTTGATTTCGTCAGACATAGATATTGTCTCCTGTATCGTGTCATAAAACGGGCTGTTTGTGTGCCGCCCGCTTGGCCTGCATATAGTGTAGCGTTTTTTTGCCTGCTCGTCAAGATGCTTTTTCGCACAGAAATTGTGCAGCAAATTTTCACGCATTTGCTCTCGCACTCTGCGGCAGAATATGATATACTATCCTCTGAATCTTCTGTGCACGGTGTGCCGTGCAGGTTACTATAGAGTATGGAGCGTGGGCGGAAATGATGCATAAAAAAAGATGGGCGGCGTTTGTGCTGGCAGCGGCGCTGGTGCTGACGGGCTGCAGTGCCGGGAGCTTTCTGCACTTTGGCAAAGGCAGCGGCGGCAGTACAGTCCAGAAAATCGACCGCCCGGCAGTGGAATCGGCAGAGCTGCAGTTTGCCCACCCTGCGGCGGGGGACACCATTGCGGTGTTCGATACCTCGGCAGGCGTGTTCAAGGCGGTGCTTTTCCCGGACAAGGCCCCGCAGGCCTATGATAACTTTGCGGGCCTTGTGCAGGCAGGCTACTACAACGGCCTGACCTTCTCCCGCGTGGAGAGCGGCTTTGTGGCGGAAGCCGGGCAGGGGGCCGACGGCAGGGGCAACACCATCTGGAACGGCAGCCGCTACCCGGCTGAGACCACCGACAGCCTGCACCATTATTCCGGTGCCCTGTGCATGGGCACGGATGCTTCCGGCGAGTGTGCCAGCGTCTTTTACATGGTGCAGACGCTGCCGGGAGACCAGTCGGTGACGCAGGAGCTTGTGGACCAGATGAACAGCGCGGGCTACCGCGCGGAGGTGGTTTCGGCCTATCAGACCGCCGGCGGCGCGCCTTATCTTGACTACACCGATACCGTGCTGGGGCAGGTGTACGAGGGCATGGACGTGGTGGATGCCATCGGCCAGACCGCCGTGGACGAAAACCAGAAGCCCTGTGAGGACATCACCATCAACAGCGTGAGCATTACGCAGTACGAATAAGAAAAAGGACACCGTCAGGTGTCCTTTTTCTTATATCTCCCCCGGATGTTCCTTCCGCCATGCAAGATAATCGTCCAGAATGACGGTGGCGCTGACCGAATCCAGGATCTCCTTGCGCTTTGTGCCAAAGGTGCCGCTTTCGTCCAGAATGTCGGCGGCGGCGCAGGTGGTCTGGCGCTCGTCCCACATGCGCACCGGCAGGCCGCTCCAGATCTCGACCGTCTTTGCCAGCTTGCGGCTCTTGATGGCGCGTTCGCCCTCGGTACCATCCATGTTCAGCGGCAGGCCGATCACGATCAGCTCGGCTCCGATCTCCTTGGCCACTTCGCACACCCGTGCCGCCACCTTGTTGCGGGCTTTCAGGGTGATCTGCGGGGTGATGGCCGTTGTAAGGAACTCGGTGCGGTCACAGGTGGCAAGGCCGGTGCGGCTGTCGCCGTAGTCAACAGCTAAAATTTTCATACAGGCTTCCTCTCTTGTGTGGAAAAGTTTGTCGGTCCAAGTGTACCACAGCTGCAGGCTAAAGGGTAGAGAATCACACTTTTTTTGAGAGGATTTTCGTGTTACAATAAACACAGATCGTTTTTCAAGGAGGAAGTGCCCCATGCTCAAACTGGTTTTAGGCGGCTCCGGCAGCGGCAAAACGACGCTGCTCTATTCCCGCATCCGCGCCCGGGCCGAGGCGGGCCGATACAGCATCCTGCTGGTGCCGGAACAGTTCACCTCCAGCACAGAGGGCCGCATCTACCGGGAACTGGGCGATGCGCTTTCCGGCATGGTGGAAAGCTTTTCCTTTACCAGTCTGGCCGAGCGCATCCTCTCCGCTGAGGGCGGCGCGGCGGTGCAGACCCTTTCGGACGCAGGCCGGGCCGTGCTGGTGCGCCGCGCACTGGAAGAACTGCAGGACAATGTGCATTACTACTACCGCCACCGCCGCAGCGCAGCCTTCTGCCAGATGGCGGCCCAGACCATCGACGAGCTGAAGAGTGCCGGGCTTTCCGGCACACAGCTGGCAGAGCTGGCCCGGGACTGCGGCCCCGAGAGCGGCAAGCTGAGCGAACTGGCGCTGATCTTTCAGGGCTACGAAACGCTGCTGGCGGGCACCGGCATGGACCCCTCCGACCGGCTGGAGCTGGCGGCGGCCCGGCTGGAAGCTGCCCTTGCCCGGGGCGAGCTGCCGGACTTTCTGCGGGAGCGGGAGGTGTTCATTGACGAATTTGACACCTTCAACGCCCCCAAAAAGCGGCTGATGGGTGCGATGCTGGCGGCGCTGCCCACGGTCACGGTGGCTCTGTGTGACGACGGTTCCCCCATGGTGCCGGGGGAGATGGGGCTGTTTTCCGGCGCAAAGCAGGTGGCGGCGCAGCTGCGCCAGCTGGCCCGCAAAAACGGGGCCGAAGCGGCAGTGCCGGAGCTTTTGCGCACAGACCTGCGCCACAGGGACGCCCCCGGCCTTGCCGCTGTGACGGAACTGTTGGAGACCGGTACCTGTGAGGTGCCGCCTGCGGCGCCGGAGGTGCGGCTGTTTGCGGCCGCCAGCCGGGAAGAAGAAGCCCGCTGCACCGCTGCGGCCATCCGCCGCCTGATGCGGCAGGGCGTGCGCTGCGGAAAGATCGCGGTGGTCTGCCGCGACATCGCCGGCTATCGCGCCGCCATCCGGTACGAGTTCCGCATGGCAGACATCCCGCTCTACTGTGATGAACCCACCACGCCGGAGTTCAGCGCCCCGGCCACGGCGGTGCGGGCGCTGCTGGCCCTTGTGTGCGGCGCGGACATGACCGAGAACCTGACCGTTCTGGCCAAGACCGGCCTGTGCGCCCTGAGCGAGCCGGAGGTCTGTGCACTGGAAAACTATGCCTACACCTGGTCGCCCGATGCGGCGGCGTGGCGGACAGGCTTTGCAAAAAGCCCCCGGGGCTTTGGCGAGAACGAGCTGACCGATGAGGACCGGAAAACGCTGGCCGATGCCGAAAAGGCCCGTCAGCTGCTGGTGACGGCGGTGGACAGCCTGCGCGGCAGGGTGCGCGGGGCCAACGCGGAGCAGATCAGCCGGGCGCTGTATTTCTGCCTGAAGGAGCTGGGAGCCGAGGAACAGCAGGCCGCACAGATCGAGTCCATCCGTGCGGCCCGGGGCATCCCGGCGGCAGAGGAAGCGGCCCGGGAGTGGAACGTGGTGATGCAGCTGCTGGACGAAATGGCCCATCTGCTGGGCGGGCAGGGCGTGACCCTTGCGGAATATGAGGACCTGTTCAGCCTGCTGCTGCGCTCGTCGGACCTTGGGCACATCCCGCAGACGCTGGACGCGGTGGTGCTGGCAAGCGCCGGCAAAATGCGTCTGGATGCGCCGGACTATGTATTTGTGCTGGGCCTTGCGGAAGGGGAGTTCCCCTGTGCGCCGTCCGAGACGGGTCTTTTGACCCACGCCGACCGCGATGCCCTGATGGCAAAGCAGATCGACCTGCCGGACTGCTTTGAGAACCGCGTGGTGCGCGAGCAGGTGTGCTTTTACAAGGCCCTTACCGTTCCGGCTAAGGGGCTGTGGCTCAGCTGGCCCAAGGGGCAGGGCAAGACCCTGTGCGCAGCGCTGGAGCCCATCGTGGAGGCCCTGCACCCGGCGGCACCGGAGCTGGAGCTTCCCGACCTTGCGGCTACACCCGCCGATGCGCTGGATACGCTGGGCGGCTGGCCGCTGACCGACACGGAACGCGCCAGCCTGACCGAGGCGCTGCGCCTGCCGCAGACGGATGCACCCCGGGGCCTTGCGCTGCTGCAGCGCATGGAGGAGGACCCGCCCCGGCAGGTGAACGACCTGTCCGCGCTGAGCGGTCTGCTGGGGCAGCGGCTGCGCATTTCGCCCAGCCAGCTGGAAAAATACTATACCTGCCGGTATGGCTATTTCCTGCAGTATGTGCTGGGCCTGCGCCCCCGCAGGCGGGCCGAGCTTTCAGCCGACCAGAGCGGCACCCTGATGCACTGGGTGCTGCAGATGGCGCTGGACCCGCACCCGGCTGCGGATAACCCCTGCAAGGCGCTGACGCCTTTTCTGGAGCTGGACGACGAAGCCATGGCGGGCCTTGCCGGCCTGCTGGTGGATGAATATGCAAAGCGCTATCTGCCCGAGGATACGGCCCGGTTCGCCTACCTGCTCTCCCGCCTCAAAAAGAGCATGACCGGCCTTTTGTGCTATCTGCGGGACGAACAGAAGCAGTCCTGCTTCCACCCGGCAGCCTGCGAGCTGCGCATCGGCTCCGGGGAGGACGCCGTGCCCGGGCAGGTGTATCATCTCTCGGACGGGCGCACGGTGCAGCTGGTGGGCACGGTGGACCGCGCCGACGAGTGGGTGGAGGAAAACGGCACCCGCTGGGTGCGGGTGGTGGACTACAAGACCGGCACCAAGAAGCTGAACCTGAAGGAAGTCTACTGCGGGCTGGACTGCCAGATGCTGCTGTATCTGTTCAGTCTGACCCGGGATAAAAGCGGGCGCTTTACCGGCGCGGAACCCGCAGGTGTTCTGTACCTGCTGGCAGACCCGGCCCCCAAGACCACGGCCCGGCAGCAGGCAGAGCGCGGAACGGAATACGAGCTGGACGGCCTTGTGCGGGACGAGCAGCGGGTGTTCGATGCCATGGACGCCGCCGAGACCGGCCGCTACCTGCCCTTTGGCTACCGGGACGGCAAGCCCAGTCCCAACCAGAAGGATAAGCGTGCGGATATCGCCAAGCTCAACCGGATCCAGCTGCATCTGGACGACCTTGTAACGCAGATGGGCAGCCAGCTCTACAGCGGCCGCATCGAAGCAGAACCGCTGGTAGCCGGGGCAGGCAGGAACCCCTGCGTCTGGTGCGACTACAGCTTTATCTGCTGCCACGAGACCGGCATCGGTGAGCGTGCGCTGGAGGCTCCAGCCAAGCCCTTTGAGCCGGAAGAGACCGAGAACGAGAAGGAGGGTGAGCAGGCATGAGTGAACCCAAATGGACCCCGGCCCAGCGGGCCGCCATTGAGGACCGGGGCGGTGCGCTGCTGGTAAGCGCGGCGGCGGGCAGCGGCAAAACAGCGGTGCTGACCGAACGCGCCGTGCGGCTCATCACCGACCAGGAGCACCCGGTGGATGCGGACAGGCTGCTCATCGTCACCTTTACCAATGCGGCGGCGGCAGAGCTGCGGGCCCGCATCGGGCAGGCGTTGCTGCGGCTCAGTGTGCAGCAGCCCCACAATACGGCCCTGCGCCGCCAGCGGATGCTGCTGCAGCGGGCACCTATCTGCACCATTGATGCTTTCTGTCTGGACCTGCTGCACAAACACTTTCAGGCGCTGGACATCCCGCCGGACTTTGCCCCGGCAGACCCCGGCAGCGTGGAGGTGCTGCGGGCTTCGGCGCTGGCCGAAACGCTGGAAAATGCCTACCGAGACCCGGATTTCTGCGCCTTTGCAGACCTTTACGGCAAGGGCCGCACCGATCAGGCTGCGGGCAATACCATCCTGCATGTGTACGATTTTCTGCGGGCACTGCCGGACTACGACCGCCGCATGGACGAATATCTGGCTCCATGGCAGCAGGAGAACGGTTTTGGCTCCACCTGCTGGCATGATCTGCTGCTGGCCGAAGCGGCCCGCTGCGCCGGAGCGGCCCGGGAGCTGCTGACGGCGGCGCTGGCCGACTGCAGAGAGGACTTTGCCCTTGCGCAGGCGCAGGCCGAAGAAAAAGGCAGGACGGCAGCCTCCAAAGCCAAGGCCGCGGCGGGCGTCAACGATAAATTTGCAGAGCCACTCTCCCGGCTGGAAAACGCCGCTGCCCTGCTGGGCGAGGTGGAGCGGCTGGCGGCGGCAGGGGAGTGGACGCCGCTTTATGACAAGCTCACGCCCTATGTGCTGGGCATGGAGGAGATGCCCGGCTTCAAGGGCATGAAAAAGAGGCTGACCGGCGACCACAAGGCGGCGGTGCGCACCCGCACGGACGAAGCCGCCAAGCTGTTCGAGCAGATCACGGAGCTTATCTCCTGCAGCGAGGAGGAGGCCGAAGCCGACCGCAGGGAGGCGCTGCCCCGACTGCGGGCCCTGTTTGCTGCGGTGCGGGACTTTGATGCCCGCTTTTCGGCAAAGAAAAAGGAGCGCAAGCTGCTGGAATTCAGCGATTTTGAGCATCAGGCCCTGCGGCTGCTGCGCACGCCGGAGGGAGAACCTACCCCGCTGTGCCAGAGCATCCGGCAGAACTATGCCGCTGTGATGGTGGACGAATATCAGGACACCAACGCGCTGCAGGACGCCATCTACCGCTGCCTTGCATCCCCGACGGGGGACAATCTGTTTCTGGTGGGCGACCTGAAACAGAGCATCTACCGCTTCCGGCAGGCCGACCCCAGCATCTTCCGGACGAAGCTGGATGTCTGGGCCCCTCTGCCCGGCGGCACGGCACGGCCCCGCCCGGCGGAGGGAACGCCGGGCACCGATGCACTGCTGGCACTGGATGCCAACTTCCGCTCGGCCCCGCAGGTGGTGGCAGGCATCAACTTTATCTTTGAGCAGCTCATGACGCCCCGGCTGGGCGATACCGCCTATGGCGACGGCCAGCGGCTGGTGTGCGGTGCACCCAGCGAATACGCCGGCAGCGTGGAGGCACATTTCCTGCCGGACGACACTGCTGAGACCGACGCGGCGTGGATCGCCCAGCGCATCGAAGAGCTGGTGCAAAACGGCACACCGGTGCGGGACGGCGGGTCTGTCCGGCCCGTGCAGTACGAGGACTGCTGCATCCTGCTGGCGGCACGCGGTGACTTCCTCGCCTATGAGGAAGCGCTCACGGCCCGGGGCATCCCGGTCTACGCGGACGCCCGGGAAAATCTGATGACAGCCCCGCACATCCGTCCGCTGATCTCGCTTTTAAAGGTCATCGACAACCCGGCGCAGGACATCTATCTCGCTGCTGCCATGCTGGGGCCGATGTTCGGGTTTACAGACGACGACCTTGTGCGTCTGCGGGCCTGCAGCGAGGAAGCGCAGAAAAAACAGCAGGAGCCCGGCACAAAGCACACCCGCATGAGCCTGTACGGCGCAGTGCTGCAGGTGGTGCAGAGTGAAGATGAAACACCGTTCACCCAAAAGGTGAAGGCTTTTTATGCCCGGCTGACCGAGCTGCGGCGCATGGCCCGCAGTGTTCCGGCAGAGCAGCTACTGGAAGAGATCTTTGTCTCCACCGGCTACCTTGCCGCGTTGGGCGTGCTGGAAAACGGAGCCCGCCGCCGGGAGGACGCCCGCCGGTTTGCAGCGTTCTGTGCGGAATCCGGCACAAACGGCATTTCGGCGCTGGTGCGTGCCATCGATGCGGCGGCACAGGCAGGCTCCACCGGGCAGGACGCAGTGCCTGGCGGCGCACGCCCGGGCTGCGTGACCATCATGACCATCCACCGCTCCAAGGGCCTGCAGTTCCCGGTGGTGTTCGTGGGCGATACGGCCCGGCACTTCAACCTGAGCGACACCTATCAGCCGGTGCTGCTGCATCGGGAATACGGGGCAGGCCTGCGGCTGCGGCCGGAACAGGGCGACCTGTACAAGACCGCCGCATACACCGCCCTTGCCAATGCTCACGCACAGGAGACCCGCAGCGAGCAGATGCGCCTTTTGTATGTGGCGCTCACCCGCGCACAGGATATGCTGATCCTGACCATCCCGCTGGGCATGACCAAGACCGGCAACCCCTTTGCCCGGGCGGCGGCGTTTCTGGCGGCAGGAGCGGGGGAGACCCTGAACCGGCAGGCAAACAGCTTTGCCGACTGGCTGCGTGCGGCGCTGCTGGTGCATCCCTTTGGCGGGCCGCTGCGGCGGCTGGCCGGAGATCTGGAACTGCCCTTCGTGTTTACGGAAAGCGAGATCACCGTATCGGTTCAGGAGGCCCAGCCGGAACCGGAAGCGTCCGGGCAGGAGCCGGAACAGCCTGCAGCCGTCCCGGCAGACCCGGCTCTGGTGGCCGGGCTGCAGGAAGGCTTTGTCTGGCGGTACCCGGCGGCAGAGCTGGCCGCTGTGCCCGCCAAGGTCAGCGTGACCAGCATCGTGCACAAAGCCGAGCAGACCACGCTGGAACGGCCTGCCTTCCTTTCCAAAGACGGCCTGACTGCCGCAGAAATGGGTACGGCCCTGCACGCCTTTCTGGAACATGCGGACTTTTCGGCCCTTGCAGCGGCAAAAGACACGGGCGGGCTTGAAAAAGCCATTCTGGCCGAACGTCAGCGGCAGGTGGACAGGCAGCTTGTGGCCCCGGAGATCGCGGAAAAGCTGGATGTGAGCCGGATCCGCCGCTTTGTGGAAGGCGAGGCCTTTGCAAAGATCTGCGCAGCAGACGAGGTGCTGCGGGAGCTGGCTTTCATCACGGCACTGCCAGCCGAAGCGGTGCTGGCTGCGCAGGGCACAGAGGGCGTCCGGGCCGAGGGAGAGCAGGTGCTGGTGCAGGGCATCGCAGACCTTGTGCTGGTATATCCGGATCATCTGGAACTGCTGGACTACAAGACCGATCGCCGCAAGACCGAGGCGGACTTCCTGCGGGCCTACCGCGCGCAGCTGAACCTCTACGCCCTTGCCATCGATAAGCGCTTTGCCCCGAAGAAGGTGACCTATAAGGGCATCTGCTCGCTGGAGCTGGGGAAGCTGATCGAAGCATAAGGAAAACCCTCTCAGGCATCGCCTGCGGCGCTGCCAGCTCTCCCGAAGGGCGAGCTTTGTGCAATAACCGGAAAATTTGCCTTCTCGGTAAAAGCTCCCCCATTCGGGGGAGCTGGCGCGTCAGCGCCTGAGAGGGTTCGTCCGCAAAAGTCATATTTTTCCCGCAAAACGCATAAAAAGTGCTTGACAGCGCTTTCTGCCTGTGGTAGAATAACCGAGTAAAGAAAGCAGCTACGGCCTGTGCCGCGCTCGCCTTGTGGGGTCGGAATCCCCGGGCTATACCCGAAAAGCAGTTCATCTTTGTGTGGATTGCGGCTTTTGAGTGAATTTTTGCGCGGCTGTCCTGAAAATGGGCGGCCGCGTTTTCTATGCCAAATATTGCAACAAAATGGATTTTGTTTGGAGGTGCATTCATTATCGCTACCGCTGGAAAGTCGAAGGAACTGGAGATCAACGGTCAGATCCGTGACCGTGAGGTCCGTCTGATCGGTGCAGACGGCGAGCAGAAGGGCGTTGTGTCCATTCAGGTGGCTATGCGCGCTGCAGAAGAGGCCGGACTGGATCTGGTCAAGATCGCACCGCAGGCCGTCCCGCCTGTGTGCAAGGTGCTGGACTACGGTAAGTACCGTTTTGAACAGCAGAAGAAGGAGAAGGAAGCCAAGAAGAACCAGAAGGTGGTCGAAGTCAAGGAGACCCGCCTCTCGCTCAACATTGACACCAACGACTTCAATACCAAGCTGAACCAGACTGCCAAATTCCTGGCAGCTGGCCACAAGGTTAAGGTTTCGATCCGCTTCCGCGGCCGTGAAATGGCGCACAGTGCTCTGGGCGCAGACGTGCTCAAGCGTTTTGCCGAGGCTCTGCCGCAGGCATCCACCGACAAGCCGCCGGTGCTCGAGGGCCGCACGATGTCCATTCTGCTGATCCCGAAACCCAATAAGGACTAATTTTAGGAGGAAACTAAAATGGCTAAGATGAAACTGAAGACGCATTCCGGCGCTAAGAAGCGCTTTAAGCTGACCAAGAACGGCAAGATCAAGCGCGGCCACGCATTCCGCAGCCACATCCTGACCAAGAAGACCACCAAGCTGACCCGTGGCTACCGTCAGCCCAGCTACGTTGATAAGACCAACGCAGCTACCATCAAGAGCATGCTGCCCTACGCCTAAGAGCGAGCCGCAGGCAAACACATTCTACTGAGATAACTAAAGGAGATATAAAAAATGGCACGTATTAAGGGCGCAACCATGACTCACAAACGTCGCAAGAAGATGCTGAAGCTGGCCAAGGGCTTCTACGGCTGCAAGAGCAAGCACTTTAAGATGGCTAAGCAGCAGGTCATGAAGAGCGGCAACTACGCTCTGGCTGGCCGCCGCATGAAGAAGCGTCAGTTCCGCAACCTGTGGATCTGCCGCATCAACAACGCTGTCCGTCCTCTGGGCATGAACTACTCCAGCTTCATGGC
>ENA-UPSX01000440-UPSX01000440.1-human-gut-metagenome-genome-assembly--contig:-NODE-440-length-11865-cov-9.407872_pt1 | contig 11865 bp, 9 predicted proteins | sample MGYA00250045_ERZ773367 | MGnify/ENA primary metagenome ERZ773367 (study PRJEB29103, sample SAMN06112033) | human gut metagenome | biome: human gut; feature: ankylosing spondylitis patient; material... | reverse complement strand
TTTCAAGCAGAAGACGGCATACGAGATAAGGCCACGTGACTGGAGTTCAGACGTGTGCTCTTCCGATCTTATAATTTCACAATATGTAAGTCCGCCCAACCGGGCGCAGACTGAAAAACAACGAAACGGATCAAACCGACTAAGGAGTGCGTATCGATATGCGAAATATACCCTTCAGCCCTCCGGATATCACGGAGCTGGAGATCCAAGAGGTGTGCGAGGCCCTGCGGTCCGGCTGGATCACCACCGGCCCCCGCACCAAGCAGCTGGAAAAGGAGCTGGCAGAGTACTGCCATGCGGCGAAGCTGGTGTGCCTGAACTCCGCTACGGCGGCGGAGGAGATGAACCTGCGGGTGCTGGGCATCGGTGAAGGCGACGAGGTGCTGGTGCCGGCGTACACCTATACCGCCACGGCGGCGGCGGCCATCCATGTGGGGGCCACGGTGAAGTTCATCGACAGCCAGAAGGACTCGCTGGAGATGGACTATGACCAGATGGAGCGGGCCATCACCGAAAGGACTAAGGCGGTGATCCCGGTGGATCTGGGGGGCATCCCCTGCGACTATGACCGCATCTATCAGGCGGTGGAGGGGAAAAAGGCACTGTTCTGTCCCAAGGGCGACGTGCAGGAGGCACTGGGCCGGGTGGCCGTGGCGGCCGACTGCGCCCATGGGCTGGGCGCCTCCCGCCACGGGGTACCTACCGGCGCTCTGGCAGACTTCACCTCCTTCTCCTTCCACGCCGTGAAGAACTTCACCACCGCCGAGGGCGGTGCATCGGCGTGGCGCACGCTGCCGGGTCTTGACGACGAGGAACTGTACCACCGCTATCAGCTGCTGAGCCTCCACGGCCAGTCCAAGGACGCTCTGGCCAAGACCAAGCTGGGGGCGTGGGAGTACGATATCGTGGGGCCGTGGTATAAGTGCAACATGACGGACCTCATGGCCGCCATAGGTCTGAAGCAGCTGGAGCGCTATCCCGGCCTGCTGGAGCGGCGGCATCAGCTGATCCAGCGCTATGATGAAGCCCTGCACCCGCTGGGCATCCGGACCCTGCCCCACTTTACCCCGGACTATACCAGCTCCGGCCACCTGTACCTGACGTGGACCCCCGGCATCGGGGAAAAGGAACGCAATGAGATCATCCTGCGGATGGCGGAGCGGGGCGTGGCCTGCAACGTCCACTATAAGCCCCTGCCCATGATGACGGCCTACAAGGCCATGGGCTTCGATATCGCTGACTATCCCAATGCCTACCACCACTATGAAAACCTCATCACCCTGCCTCTGCACACCCGCCTCTCCGATGAGGATGCGGCCTATGTGACGGAGCAGTTTACGGACATCGTGAAGGAGTACCTCCGGTGATGCTGCGGAAGTGGGAGGATCTGCCGCAGGAGATGCAGACGGAGGAAGTCCGCCCGTACTATGACCTGCTGCGAAGGAAGCAGGGGAGTCTGCTATGCAAGCGGCTGTTCGATATTCTGGCGTCACTGGTGCTGCTGGTGCTGCTGAGCCCGGTATTTCTGGTGCTGGCCATTGCCATCAAGCTGGACTCCCACGGCCCGGTGTTTTACCGGCAGGTGCGGGTGACCCAGTACGGGCGTGAGTTTCGCATTTTCAAGTTCCGCACCATGGTGCAGAATGCCGACCGCATCGGCAGTCAGGTGACAGTCAGCGGCGACAGCCGCATCACACGGGTGGGCAAGGTCATTCGAAGCTGCCGTCTGGACGAGATCGGCCAGTTACTGAACGTGCTGGGCGGCTCCATGTCCTTTGTGGGGACACGGCCGGAGGTACCCAAGTACGTGGCCCGCTACACCCCGGAGATGATGGCCACCCTCCTGCTGCCGGCAGGAGTGACCTCCGAGGCCAGCATCCGCTACAAGGACGAGGCGGAGCTGCTGGACAAGGCGGAGGACGTGGACGAGACGTATGTGCAGCAGGTGCTGCCGGGGAAAATGGCATATAATCTGGCGAGCATCCGGCGCTTTGGCTTGGGGCAGGAGCTGCTGACCATGCTGCGGACGGTCAAGGCCGTGCTGTAAGAGGGCGGACACAGAGGTTGCAATTCCGGACCGCAGGGAGTATAATACTCCGTTGCGGTGATAACCGAGGAAGAAAAACAGAGAGGACGCCGCCTGCCCCCAGCGGGCCGGTCGGCGGTGAGAGGTCAACTATGGAAGAAAAGAAAGAGGTCACCATACAGGAGATCCAGAGCAAGCTCCTGGAGATCCTGCTGTATTTTCAGAAGTTCTGTCAGGAGAACGGACTGGGCTTCGTGCTGGCCGGCGGCACCTGTCTGGGCGCCGTGCGCCACAAGGGATTCATCCCCTGGGACGACGACGTGGACGTGTTCATGCTGCGGGACGACTATGAAAAGCTCTGCCGTATCTGGGACGAAAAGGCGGACACGGAGCACTACTCCTGCGTCCGCTCCAACGATCAATTCAACATCCGCCACTCCGCCACGGAGATCAAGGACAACAACACCACCTTCATCAACCGCCACAGCGTGGATCTGGACATCCATCAGGGGCTGATGATCGACGTGATCCCGCTGGACGCCGTACCCAAGTCCAAGTGGAAGCAGCTGTGGCAGATGGTGGATTCCATGATGTACTGCTGCTTCAATTTCCAGCGTCTGCCCGCCCACAAGGGCAAGGTCACCTACTATGCCGAAAAGCTGGCGCTGACGCTGGTGCCGTCCTTCAAGGCCCGGTACAAGCTGTGGAAGGGCGCCGAAAAGCGGCTGAGCCGCTACTCACTGGCGGATGCGGAGTACGTCTCCTCCTTCGGAGAGGGCGCCACCATCATGCGCCAGCGGTTCCCCATCCGGTGGTTCCGCCACCCGGCGTATCTGGAGTTCGAGGGCCATCAGATGCCGGTGCCGGAGGACTATGACAAGTGGCTGACCATCTCCTACGGCGACTATATGCAGCTGCCGCCTCCGGAGGAGCGGGTCTACCGCCACGATGCGGTATTCATCGATCTGGAGCACAGCTACAAGCAGTATAAGGGCATCCACTACTGTGTGGATGAAAAGAAAGCGTGAGGGCCATGTCGAAGCTGAGAAATATGTTCTCCACCCGGAAGTGTATGCAGATCGCACCGGAGACGGAGATGATGCACGAGCTGACGCCGGAGGAACTGAAGGCGCTGCAGGCGTGCTTTCTGGAGATCATCAAGGACATCGATCGGGTGTGTCAGGAGCACGGCCTGTGCTATATGGCCGCCGGCGGTACTGCCTTGGGTTCCGTGCGCCACAAGGGCTTTATCCCCTGGGACGACGATGTGGATATCCTCATGCCCCGTGAGGATCTGAATCGCTTTGTGGAGCTGTTCGACGAGTGCATGGGGGACAAGTACGAGCTTACCACCCCCAATTCCGATAAGTACCAGCTGGAGAGCATGATCTCCGCCGTATATAAGAAAAACACCCTGAAAGCGGCGTTTCTGGACTATAACACGCCGTTTCCCAAGGGCGTCCACATCGATATCTTCGCCATTGAGTCCGTCCCCAGAAACCCCATTGTCCGGGGCATCAAGGGCGTAACGGCCATGGGCCTGCAATACATTGCGGTATCCACCCTGTTCTACCACTACCGCAGCCCGGAGAAGAAGAAGTTCTTCAGCCAGTCCTCCGCCGGAAAGTTCAACTATGGCCTGCGGTGCACAGTGGGCTTCCTGTTCTCCTTCCGCCCCTATAAGAAGTGGGGCGACCTGTTTGACCGCTTCGTGCGGTGCAAGAAGGACACGGGATTGTGGGCCGTCCCCACGGATATCGGCCACTATTTCGGACATATTATGCCCAAAGAGGTATATTATCCCCCCATCAAGGGACCTTTTGAGGACTTTTCCATCAACCTGCCCCATGATCCGGACACCTATCTGAAAAATCAGTACGGTGATTACTGGGTCATCCCGCCGGAGGCCGACCGGGAGAAGCACTATTCCGTGGGCTTCTGTCTGGACTGCGCCGCCGAGGAACAGAAAAAGGACGGAGCACAGGACCAATGAGCACGCATCCCATTGACATCGTGATCCCATGGGTGGACGGGTCTGACCCGGTCTGGCAGGCGGATCACGCCAAATACCGGGCCTCTAAAAGCGCCGACAATCACCCCGCCCGCTACCGGGAGTGGGGGCTGTTCCGCTATTGGTTCCGGGGCATCGAGCAGAACGCCCCGTGGGTGCGAAAGGTACACCTGCTGACCTACGGACACCTGCCTGCATGGCTGGAGCCTGACCATCCCAAGCTGCATATCGTCAACCACCGGGACTTCATCCCGGAGGAGTATCTGCCCACCTTCAGCTCCCATACCATCGAGCTGAATATGCACCGCATCCCGGATCTGGCGGAGCACTTCCTCTACTTCAACGACGACGTGTACCTGATGAAGCCCTCCCAGCCGGAGGATTTCTTCCGGGACGACCTGCCCTGTGACACGGCGGTGATGGGCGTCATCAAAAACAACGACACCGCCAACTTCATGCCCTATATCATGCTGAATATGATGGCGCTGGTGAACATGAGCTTCGATAAGCGCAGCGTCATCCGGCAGAATTTTGGCAAGTGGTTCTATCCCGGCTACGGGAAGGGCCTGCTGTATAACCTGTACCTCCTCCCGTGGGGGGACTTCACAGGCTTCCGCAATTACCACTCCTGCGTTTCCTTCTGCAAGAGCACGCTGGAGGAGGTGTGGGACAGGTTCCCGGAGGTGCTGGACGCCACTTGCCGCCACAAGTTCCGGGACCGGGCGGACGTGAACCAGTACCTGTTCCGGTACTGGCAGCTGGCCAGCGGCCGGTTTGCCCCCAAAAAGCCAGACAGCACCTATCTCACCATCGGCAAGCAGAGCGAGTCGGAGGTGGAGCGGCTGCTGCGGGGCGGGAAGTACCGGGTGGTCTGCGTCAACGACGACCCCATGGACTTCGATTTCGATACGGAGCGGCAGCAGCTGGTGGATATCTTCCAGCGGACCTTCCCGCAGACTTCCGCCTTTGAGCGGTCATGAGCCGCTCCCGAAACTGAGAGAACGGACGGATGCTATGAAAAAGCTCTCACGAGCCAAAAATACCATGCGGAATACCCTTTGGGGCGCCATCTACCGGGTGGCCACCCTCATCGGGCCGTTTGCCATCAAGACCATCATCATCAAGGAGCTGGGACAGGAGTATAACGGCCTGTCCACCCTGTTCACCTCTGTGCTGACGGTGCTGAATCTGGCCAATCTGGGCTTTAACAGCTCCTTGGTGTTCACCATGTACAAGGCCATTGCCGAGGATGACAAGCCGGCCCTGTGCGCCATGCTGAAATTCTACCGGAAGGTCTACCGCATTGTGGGCCTGGTGATTCTGGGCATGGGTCTGGCGGTGATGCCGTTTTTGCCATGGCTGGTGAAAAACGACTGTCCGCCGGATGTGAACCTGTACGTCCTCTTCGCCATCTATCTGTCGGAGAGCGTGCTGGATTACCTGATGTTCGCCTATAACAACGCCACGTTTACTGCCTTTCAGCGCAACGACGTGACGCTGAAGATCTCCACCGTGCGCTATGTGGTGCAGTATACCCTGCAGGCGGCGGTGCTGCTGATCTTCTCCAATTACTATGCCTATATCATCCTGCTGCCGCTGATGGTGATCCCCAACAACGTGGCGGTGTATCTGGCGGCCCGGAAGCACTACCCGGACATCGTGTGTCAGGGTGAGTTGGACCCGGTGACCAAAAAGGACATCTATAAGCGGGTGGGGACGCTGTTCGGCCATAAGCTGGGCAACACCTTTCTGGTGAGCATCGACAGCATCATCATCTCCTCCTTTCTGGGACTGACGGCGCTGTCGCTGTATAGCAACTATTACTATATCCTCACCGCCGTCAATGGTCTGGTGGAGATCGTCACCAACGGCAGCCTCTCCGGCATCGGCAATAAACTGCTGACGGATTCCCGTGAGGACAACTACCGGTTCTTCAAAACCATGACCTATGGCTGGGTGGCGCTGGTGGGCGGCGCAGCGGCGTGTATGCTGTGCTTTTACCAGCCCTTCATCGCCGCCGTGTGGCTTGGCCCGGAGTATCTGCTGGATGAGCGGCTGATGATGCTCATCGTGCTGTACTTCTTCTCGTGGATGTTCCGCATCATGCAGCTGACCTACCGGGATGCGGCGGGCCTGTGGACGGAGGATTGGCTCAAGCCCTATGTGGGCATGGCCGTGAATCTGGTGGGCAGCATCTGGATGGTGAAGGCCACCGGCAGCATTGCCGGCGTGCTGGTTCCCACCATTCTGGTGTTCTTCTTCATCTATACCCCGTGGGAAGCGTGGGTGGTGGTGAAATACCAGTTCTACCGCAGCTGGAACGAATACATGGGAAAGCTGCTGGGCTATGTGCTGCTGGCCTTTGCCGCCTGCGCCGCCTGCTACGGTGCGTGCCGGTGGCTGTCGCCGGACAATACCATCCTGTCACTGCTGCTGAGGTGCGTCATCGTGGGCGTTATCTACCCCGGCATCTGGCTGGGCGTCACCGGACGCACGGCGGAGTGGAAGCAGCTGTGGGGCATTCTGCTGCGCTTTTTGCCCAAGGGGAAAAAGGCCGCATAATCTATACAAAGTAGGAGTTATACCATATGCAAAAGAGAGAACTGCGGCGTGCGGTATTCGGGAATGAGAGCTGTATCGGACGGCTTCCGTGGCTGAACACGGCGGTGCTGGTGTATGTAGGCGTGACGGTGGTGAGCTTTGTGCTGCTGCAGATCGCCCCGGTGCTGACGTGGATGGCCAAAACCCCGCTGTACCACATTTCCACCTATTTGGGACTGATAGGCGCTGTGCTGATGGCACTGGATCTGTTCACCAACCGGGGCCTCTGGCGAGGTATCTGGTGCTGGCTGCTGTATGGCGTGGCCTTTATGGATGTCATCGCCTCCCTGCGTACCATGCGCTACGGCGTGAAGGATAACCTTTTTGACCTGTGCTGGGTGGTGATCCAGTTTGCGCTGGTGTACAGTCTGGCCCAGCGGGTGGGCAAGGAACGGATGCGCCGGTTCCTGCGGAACCTGTTCTATGTGGTGCTGGTCATCTGGGGCATTGCCTGCTGCGTGGGCCTGTATCAATATCTGTTCCGCATCGGCTATACATATGTCGCCAATCCCAATACCACCAGCCCGGAGCTGACACGGCAGGGCTATTATCAGAGCCGCCTGTTCGGCCTGTTCATGGGTCTGGACTATGCGGCATATACCAGCATGTTCCTGTTTGCCGGCTGTATGCAGGGGGTCGTGACCCGTGGAAAACACTGGGCGGGCCGTGCGGCACTGGCCGTGGCGGCGCTGGTGCTGGTCACGCACGTGATCCTCAGCGTGTCCCGCAGCGCCCTGATCGCCCTGATTCTGTATGCCTTCTGCTTCACGGTGCTGCTGGTGCGTAACCGCTGCGGCAGTATGAAGCAGCTGAAACGGCTGGGTGTCAGCGTGTTGGCCGGTGTGTGTGCCGTGGTGGTGTGCTGGGGCTGTACGGAGGGTATCTGGGCTGGTATGCAGCATATGGCCGTGGGTACCGTCATCGAGGAGCCGGATGCCATCGAGCGGTCACAGGAGGGCGATGTCTCCAACAACCGCTTCGAGATCTGGAGGGACTATATATCCCTTGCCGGTGAGATCGGCCCTGCGGGACTGTCCCTGTCCAACTACAACGACTATATCGGCGACCAGCATCCGGAGATGTACATCGTGCGCTACTTTACCGATCAGTTCAAGGATACGGTGAAAACGGATCTGGTCTACGAGTCCCATAACAACTATCTGTTTGTGTTTATCAGCACAGGCTTTGTGGGAGCAGGGCTGTTCCTGTGCTTCCTGGTGCTGGTGCTGGTGCGGGTGATTCGCTATATCCTGCGGCATCCGCAGCTGTCCCTGTGGACGATCACGACACTGGCGGTGGTGGCCTTCGGACTGGTGGAGGCGCTGTTCATGAACAGCGTATTCCTGAAGATCAATGATGTGTCCTTTATTTTCTGGCTGGCGCTGGGTGCGCTGATGCTGGAAACGGAAGATAAGGTGCCTGCGGCAGAGCGTACTCTGTGACAGGTACCGGTGAAAGGAGAATATAGTTTTATGGACATCAAAAAGGATCATATCAACTTTGCGGTGGGTCCGGTTCAGATCTCGGAGGAGATCTCCCGGATCGGTGCAGACCCCGTGCCCTACTTCCGCACGCCGGACTTCTCCGCCCTGATGAAGGAGAACGAGGCACTGCTCAAGGAGTTCATGGATGCCCCGGAGGATGCCAGAGCGGTATTCCTCACCGGCTCCGGCACGGCCTCCATGGATGCCGTCACCCAGAACGTGTTCACCAAGGACGACCGGCTGCTGGTGGTGGCCGGCGGCAGCTTCGGCCACCGCTTCTGCGAGATCTGCGAGGTCTACGGCATCCCCCATACGGCCATCGAGCTGCGGCAGGGCCATGCTCTGACCCCCGCCGATCTGGCCCCCTATGCCGGACAGGGCTACACGGGCTTTCTGGTGAATATGCACGAGACGTCCACCGGCGTTTTGTACGATATGGACATGATCTCCGCTTTCTGCCGTGAAAACGGTCTGGTACTGGTGGTGGATGCCATCAGTGCATTTCTGGCCGACGACGTCAGTATGAAGCGTTGGGGCGCCGACGTGGTGTTCACCGGCTCTCAGAAGGCGCTGGCCGTGCCTCCCGGCATCTCCATGATGGTGCTCAGCAGCCGGGCTGTGGAGCGTATCTACGCCAACCGTCCCGCCTGCTACTATCTGGACCTGAAGGCCGCCCTGAAAAACGGGGAGCGGGGCCAGACCCCCTTCACTCCGGCGGTGGGCATCCTTATCCAGATCAATGCCCGCCTGAATCAGATCAAACGGGACGGCTTTGCAAACGTACAGGCCCAGATCCGTGCCATTGCCAAGGATTTCCGCTCCCGCATCGGGAAGTATCCCTTCCACATCGTGTCCGATTCCCTGTCCTATGCGGTGACGCCGCTGTCTCCCAACAATCCGGAGGTGTCCGCCCACCAGCTGTTCCTGACCCTGAAGGACGAGTACGGCATTATCATCTGCCCCAACGGCGGCGAGCTGGCGGATAAGGTGTTCCGGGTGGGCCACATCGGCCACCTGACCGTGGAGGATAACGACGCACTGTTCCGGGCCTTTGACGACCTCATGGCCCGTGGGATTCTGAAGGCTTGATCGATATATTACAAGGAGGAAGAAACATGAAAGTTCTGTTGCTTGCGGCGGGTCGAGGCACCCGCATCAGCCGGTATTTGGCCGGCAACCCCAAGTGTACCGTGGACATCGGCGGTCAGAAGCTGATCCAGTACACCATCGAGCTGTTCCACAAGAAGGGCATCACCGACATTGCCATGGTGCTGGGCTACCGGGCGGAGGTCATTCAGGAGACGCTGAAGGACTACGAGGGCATCCGCTACTTCTATAACCCCTTCTTCGACGTCACCAACAGCATCGCCTCGGCGTGGTTCGCTAAGGACTTCCTGTCCCAGTACGATGACACCCTCATCATGAACGCCGACGTGTATCTGGAGGAGACGCTGCTGGACCGCATTCTGGAGTGCCATAAGTCTCCGGTGATGTTCGCCGACGGCACCCGCAAGGAGGAGGCCGACTACAAGTATAAGTACGAGAACGGCCTGCTGGTGAAGTACGGCAAGGAGCTCACCGGCAGTGATATCACCGGCGAGTACATCGGCATCGGCCGCTTCAGCAAGGATTTCATGCCGGAGTTCATGGAGAAACTGGACGGCATGATCCGCACCCAGCAGCACAGCGTCTGGTGGGAGAATATCCTCTATGAAATGGTGGGCAAGCGCCCGGTATATGTGGAGGAGATGGACGGCCTGTTCTGGGCCGAGGTGGACTATGTGGAGGACTATGAGCGCATCCTCCGCTTCCGTGGCTATAAGGCAGACTTCTCCCTGAACGTGGAGAAGATCTGAGGAAGGACAGGCGGCCCGGCGTCAGCCGGAGCCGCCGGAAGGAAGAACGGATGAAACAAGAAAACGGCAAAAGAGCCATGACCGCCGGACTGCGGCGGACGATGGTGATCTTCGTGCTGGATATGCTGTGCATCGCCGGGTCCTTTTTCCTGGCGCTGTGGATGCGGTTTGAGTTCCGTCTGGGGGCCATCCCTCAGATGTACCTCAACGAGTATTTGAAGATCATCGGGCCGTGGATCGTCATCTGTCTGGTGGTGTTCCAGCTGTTCCGGCTGTATAACAGCATCTGGAGCTTTGTCAGCATCGACGAGCTGTTCCGCATCATTCTGGCCTATGGCGTGCTGCTGGCAGCCGGACTGGCCTATGTGCTGATCCTGAAGATCGATATGCCCCGCTCCTTCTACTTTGCGGGCTTTATCATGAGCTTCATGTCCACCACGGCACTGCGGTTCTCCTACCGATTCATGCGCCAGCTGATGGCGGGGATCAGCACGGAGAAAAGCGAGCGGGACCGCATTCTGATGATCGGTGCCGGTGAGGCCGGACGCCAGCTGATCCGGGAGATCAATTCCAATCCCCGGCTGGGCAGCCGGGTGGTGTGCATCATCGACGACAACCCCAGCAAGCGCCGCCGGTATCTGGACGGTGTAGAGATCGCCGGCGGGCGGCAGGAGATCCCCGATGCGGTGAAGAAGTACCAGGTCAATAAGATCATTTTCGCCATCCCCACCTGCGACGGACAGGACCGCAAGGAGATTCTGGACATCTGCAGCAAGACCGGCTGCCGGGTGCAGGCGGTGCCGGGGATGTTCCAGCTGGTCAGCGGCGAGGTCAGTGTCAGCAAGCTTCGGGACGTGGAGCTGCAGGATCTGCTGGGCCGTGACCCTATTCAGGTGAATCTGGAGGAGATCTGCCGGTATATCTCCGGCAAGGTGGTGATGGTCACCGGCGGCGGTGGTTCCATCGGCAGCGAGCTGTGCCGCCAGATCGCCAAAAGCAACCCCGAACAGCTGATCATCTTCGATATTTATGAGAACAACGCCTACGATATCCAGATGGAGCTGCGCCACACCCATCCGGAGCTGAATCTGGAGGTGCTCATCGGCTCCGTGCGGGACATGGGCCGTCTGGACGATGTCATGGCCAAGTACCGGCCGGAGCTGGTGTTCCACGCCGCTGCCCACAAGCATGTCCCCCTGATGGAGGACAGCCCCAACGAGGCCATCAAGAACAACGTGTTCGGCACCTATAAAATGGCCATGGCCTCGGTGAAGTACGGTGTGAAGAAGTTCGTGCTGATCTCCACGGATAAGGCGGTGAACCCCACCAACATCATGGGCGCCTCCAAGCGCCTGTGCGAGATGGTGGTGCAGATGATGAACCGCCGCAGCCCCAATACGGACTTCGTGGCGGTGCGCTTCGGCAACGTGCTGGGCAGCAACGGCAGCGTCATCCCCCTGTTCAAAAAGCAGATCGCTGAGGGCGGCCCGGTAACGGTGACGCACCCGGAGATCACCCGCTTCTTTATGACCATCCCCGAAGCGGTGTCGCTGGTGCTGCAGGCGGGATACTACGCCAAGGGCGGCGAGATATTCATTCTGGATATGGGCCAGCCGGTGAAGATCGACACCATGGCCCGCAACCTTATCCGCCTGTCCGGTCATGAGCCGGATGTGGATATCAAGATAGTCTACACGGGCCTGCGCCCCGGCGAGAAGCTGTATGAGGAGATCCTCATGGCAGAGGAGGGCCTGCAGGAGACCTCCAACAAGCTGATCCATATCGGTAAGCCCATCGTCATGGACGACGAGGAGTTCAGATCGGAAGAGCGTCGTGTAGGGAAAGAGTGTAGATCTCGGTGGTCGCCGTATCATTAAAAAAAAAAAA
>ENA-UPSX01000438-UPSX01000438.1-human-gut-metagenome-genome-assembly--contig:-NODE-438-length-11988-cov-11.035597_pt1 | contig 11988 bp, 12 predicted proteins | sample MGYA00250045_ERZ773367 | MGnify/ENA primary metagenome ERZ773367 (study PRJEB29103, sample SAMN06112033) | human gut metagenome | biome: human gut; feature: ankylosing spondylitis patient; material... | reverse complement strand
TTTTTTTTTTAATGATACGGCGACCACCGAGATCTACACTCTTTCCCTACACGACGCTCTTCCGATCTAGGCTTGCCGCCGCATAGAGCAGGGCCGCCGCCGTGCGCCCGCTTTGCAGAAGATCTCCGGTTTCCAGGGCAAAAGAGGAGAAGGTGGTGAAGCCCCCGCACACCCCTGCCTTCAGGAAGAGCACCAGCCTGGGGTCGGGGGCGGCCCGCTTCAGGGCCAGCGCCGTGACGGCGCCGATGAGAAAGGAGCCGATCAGGTTGATGGCAAGCGTCCGGACGGGAAAGCCCCAGTCCCTTCCCAGTGGAATCTGCCCAGCCAGATAACGGCACACGGACCCCAGGAATCCCCCAAGCCCCACGGCAATACAGTTCAGCATGGACGCCACGCTCCTTTTCATGTCATCTGTGGAAATACCACCGGCCGCACCTATGGTAACACAACCGGCGGCCGGAGGCAAGAGCCCGCCCCGCTCCGACAGACCGGCCGGATTCGGCCGCGGGCACAGGGCCCGACCGGGAAACCGGCGGCTGGGTGTTGCGCAAGCGGTGAGATTCATATATAATAGAGTTACTTCCGCACACCGGAGCGCGGGTGCGGCGATCCATCCACCGCGCCGGGCGTGGGCCCGGCCTGGGAGGGAACCGGCGTCCCAGTCCCGGGCGCCGCAAGAAAAGGGGAGGACACGATGCAAGAACATGGCCTGAAGATCTCGGAGCTGGTCACCCTCTTCAATCTGGAGGTGCTGAACAGGGGCAGCGACTATGACACGGCGCTGCTCACCATCACGGACGTGAACCGTCCCGGCCTCCAGTTTCATAGCTTCTACGACTACTTTGACCCCCGCCGCCTCCAGGTGCTGGGCAAGGCGGAGATCACCTATCTCAAGGGGTTGACGACGGAGCAGCGGCGCAAGTGCTTCGACGACCTGTTTCTTTACGACATCCCGGCCCTGGTGATCTCCCGGGGGCTGGACTGCTTCCCGGAGTGCCTGGAGAGCGCCCGGGTCCACGAGCGGACGCTGCTGCGGACCGAGGAGACCACCGTGGAGTTCACCAGCCACACCATCGAGTATCTGAACCGGGTGCTGGCGCCCTGCGTCACCCGCCACGGCGTACTGCTGGACATCTCCGGCGAGGGCGTGATGATTACCGGCGACTCCGGCATCGGCAAGAGCGAGTCCGCCATTGAGCTCATCATGCGGGGCCACCGGCTGGTGGCGGATGACGCGGTGGAGATCCGCCGCATCTCCAACCAGCTGATCGGCACCGCGCCGGAGGTGATCCGCCATTATATCGAGCTGCGGGGTATCGGCGTCATCGACGTGCGCCAGCTCTTCGGTATGAGCGCCATCATGGAGGAATCCCGGATCGACCTGGTGGTCCAGTTCGAGCAGTGGGACGAGACGAAGTTTTATGACCGGCTGGGCATTGAGGATCACCACATCGACATCATGGGCGTGGAGATCCCCTGCGTCACCATCCCGGTGCGGCCGGGCCGGAACCTGGCCAGCATCGTGGAGGTGGCGGCCATGAACAACCGCCACCGGCGTTACGGCTTCAACGCCGCCCAGGAGCTGGCCCAGCGGGTGGACCTGCGGGCGGAGCAGGGCAGCCGGAAACAGAAATGAGCGGATTCTTCATCGGTATCGACGTGGGCGGCACCAACCTGAAGGCGGGCCTGACGGACGAGACGGGCCGCCTTCTGGCGGCGGCGCGCCGCCCCCTGGACTTCCGGGGGGCGGAGACCTTTGCGGCGGACCTGGCGGATCTGGCGGCGGAGGTGCTCTCCACCGCCGGAGCGGTGCCCGGGGACGCGGAGGGCGTGGGCATCGGCCTGCCGGGGGCCGTCTCCGGCGGAGAGGTGCTGTACACCACCAACATCCCCCTGGAGCGGACGGATCTGGCGGCCTTGTTCCGCCGGCGGCTGGACCTGCCGGTGCTGCTGGGCAACGACGCGGACTGTGCTGCCGTAGGGGAGTATTTCCAGGGCGCGGGCCGGGGTCTGCGGGACTTCGTGGTGCTGACCCTGGGCACCGGCCTGGGGGCCGGAATCATTCTGGACGGCCGTCTGCGGGGCGGCGAATCCTCTAGCGAGGCGGGGCACATGGTGCTCCATGCCGGAGGAGAGCCCTGCCCCTGCGGGCGCAGGGGCTGCTGGGAGCAGTACGCCTCCGCCACGGCGCTGATCCGCCGGACGGAGGCGGCCATGGCCGCCCATCCGGAGAGCGCCCTCTGCCGTCTGGCAGAAGAGGCCGGCGGTGTGGACGGCCGGACGCCCTTTCTGGCGGCAGAGGCGGGGGACGAGACGGCCCTTGCCGTCTGCCGCGCCTATGTGGAGGAGCTGGCGGAGGGCACGGCCAGTCTCATCAACATCCTCCGGCCGGAGGCGGTGGCCTTCGGCGGAGGTGTGGCCGGGGCGCCGGAGCATCTGCTGCTGGAGCCCCTGCGCCGCCGGATTGGGGCGCTGTGCTTCTCCCGCCACGGCGGGCGGGCCACCCGCATCCTCCGGGCGGAGCTGGGCAACGACGCCGGCGTCATCGGTGCGGCCCTGCTGGGCCGGGTAATCTGAAGTATGAGGAGGTCCAGAAATGGACTGGTGGATCACATTTGACCAGCAGGCGGCGGATTATCTGCCGGACCTGCGGATCGAGAAGGAGGAGCCCATGGACCGGCACACCTCCTTCCGCATCGGGGGGCCGGCCCGGCGCATGGCTTTTCCGGAGCGGGGAGAGCAGCTGGTGCTGCTGCTGGACATGGCCGCCCGCTGCGGCGCCCGTCCCCTGGTGATGGGCAACGGAACCAACCTGCTGGCCCCGGACGAGGGGCTGGACCGGCTGGTGATCGACACCTCCGCCGGCCTGAGCCGAGTGGAGGCCGGCGGGACACCGGGGACCATTCTGGCGGAGGCGGGGGCCTCCCTGGCCCGGGTGGCGGATTTCGCCTGCCGGCAGGGGCTGGCGGGCCTGGAATTCGCCCACGGCATCCCGGGCACGGTGGGCGGCGCGGTGTGCATGAATGCCGGCGCCTACGGCGGGGAGATGGCCCAGGTGGTGCGGGAGGCAACCCTGCTGCTGCCGGAGGAGGGCATCCGGACCCTCACCGGGGCGGAGATGGCCTTCGGCTACCGCCGCAGCTTTCTGACGGATCACCCGGATGCGGTGGTGCTGCGGGCGGAGTTCTGCCTGACGCCCGGCGACCCGGCGGCAATCCGGGGCCGGATGAAGGAGCTGCTGGAAAAGCGCAGGGCCAGCCAGCCGCTGGAGTTCCCCAGCGCGGGCAGCACCTTCAAGCGGCCGGAGGGCTATTACGCCGGGACGCTGATCGACCAATGCGGCCTGAAGGGGCTGACGGTGGGCGGCGCCCAGGTCAGCGAGAAGCATGCGGGCTTTGTCATCAACCGGGGCGGCGCCACCTGCGCCGACGTGAAGGAGCTGATCCGCCAGATCCAGGAGCGGGTCTTTGCGCAGGCCGGCGTCCGGCTGGAGCCGGAGGTCCGGATCATCGACTGAGAAAGGGGCGGTGCGGACATGGAAATCCTCATCATCTCCGGCCTCTCCGGGGCCGGGAAGAGCAAGGCGGCCTCCTTTTTGGAGGACATGGGCTTTTATATCGTGGACAATATGCCCGCCGCCATGATCCTGAAATTTGCGGAGTTCTGCGCCGGGGGCAACGGCCGCTACGACCGGGTGGCCCTGGTGTACGACGTGCGGACGGCCAGCTCCTTCACGGAGCTGTTCGACGTGCTGGATAAGCTGAAGGACATGGAGGCCCAGTGCCGGATGCTGTTTCTGGAGGCCGCGCCGGAGGTCATCATCAAGCGGTACAAGGAGACCCGCCGCCGCCATCCCCTGGCGGCAGACACCGACTCCCTGGAGGAGGCGGTGAAGAAGGAGAGGGCCATGATGGCCCCCGTCAAGGAGCGGGCGGACTTTGTCATCGACACCTCCCGCACCTCCACCGCCCAACTGCGGGGAGAGCTGCTGCGCCTCTTCGGCCAGGAGGGGGAGAAGGGGGGGATGACAGTGAGCGTCACCTCCTTCGGCTTCAAGTACGGCCTGCCTCTGGAGGCGGATCTGGTGTTTGACGTGCGGTTCATGCCGAATCCCTTCTATATGGAGGACCTGCGTCCCCGGACGGGGCTGGACCAGGCGGTGGCGGACTATGTGTTCCACTTCCCACAGACCCAGGACTACATGCGCCGTTTGGAGGACCTGCTGGCCTTCTCCCTGCCCCTGTACGCGGAGGAGGGAAAGACCTCCCTCACCATCGCCGTGGGCTGCACGGGGGGTCACCACCGCTCCGTGGCGGTGACCCATGCCCTGGCGGGCTTCATCCACGGCCTGGGCTATCAGGTGCTGGAGAACCACCGGGACATGCCCCGGGGAGGCTGAGCCGTGAGGGAGCAGGAATACCGTGTCCCCCGGGCCCATGGACCCAAGGTGGCCGTCATTGGCGGCGGCCACGGCCTGTCCAACATGCTGCGGGGACTGAAGCAATATACGGAGAACATCTCCGCCATCGTCACGGTGGCGGATGATGGCGGCGGCTCCGGCATGCTGCGCCAGGACCTGGGGATGCCTCCGCCGGGGGACATCCGCAGCTGTATGGAGGCCCTGGCAAACACGGAGCCGGTGATGCGGGAGCTGCTCCACTACCGCTTCACCGAGGGGAGCCTGGCGGGGCAGAGCTTCGGCAACCTGTTTCTGGCGGCGCTGAACGGCATCTCCCCGTCCTTTGACGCGGCGGTGCGCCGCATGAGCCAGGTCCTGGCCATCACCGGACGGGTGCTGCCGGTGACCACGGCGGACGTCCAACTGGAGGCGGAATTTGAGAACGGCGCCACGGTGGTGGGGGAGTCCAAGATCTTTTACTGCAAAAAGCAGGAGGACTGCCGCATCCGCCAGGTGCGTCTGATCCCCTCCCGGCCCAAGGCCCTGCCGGAGGCGGTCTCCGCCATCGCCGACGCGGATATGATCGTCCTGGGGCCCGGCAGCCTGTACACCAGCATCATCCCCAATCTGCTGGTGGATGGCATCGTGAAGGCGATCCGGGAGTCCGACGCCCTGAAGGTCTATGTCTGCAACGTCATGACCCAGGAGGGTGAGACGGAGGGCTACACCGTATCCGACCACATCGCCGCCATCTTCGCCCATTCGGCGCAGGGCCTGTTCCGCCTGTGCCTCACCAACTCCTCGCCCATCCCCAAGGCGGTGGCCGCCCGGTACGCGGAGGAGGGGGCCGAGCGCATCCGCTGCGACAAGTCCGCCTGCGCGGCCCTGGGCGTGGAGGTCGTGGAGCGGCCGGTGGCCACGGTGGAGAGCGGCTTTGTCCGCCACAGCTCCGCGGCCCTGGCCCGGGAGCTGATCCTGCTCCATGCGGAGCGGAGCGTCCGGATCGCCGGTGCCCGATTCCGCCCCCGGGAGGACGCCTACCAGATGGAGGAGCGGAAATGAGCCCCACAATTACCCAGAGTTGGAGGAGACCCACCCATGTCCTTTTCCTTTGAAGCCAAAAACGAGCTGTGCCGCCTGCCGGTGCAGAAGCTGTGCTGCGCCCGGGCGGAGGCCTACGGCATCCTGCTGTACTGCAACACCTTCAGCGCAAGCGAGGTGCGGATCATCACCGGGAACCCCGCTCTGGCTGCCCGGCTTCCCAAGCTGTTTCACCGGGCCTTCGGCCTGCGGTTCGACCGGTTGCCGGAGGAGGGGGAGAGCGGCAAGCTGGTGTTCCAGATCACAGACGGCGGCAAGCTCCGCCGGATCGTGGACCTGCTGGGCTTCAGCCCGGAGCAGAACCTGGCCCTGCACATCAACTTCGGATTGCTGGAGGAGGAGTGCTGCCGGGCGTCCTTCCTGCGGGGGGTGTTCTTCGCCGGGGGCAGCGTCACGGACCCGGCCAAGCGGTACCACCTGGAGCTGGCGACCTCCCACCTGCAGGTGAGCCGGGAGCTGGAGGTGCTGCTGCGGGAGTGCGGCTATCCCCCCAAGAGCGTGGCCCGCAACGGCAGCTTCATCACCTATTTCAAGCAGAGCGACCAGATCGAGGACTTCCTGACGCTGATCGGTGCGCCCGTGGCCGCCATGAGCGTCATGTCCGCCAAGCTGGAAAAGGACCTGCGCAACAGCGTTAACCGCCGCCTCAACTGCGACAGCGCCAATCTGGACAAGGCGGTGGAGGCGGCCCAGGAACAGCTGGAATCGATCCGGAAGCTCCAGCGGGCGGGCCTCCTGGACCAGCTGCCGGACAAGCTCCAGCTGACGGCGGCCCTGCGGCTGGAGAATCCGGAGCTGACCCTCAGTGAGCTGGCGGAGGAGTTTGACCCGCCGGTGACCAAGTCCTGCCTGAACCACCGGCTGCGGAAGATCACCCAGCTGGCAAAAGGACTATAAAGTAAATGCGCTTTACAATTTATCAAAGAAAAATTGGAGGAATATACAATGGATCGCTGTGCGGCAGCCTATGCATATCACAAACAGGGGTATAACTGTGCCCAGTCTGTGGCCGGGGCCTTTGCGGACCTGACGGGCACGGCGCCGGAGCAGCTGATGGCCGCCATGAGAGGCTTCGGCGGCGGCGTGGGCGGCAGCCATGAGGAGCTGTGCGGCGCCGTCAGCGGCGGCGTGCTGGTGCTGAGTCTGCTGCACCCCCATACGGACGGAGAGGACAGGGCCGGAAAGGTGCGCCTCTACGCCCAGGCCAAGGAGTTCCGCCGCCGGTTCCAGGAGGTGTTTGGCCTGACCCGGTGCGGAGACCTGCTGCGGGCCCGGCCCGGCGTCACAGAGAGGAACCCGGCCTCCCAGCGGCTGGGAGTCACCGCCCACTGCGACAACATGATCGTCACGGCTGTGGAGATCCTGGAGCAGATGCTGCAGGAGGAGCCCGCATGACCTGGGCAGAGCTGTATTCAGAGGCTGCGCGGCCCACGCTGGAGGAAATCGACGCCTATGCGCATACGCCCCTTTGGCCGCAGCTGCGCGCGTATCTGGCGGCGGCCTATGGGGCGGGACCGCGGCTGGAGTACAGCCGGTGCGGTCTGGAGCCGGGATGGAATGTGAAGTTCCGCAGGGGCAGCAAGTCTCTCTGCACGGTCTACCTGCGGCCTGGGTTTGTGACGGCCATGGTTTCTGTCGCGCCCAAGGATGAGGAGGCCGCCCAGATGGTCCTGCTCACCTGCACGGCAGAGACACAGGCGGTCTACCATCGGTCCGCTGCATCCAAAATGGGCCGCTGGCTCATGCTGGACATCACGTCACCGGAGATGCTGGAGGATGTGAAAGCTCTGCTGGCCGTGCGGGTCAAGCCCGCAGAGTGAGCACCCCGCCCTTTGCAAGGACGGCGCGTGCGATTTTGGAAAGGAACATGCTATGTCTTTTGTCCATCTCCACGTTCATACGGAATTCAGCTTATTGGACGGCGCCTGCCGCATCCGGGACCTGCCCGGCATCGTGAAGGCCATGGGCCAGACCGCCTGCGCTGTCACGGACCACGGCGTCATGTACGGTGCCGTGGACTTTTACCGCGCCTGCAAGGCGGAGGGGGTCAAGCCTATCATCGGCTGCGAGGTGTACGTCACCCCCCAGGGCCGGACCCGGTTCGACAAGGTCCACGAGCTGGACGCGGAGAGCCGCCATCTGGTGCTGCTCTGCGAGAACGAGGAGGGCTACCGGAACCTGTCCTACCTGGTGTCCATGGGCTGGACAGAGGGCTTCTATATCAAGCCCCGGATCGACCTGGAGCTGCTGCGGCAGTACAGCGGGGGACTGATCGCCCTGTCGGCCTGCCTCGCCGGGGAGATCCCCCGGCGGCTGCGGAACGGGGAGTACGAGAACGCCAAGGCCTATGCCCTGGAGCTCTCCCACATCTTCGGCCCGGACCGCTTCTATCTGGAGCTCCAGGACCACGGCATCCGGGACCAGGCCATCGTGAACCAGGGCATCCTCCGCATCCACCGGGAGACGGGGCTGCCTATGGTGTGCACCAACGACGCGCACTACCTCCGGAAGGAGGACGCGGAGGCCCACGATGTACTGCTGTGCATCCAGACCGGCAAGACCATCGACGACGAGAACCGGATGCGCTATGAGCCCCGGAACTTCTACCTCCGCAGCGAGGAGGAGATGGCGGCCCTGTTCGCGGGCTACGAGGGCGCGCTGGAGAACACGTCGAAGATCGCCGACATGTGCAATCTGGACTTTTCCTTCGGCAAGTACCACCTGCCGGAATTCCGGCTGCCGGAGGGGTACGACAGCTTTTCCTATCTGAAAAAGCTCTGCGATGAGGGCTACCGGGAGCGGTATGGAACGGATGACCAGTACCGGGACCAGCTCCGGTACGAGCAGGACATGATCGAGAAGATGGGCTTCACCGACTACTTCCTGATCGTCTCCGACTTCGTCCGCTATGCCAGAAGCGCAGGCATCCCCGTGGGTCCCGGTCGGGGCAGCGCCGCGGGCAGCATGGTCAGCTACTGCCTCCACATCACGGACATCGACCCCATGAAGTACAACCTGTACTTCGAGCGGTTCCTGAACCCGGAGCGGGTCAGCATGCCGGATATCGACATGGACTTCGGCGACACCCGCCGGGGCGAGGTGGTGGACTACGTCCGCCGGAAGTACGGGGATGACCACGTGGCCCAGATCGTCACCTTCGGCACCATGGCCGCCCGGGGCGTGATCCGGGACGTGGGCCGGGTGATGAACATGCCCTATGCCGACGTGGACGTGATCGCCAAGCAGGTGCCCGCCGGGCCCGGCGCCCTCCACATCACCCTGGACGACGCCCTGCGCCTGTCCAAGCCCCTGCGGGAGCAGTACGAGACCGATGAGCAGGTGAAAAAGCTCATCGACACCGCCAAGGCCCTGGAGGGGATGCCCCGCCACGCCTCCACCCACGCCGCCGGCGTGGTCATCACCAAGCGGCCGGTGTACGAGTACGTGCCCCTGGCGAAGAACGACGACGCCGTGGTGTGCCAGTACGTCATGACCACCCTGGAGGAGCTGGGCCTCCTGAAGATGGACTTCCTGGGGCTGCGGAACCTGACGGTGCTGGATGACGCGGTGAAGATGGTCCAGGAGCGCCTGCCGGACTTCAAGCTCTCGGACATCCCGGAGGACGACCCGGAGACCTTTGAGATGATCTCTGCCGGCAAGACCTCCGGCGTGTTCCAGATGGAGTCCGCGGGCATGACCGGCGTGTGCGTGGGCCTGCGGCCCCAGAACATCGAGGACATCACCGCCATCATCGCGCTCTACCGCCCCGGCCCCATGGACTCCATCCCCCGGTTCATCGCCTGCAAGCATGACTCCAGCAAGATCAAGTACCTCCACCCGTCCCTGGAGCCGATCCTCTCCGTCACCTACGGGTGCATCGTCTACCAGGAGCAGGTGATCCAGATCTTCCAGCAGCTGGCGGGATACTCTCTGGGGCAGGCGGACATGGTGCGCCGGGCCATCTCCAAGAAAAAGGCCGCCCAGATCGAGAAGGAGCGGGAGGCATTCCTCCACGGCGATCCGGAGCGGAACATTGCGGGCTGCGTGGCAAACGGCATCCCGGAGGAGACGGCCCAGGCCATCTATCAGGATATCTACGACTTTGCCAACTACGCGTTCAACAAGGCCCACGCCGTCTCCTACGCGGTGGTGGCCTATCAGACCGCCTGGTTCAAGTGCCACTACACCCGGGAGTACATGGCGGCGCTGCTGACCAGCGTGCTGGACAACTCCGATAAGGTGGCGGGCTACATCAGCGAGTGCCGGGACTGCGGCATCGCCCTGCTGCCGCCGGACATCAACCGCTCCGCCGACCGGTTCACCGTGGAGGAGGGGGGCATCCGCTTCGGGCTGGTGGCCATCAAGAACATCGGCCGGGGCTTTATCCAGGCGGTGATGCGGGAGCGGGAGCAGGCGCCCTTCACGTCCCTCTACGACTTCTGCGACCGAATGGCGGGCAGCGACATCAACAAGCGGGCGGTGGAGAACCTGATCCGCTCCGGCGCCTTCGATGCCCTGGGGGCCAGGCGGTCCCAGCTGATCCAGGTGTACGAGTCCGTCATGGACGCGGTGGCGGACAGCCGCCGCCAGAACTTGGAGGGGCAGATGGATTTCTTCTCCCTGGCGGACGGCAGCAGCGGCGGGAGAAAGAATGTGAAGGAAATCCCCTTGCCGGACATCGACGAGTACACCCCCGAGGAACGGATGCTGATGGAGAAGGAGACCACGGGCCTCTATCTCTCCGGCCACCCCATGGACCAGTACCGGGAGGCGGTGCGGCGGCTGGGGGCGCCCACTATCGGCTCCATTCTGGGAGACTTCGCCCAAGAGGGCGGCCCCACACGGTTCGCCGACGACCAGCGGATCACCATCTGCGGCATCGTCACCTCCAGCAAGACGAAGACCACCCGCAACAACTCCCTGATGGCCTATGTGACGGTGGAGGACGACACCGCCTCCATCGAGCTGCTGTGCTTCGCCCGGGTGCTGGAGTCCTGCGGGCCGTACCTGAAGGAGAACCAGGCAGTGGTGGTGAAGGGGCGGCTCTCCGTCCGGGACGAGAAAGCGCCCCAGATCCTCTGCGACAGCGCGTATCCGCTCTCTGCCGCAGGCGCTCCGGCGGCGGAAGGGCAGGCCGCGAAAGCGCCGGATCAGGTGCTGTACCTGAAGTTCCCTAGCCTGGACCACCCCAGCGTGCGCCACATGAAGCTGGTGTTCCAGATGTTTCCCGGCAACGCCGCTGTGAAGATGGTGATGGCGGACACCCGCAAGGTCTACGGCACCCATGCAAGCCTCCACGAGGCCCTGCTGCAGGAGGCCCGGGAGACGTTGGGAGAGGCCAATGTGGTGGTGAAATAGAACGGAACGCCCGTGTCCAAAAGGACACGGGCGTTTTTCATTCACAAGCGCCGTTTCAGCTTCAAGACCAGCTCCACAACCCCGGCGCCCAGGGTCAGGCAGGCGGCCTGGATGGTCCAGAGCATTGGCCCTTCACTGCCGGGGATGGGGATTGTGCTGGCCCAGAGGAAAAGGATCAGGGCCAAAGCTGCCGCCCCCGCTGTCAGCAGCCAGCCGCGCCGCCAGCGGCGCAGCAGCCAGCGGAACAGCAGACCGGCCAGAAGGGGGAAGACCGCGACGAGCATCCAGTTCCATACGATCTGAAGCAAGAGAATCCCTCCTTATCTCCCAAAACGGGCCGACAGGCCGTGGAGCGGGGACCCGGCGGCCAGGAGGAGCCCCCTCGCCGCCCCTCCTTACGGGGCCTCGTCCTCGGGCTCGGAGGACATCAGGGTCCGCATGATCTCGCCATACAGCCGCTCCGGGGATTTCTGGAACCGCTCCGTCAGCATGGCGGCCATGTCCTCCCGGGGGATGGCCAGCCGCAGGTCCATCACGCTGCCCATGTCGTCCGACAGCTCCAGCCGCACCGTGTAGGTGCCGTTGGGCCGCTTCTCCGTGGAGGCCTTCACCTGGCTCTTGCGCCGCAGGTGGCGGTTGCAGGCCGCCAGGTTCTTGTCGCACCGCAGCCGCACGGAGTAGGGGAGGCTGGACTCGCAGATCCGGCTGTTCCGCAGGCCCTTGTCGGTGATGGCGTACAGCCCGTCCGCAGACAGCGTCAGATGCTCAGTCCGCACCAGATCGGAGAGGCACTCGGCAAAGTCGAAATAGTCCACGCCCTCGTCGCACATGGCCAGATCCCACACGGTATCAAAGGGAATTGGCTCGATCACCCGGGCGGTGATATACAGAATCAGAAACTTGATCTCCAGCTTGTCATGGATAAAGCCGGGCATCCGCGTCACCTCCTTGGAATGGGATTGGATACAATTGTATTATACCGCAGGACCGCCGGGTTTGTATAGTCCGAATTTCCCCGCCGCCGCACCAATGGGAGCCGGGCGCATACACTGGATTGAAAGAGATCGGAAGAGCACACGTCTGAACTCCAGTCACGTGGCCTTATCTCGTATGCCGTCTTCTGCTTGAAA
>ENA-UPSX01000431-UPSX01000431.1-human-gut-metagenome-genome-assembly--contig:-NODE-431-length-12118-cov-11.449215_pt1 | contig 12118 bp, 10 predicted proteins | sample MGYA00250045_ERZ773367 | MGnify/ENA primary metagenome ERZ773367 (study PRJEB29103, sample SAMN06112033) | human gut metagenome | biome: human gut; feature: ankylosing spondylitis patient; material... | reverse complement strand
TTTGTTGGGGAAACCATCTGTTATTCCATTCCCTTATAGAGTTCTTTGGCTAGACCAATCAGTGACTTGTCTGAGCCTGCTGGGCCAATAAGGCATGCGCCGCATGGCAGTCCATCTGCTGTTTCCAATATCGCGTATCGTCCGTTCATAGTCGGGTAGTTGTTGAAACATCGACAGATCAATCAGACCGTGAACGCCTTTGGTGTGATATCAACGACTTGCGTCACGTTGAAGTCGATGGCAGCCGACAGCAGCAGGTACACTTGTTGACGTGGCATCTCGAACATGGCGGCAATCATATTGATGGCGTGTTCGACGCTTTGCGATAATGCGTCATCCAGCGTACTGCTGAAACCCATTGGAATCAGCGTGCCATGACTGATCGCAAATGGCAGAGGGGCTGCGGACGTTTTCTTGGAGATGATCACGCAGCCATTCCCTGGCTCTGACGGTATTGTACCGGACTCATCCAACCGAGCGACCGTTTGATGCGCTCGTGGTCGTACCAGCGGATGCAGTCGTCGACCGGGACGAGCACCTCGTCGCGGGTACGTTCCTCCCAATGCCCGGGATGGACGGACTCCATCTTCATGCGTCCGAAGGACCCCTCCGCGCCGTCGTTCCTCGGGACCGAACATACGATAATCCTTTCATTCAGTCTCCAAGAAAACGTCCGCATCCTGTAACGTCCGGATTCTTGCATACTTTGGGTTTTCGGTCCTGACGTGAAAGGCGGGGACGTTTCCACGTGTCAAGTCGACAATCGGCCAGCCATAATGATGTGCGTTGATTGGGGGTGTCCGCAGCGAAATCGGTGGAACTTGTCCAGCAGGTTCTGTGATACGTCGAGCATCGTGAATCCATGGGGTGGGGGAGTTGCGGCTGTGCAACTTACTTGAGTTCTAAGCGACGGTTCGCGGATTATTTGTCGATCGTTCACGTTTAAGGCGTTGCGTGTTCGCCTTCCGAGCCTATTTTGTCGCCCGGGCTGGCTTGTCTGACAGCTTCAATGTGGCAAAGCAGAAGAGGTAGAAGAATGAGGATAATGGCGAAAAACCATACGGCAACAAAGGAACAGCGGCAGGCAGGAGCCTGGCGCAAACGCGGTACCAAATCGGTGGGCGGTGGCATGCTCGCGTTGACAAGCGCTGTAGTGGCAGCGGCCATGCTCGCAACGCCAGCGGCTTTGGCTGGGGAAGGAACCGCCCGGTATTACAGCAGCAAGCAGCCGTATGTTGCACCGGCGAGCACATCATATTCAGCAATTCCGAGCAGATACCATCTTGCATACACCGAGTCTGTGGCAAGGCATGGCTCGCGTGGCCTGTCGAGCTACAAGTATGACGCTTTGCTGGCACTGATGGCTCAGTCTGCTGCGGAAAACAATTATGCTGGATTCGTTAGCCCAGAGGTTGGCAAGGAATTCATCAACAATGTCAATGCCATTACTGCGGTCAACGTGGGCAACGGGTATGGCATGCTCTCTGGTCAGGGCGCCATACAGCACCAGGGCATTGGTGAGAGAATATACCAGCGTGATGCTGATCTGTTCGCCAATGCCGCAAAGCAGGGACTGCGCGTCTCATACCAGAGCTCGGGTGAGCCTCGTGCAACCGAATCCGGAGAGAATTTCAAACTAGGATTCGATCAGGCTTCCAACGGTTTGCTGGCGAATGCGGTTGTAGCACCGAATAATCCTGCGGATAACAATTCCGGCAAGAATTTCGACAAGAACACCACCACGTTGTATTTCCATAAGACTGATAATCCGGATGGTACGCAGAAAACGGGCGAGGCCAAGGAGCGCGCGGAACGTTACCAGCAGTTCGTCGCGAATGATGGGGGCATCGCCGAAGCTGAGGAAAACGTGACGAACGATCCGTCCATGACCACCGCTTCGCATAATCTGCTCTCTCAAATCTTCACTGACGATTTCCTCGCGTCCATCGGCAAGGAGGAAGGCCAGCGCATCTGGTACAACACGGCTGACGGCACGAAAAAGGGTGCGGCCAATTGCGCTGCTGGCGCCGACCCTGCCAAGGATGCGAACGCGTGCGGTGACGCCAAGAAGAAGATCGCGTCGGAACAGGACGCGGCAATGGATTTGTACAATCTGTACATCATCGCGGCCGATATGGAACAGGAGAACACCGGATCCCACACGTTCAATTTCGACCAGTACTTCCAAGGTCAGCACGCCCAGGAGGCGAAGACGTTTGCTTGGTCGCTTGATGCCGAGGACTTCTATGAGAAGGGACCGGGGCGCGCAGGTCAGGATGAGACCTACCGCATTGCCCAGCCGTTGCTCGACGATTTCTTCAATGCGATCGACACGAGGGAGCGGGCCGGCACCGCCGCGACGTTCCGATTCGCACATGCCGAAACCATTATTCCGTTTGCGGCATTGCTGAAGCTGCCTGGATCGCAGCAGCAGGCGAGTGAACTGTACACGTATGAGAATAATCCGTGGCGTGGCGAAAGTGTGACGCCGATGGCTGCGAATGTGCAGTGGGATGTGGTCGTGCGTGATGGTACGGACGTCTCGGGGCAGCCGTATCAGCCGTTGGTCAGAATGCTGTACAACGAGAAGGAAATCGGATTCAACGATTCCTGCACGCCAATTGCGGATGGTTCGACCTGGTATAAGGAAAGCGAGCTGAAAAGCTGCCTGAATGGTAAGGGAACCACGGTTGATGCCCGACTGACGGATGAGGAAGGTCAGCCTGAAACGCCGGGCCATGAATCGACACCAGATGATTCGCAGAAGGCTCCGGGTGCGAATGATGCGAACGGCCAGCGGAAGCATCCGGTGAAATCGTCCGCGAACGGCGGCGATGCGGTCAAGCTCGCCAAAACCGGTTCAAACGTGACGCCCGCCATCGTGGCGACCGTCGTGATGGTGTCCTCCGCGATTTTTGGAGGAAGCTACGCGCGGCGTTCCCGCCGGAAGGCTTGATTTGAAACCTTATCTCGACCGGGTTGCGGCCTGACTTGCAACTTGGCCGCAGCCGGACTTCGGTCTAGCGTTTTACATCTGATGCGCTGTTCCCAATTCCCATCCTCGGGCTTGGAAGCAGCGCATCATTGCGTCAAGGTGCGGTATGAGGCCAGTGCGTATGCAGCTGGGGCTTTTCGCGTACTTTGGCGGTGAGATAGTCCGCTTCCACCTTCCATACGGTGACGGCGCGTACCTGCTGGTCGGTGAATTCCGCATGTTCCATGCCGGCCTGCTGCTTCATCAGCAGTGCGAGCCCCTGGCGTGCCTCGTCAAGATCGTCGATGATGGATGCGGTGCCATTGCCGACGATCGACTTGAACGCCTCGCCCCAATTGCACAACGTACGTCCTTCGACCACCTCGCAGTCAGTCGCCATCTCGAACGCCATGGGAAGCGCGTTGTTCGCGGCCTTGACCGCGTCCATCTTACGTCCGGTCGCAGAACCATGGAAATACAAGGTGAGATGATTGGATTCCGCATCGAACACGTATCCGAAATTCAACGGCACGATGGTGATGCCTTCCGCATCGGTGTATGCAAGACTCACGATCTTGCACGTTGCGATAATCGCATCGATCTGCTGTGGTTCGGTTACCTCACGGTCGGCACGCCTCATCATGCGATGCCTTCCCGCAACCGTCCGCTCATCATTACGACGCGTCACCATGGCACGTTCCTCTCTGCTGGATTTACACACCCAGCCTACCGGCTCCCTCAGCCGATGCTGTACACGCCGGAACCATCATCCCACCAAGCATGATCCACCGGCTCCGGCTGCACAAGACGTTTCGGCTCCTTCAGCATTTCAATCGCCTTCAACTCCAAACGTTCACGCTCATCAACCAACGCACCGCCAACACGATCAAGCAAACCGCACATGCGAGCCGTGGGCTGACATGTCGGAAGACGATGATTTATTGTTGGAAGTCTGAGTCTCATCGCGCTTTTTCTCTTCTCATACGAGGCCGTGCCTCGCGCAGTTACGAGACCTTCGAAAGGCTCGCCGAAGAGCCATGTTCGAAGACATCGACGCCGATGTGTACGTCATGGCCGACGGCGATGACACCTACCCAGCCGACGCGGCACCCGCCATGGTCGAGAAGATCGCCGAAGGATACGACATGGTAATCGGCGACCGCTTGAGCTCCACCTACTTCCAAGAGAACAAGCGCCCGTTCCACAACTTCGGTAACCGTCTGGTGCGCGGTTCGATCAACGGCCTGTTCCATGCGAACGTCACCGACATCATGACCGGCTACCGTGCCTTCTCATTCACCTTCGTCAAAACCTACCCCGTGTTGTCGCGCGGCTTCGAGGTCGAAACCGAAATGACCATCCACTCGTTGAACAACAACCTGCGTCTGTTCGAGATGCCAATTCAGTACCGCGACCGTCCTGCCGGATCCGTCAGCAAGCTTGACACCGTGGGCGACGGCATCAAGGTGATGGGCACCATTTTCCGCATGATCCGCGAATACAAGCCGCTCCCGTTCTTCGGCGGCATCGGCTGTGTCCTCGGCGTCCTTGGCGTCGTGCTGTGCGGCACGGTGACGGTGGACTTCTGGAACACCGGCATGGTGGCCCGATTCCCCACGCTGATCGGAGCGGTCATGCTTGTCATCGCCGGGCTGCTGCTGTTCGTGACGGGTGTCGTCCTTGACGTCATGGCCAAGAACGACCGCAAGGCGTTCATCGTCGAGTCCAACAGTTTCGCCATGTTGAGACGCAGATAGCCGTTTCCCCCATTGGCTCCTTCCTTGCACAAGGAAGGAGTTTTTTTGTTGTCCCGACACCGATGCCGCGCCGATGAGGGATGCTTCTTGGGTGGGGGAGGGCGACACGTGTGTGTGATCGAATAAAGGTGTTCACTGTCGGCACTTGTTCCTGAACACTCTGAGCGTTCAATTTGGACGGTATCGGCGGTGATGGCGCCGGTGGAATGAGAACACCGGCATCGTCCGGTTCCTTGATGGATTCCCGAGTGCCTGTCAACCAAACTGATGGTTCTCGGGAGGAAAGGAAATGACGACACCGGTGTGTGTCCGACGGCGTATCAGGCAGCTCGACCGCCAGGGCTTGAGCCACAGGGAGATATCGCGGAAACTCGGCGTATCGCGCACGACCGTGGTCAAGTACGCCAACCACGGGGATTGCTCTCCCAAGCCCCTTGGCTCGGGGCATGCGGGCAGGTCGCTGGTCGACGCGGGGTATTCGGCCGTCGTGGACGGGTGGCCGGCCGCGGATCTGCGCATGCCCGTCAAGCAGCGCCACACCGCGACGCGCGTGTACGAGCGGCTCGTGGCGGAGTGCGGGTTCACGGGCTCGTATTCGTCGGTGCGGCGCTGGGTCAAGCGTTGGAGGCGGGAGCATCGCGTGGAGTCGGACGGCTTCGCCGAGTTGGAGTGGGCGCCGGGAAGCGCGCAGGTCGATTTCGGCCAGGCCAGGGCCGTGGTCGCCGGAGTCGAACGCGTGGTGCATTTCCTGGTGGTGTCGTTCCCGTATTCGAACATGCGCTGGGTGGTCGCCCTTCCCGGCGAGACCTCGGAGTGCGTGTGCCAGGGTTTGCTGTGGATCTTCGAGCGCATGGGCATGGCGCCTAGGGTGGTGGTGTTCGACAACGCCACCGGTGTGGGCCATCGCAGGCCGGACGGCACGGCCGCCCGGACCCGCTTGTTCTCCCTGTTCCGCGCGCATTACGGGTTCGGGCCGCGGTTCCGCGACCCGTATTCCGGCCACGGGAAGGGCAGTGTGGAGAACGCCGTCGGCTTCGTCAGGCGCAACCTGATGGTGCCGATGCCGTCGGCCGAGAGCTTCCAAACGCTGACGCGCGTGTGGCTTGACGAGTGCGGACGCGTCGCCGGATCGGACCACTGCCGGCATGATGTTCCGGTGATCGAACTGTTCGAGGCGGAGAAGGACCACATGCTTCCATTGCCTGGCGTGCGGTTCGACCCGTGCGACTGGAGGAGCGTGAAAACCGACAAGACCGGCGCCGCCGCGATCGACGCGAACCGGTATCCGGCCGGACCGAAATGGCGTTCCATGCGCCTGCAGGCCGGGGTGCGCGTCTTCGAGATCGAACCGCGGGGCCCCGGCGGCGAAACGATCACCACGCCGGAGAGGATTTGGGGCCATTCGGCGAAAACCCAGGTGGATCCGGCGAGCCTTGTGTTTTAGCAAGTTGGCGTCCGCTTTGTGAGCGGTGTTTTTCCGCAGTGTAGGCAGCGGGTTTTCCGCAGGGTGTGCGGTATCGGCCGCTGCCTGTCTGCGTTGTGTTGGTTATTTGGTCATGAGGGCGTGTTCGCTTCGGTAGGAGCGGCCCTCGAATCTGATGAGCCGTCCGTGGTGGACGGTGCGGTCGATGAGGGCGGCGGCCATGTTCTTGTCGCCGAGCACGCGTCCCCATCCGCTGAATTCGATGTTGGTGGTGTAGATGATGCTCCTTGTCTCGTAGGAATCGGAAATGATCTGGAAGAGGAGCCTGCTGCCCTCCTCGTCTATGGGCAGGTAGCCGAACTCGTCGATGATGAGAAGTCGGGCCTTGCCGATGCTCGCGAGTTCCCGGTCGAGCCGGTTCTCCTGCTGGGCGCGGCGCAGACGCATGAGCAGTCCGGTCGCGGTGAAGAAGCGCACCGGGACGCCCCGCTCGCAGGCGAGCCGTCCGATCGCGATGGCCAGGTGGCTCTTGCCGGTGCCGACGGGCCCGTAGAGCACGAGGTCCTCGCATCCGGCGACGAAGTCGAGGTTCTCGAGCTGCGCGCGCCCCCAGTCGGCGGGCATCTTCAGGTTGGTCCAGTCATAGCCGTCGAGGGTCTTGTCGGCGGGGAAGCCGGCCTGTTTGAGCAGGCGCAGGCGTTTGGATCGCTCGCGCGAGTCGAGTTCGGCCGTGAACCATCGTTCGATGAAGTCGAGCTGGTTGGGCGTGGCCTCGGCGAGCGTGCCGGCGAGCACGCTGCGTGTCAGGGTCAGGCTGCGGCTCATCTTCAGGATGCGTTCGCTTTTCTCGGTCGTGGACGCGCGCCTGCGTCGGGTCTCCGGGATCACCGGATCGGGTCTGACGCTCACCGTTCTTCCCCTCCGTCGTCCGTGCCGGTGATGAACCGGTCGTAGCCGCTCAGGTCGGGCTCCTCGATCCCGCCGGGGTATTCCCACTCGCCGTCGCGCATGCGCAACGCGATCGGGGTGAGCGAGTCCGCGTGCAGGCCCATGTCCCTGTTCGAGCGCAGGATCTCGCCGCACGCCTGCATCGCGGGATCGAACCCGGCCGCCCGGCACGCGTCCCCGATCGCTTTGAGGCTCTCCCTCAACGTCTTTTCGTCCATGGAATCAAGCCACGCGCGTATATCGTCGGGCACGTCCGGGCGGATCGAGCTTTCCCGCCACGCGCGGGGTTTGACCGCGAGCCGGGGAAGCACGAGCGCGGGATCCTCCACATTGCGCGACCGTCCGTACTGTCTGGGATACTCCGCGAAGAGCTCGCCGGTGGCGGGCGAGGTGAGCGTGACCGTGTCCCACCGGATCGCGGCCAATACCCTGGAACGCGCCGAATCGGGGCCGGCGAGGTACCGGTTCGAGTCGATGTCGACCAGCCCGTACTTGTCGGCCGTCCGGCTTTCCCAGCGAACCGGGTCGAACGCCGTGGACGGCAACGGCATCAACGCGGCCCTCTCCTCGTCGAACACCTCGGCCACGGGCACGTCCAGCAACCTCGGGCAATACGAGTCCCTGGCGAGCCCGTCGCACCGCTCCAGCAGGAGACGGCTCAACTGCCCATACGATTCCGCGCGCATGGGCGGCACCATGAGATTGCGCCGCAAAAACCCGACCGCGTTCTCCACGCTGCCCTTCTCGTTGCCCGAATACGGGTTGCAGAACCGGACCTCGAGCCGGTAATGCGCCACGAACGCGGAGAACACCCCGGTCAACGCGACCTCGCCCTTCGCGTTGCGCCGGCCGGCACCGGTCGCGTTGTCCATCACGATCACGGGAGGAACACCCCCGATATGCTCGAACACGAGCATCAGGCCATGGCACAGACACTCCGCGTTCTCGCCCGGCAACGCCACGCACAACCGCATGTTCGAATACGGCAACGAGACCACCAGGCAATGCACGTCCGCCATCTCGCCAGCGATCCGGGCCCGGGCCACGCCGAAATCGACCTGCATGCTGCCCGCCGCCCACTCGAGCCGCACGTACCCCTCGCGATCCGGCACGCCGCGGTTCGCCTCGCGCCACCGGTGCACGTAACGCATCGTGGTCGAATACTCGCCGTCGTAATCCGTCTCCGCCAGCAGACGGTCGTGCACGCGCCTGATCGTGTGCCGCTGCTTCCTGGGCAGCAGACGATCGGCCTCCAGCCACTCGTCCACCAGATGCGCGTACGGGTCGATCTTCGACCCGTACCTGCGATCCGCCTTCGGCTTGGGCGAGCAATCCTCCATATCCGCGTACTTCGCGACCGTCCCGCGATCCACGTGAAGACGCCGCGCTATCTGCGCGCGCGACATTCCCTGCCGGTCGAGTCTCCTGATATCTTGCACAATGGGCATCGGTATCGCCATGTTCCTTTCCTTCCCGAGCGCCGGCCGGCGGCAACCGGCCGAATCAAAACCGATTGGCAACTCGGGAATATACAGGCGGCGGCACCGATGCCTATCACATCACCGGGAAACGATGACGACACCGGGGAAAACCATCAGCCCACACTGCGGAAAAACACTGCCGAACCTGTCGAACAAACATTGAAGCAAAACATGCGGGTCGATGAGAATCGTGTATTGTGCACGGATTTCGACCAGTACCATTGTGTGATCAACCGGTGGCCGTGCGCCCCGCTGGATGCCGGCACATGGCCGCCGGACGAATACGACCGGTGGCTGGACGAGCATTGGGACGATCCCGCCGAAGTGAAAGCGATACAGTATAGGGCGAACGCGATCGTGGGTCCGAAACGGCTGCCTGACCGGTGGATACAGGCATGCCTGTGGACGATCACGCCGCATGATGTGGCCGATATCCGACCGGCATGCGGGAAACCGGATACCATTGGGAATCATGGATGATCTGAAGAGCAGGGCGGCCAGGTTCGCCGAATCATGGGCGGGACGAGGCGACGAGAAATCCGACACCCAACAGTACTGGCGTGACCTGTTGGACAAGGTGCTGCTCATCCCGGATACGAGCGACAGGCAGGTGCTCTGGTTTGAACGGCGCACCGCATTGGACGGGTTCATCGACGCGCTCATGATCCAGGCCCGCGTGCTCGTCGAACAGAAGAGCCTCGGCGTGGATTTGGACAGGCCGGAGCCACGTCAGGGAACCATGGTCACCCCGGTGGAACAGGCGAAACGGTATTCCGACAGCCTGCCGCCATCGGAACACCCGTCCGTGCTCATCACCTGCAATTTCGGATTGTTCCGCCTCTACGATCTGGAAGCCGACCCTTTGGCCCGTACGCCGCAATCGGAGTTCACGCTTGCCGACCTGCCGGAGCATATCAACGAAATCGGCCGCCTGTTCGCCCACGAGAACTCCCGTGTCGTCCAACAGGAGAAACTGTCCGTCAAAGCCGGCCGACGGGTCGCCAGACTCCATGACTCCCTGGCGGAATGCTTCAAGAACCCGGATGATCCGGCGGAGCATGATGCGCTGGCGATGCTGACCGTGCGCCTCGTGTTCTGTCTGTATGCGGAGGACGCGAACCTGTTCAAACCGGACGCGCTCCGCGACTATGTGGCGGCATCCACGCCCGAACGTCTGGGCGAAGACCTGTTCGATTTGTTCGAAGTACTGGACACTCCGATCGAGAAGCGGCGTCGTTACCTGCCGGAATCGTTGAAGGCGTTCCCCTACGTGGATGGTGGCCTGTTCGCCGACCGGATCGACGTGCCCCCGTTGACCGGGGAGCTGCGTGATGCCCTGCTGGAAATCAGCGAAGGCTTCGACTGGAGCGGCGTCAGCCCCGTCATCTTCGGTTCCCTCATGGAGGAAACCCTCAGCCATGACGAACGGCGCAAGGGAGGCATGCACTACACGTCCGTCAAGAACATCCACAGGCTCATCGACCCGTTGTTCCTCGACGGGCTGAAAACGGAACTCGAGGGAGCGGAGGCCAGGCCGGTCGCAGGCGGTTCCCGCACCAACGCGCTCAACAAGTTGCATGACAAAATCGCCGGCCTCCGGTTCCTCGACCCCGCCTGCGGGTCCGGCAACTTCCTGACCGAAACCTATCTGGAACTGCGTCGCATCGAGAACCGGATCCTCGCCGATTTGGACAAGGACGGGCAGCTCGCCCTCGATCTGGGCGACGACCTGAACCCGGTCAGGGTCAGCATCAGCCACTTCCACGGCATTGAAATCAACGGGTTCGCCTGCGCGGTCGCCCGCACCGCGTTATGGATCGCGGAACAGCAAGCATTGGATGATACCGAATCGACCATCAGTGGCCTGCCCCGGCTCCCGTTCACCGATACGGCCCATATTCAACAAGGCAACGCCCTGCGCCTCGACTGGAACGAACTATTACCCGGCGACCACTGCGACTATGTGATGGGCAACCCGCCGTTCATCGGACACCAGCAGCGCACGCAGCAGATCAAGCAGGATATGGAACTCGTGTGCGGCAAGGCCGGCGGAAGCCTCGACTACGTGGCCGGCTGGTACTACAGGGCCATCGACTACCTCAAGGACAATCAGTCGGCCGAGTTCGCGTTCGTGTCCACGAACAGCATCACCCAGGGCCAGCAGGTCGCGCCCCTGTTCGGCCATGTCAGGGAACGGGGATGGCACATCAGGTTCGCGCACCGCACGTTCATGTGGGACGCCCAGACCACCGACAACGCGAACGTGCACGTCGTCATCATCGGCTTCAGCCGGAACAAGGAGAAGCCGGCCCTCTACTCGTATGCGGACATCAAGGCCGAGCCGGCCGAAAGCCGGCCGGAGCACGTCAACGGCTACTTGCTCGCAGCGCCCGACGTGTTCGTGACGGCGCGCAGCCAGAAAAAGGGCCCGCTGTCCCCGATGCTGAACCTCGCGAACTTCGGCTCCATGCCGCTCGACAACGGCAACCTGCTGATCGAGACGCCTGAGGGCCACGCGGAGGCCATGGCCGACCCGATAGCCGCCAAATACGTGCATCCGTTCCGCATGGGCAAGGAACTTATCAATAACAAGGAACGTTGGTGCCTGTGGCTGGCGGACGCGGAACCGGGGGACATGCGCAAGTCGAAATTCATCTCCCGAAGAGTGGCGGCATGCCGTGAATACAGGGAGAACGCCACCAAGACTGGCGATGCATACAAGAACCGTTCGACGCCGTGGTTGTTCAGGGACAACCACCAGCCGGCGCACAACTACCTCGCCATTCCCGCGTTTTTCAGCGGCAGACGTGAATATGCGACGTGTGACTGGTACGGTCCTGAAATTATCGCCGGTAACAAGATCTACACCTGCGATGATCCGGACGGTTTCAATTTCGCCGTCATGGAATCGGCGATGTTCATGACATGGCAGAAAGCCATCGGCGGCAGGTTGAAGAGCGACCCCGGTTTCTCCAACACCGTTGTGTGGAACAACCTTCCGCTGCCGCAGCTGTCCGACGAACTTCGCCAGAAGGTCATCGACGCGGGACGTGGAGTCATCGACGCGCGCGCCAAGCATGAGGGCCAGTCCCTGGCCGACCTGTACGATCCCGACTACATGCCGACCGACCTACGCGCCGCCCACCGGGAATTGGACAAGGTTGCGGACGTGGCGTTTGGCGCGAGGAAATGGTTGAAGGACGATGATGATGCGCGTCTGCAAGTGTTGTTTAAGTCATACACGCGTATGACAGGTAGCAGTGAGGTGTGACAGTGGTAGACAAAAATCTAATCGTAGACACCATTAGTCAAATAGGTTCAGTCGCATTAGATGCGGCCCGAGATAATGCAATAGACAATGTCAATGAGGAAGTCAATCAGGCGTTAGCTTTCGAACGGAAACAGGAAAGGAAGCATGTTGCTCGTGTATTCGCTGAATTAGGTATTGACAGGCAGAAGGCAATCAATCTTCTCGTCTTTGAATGGGATACAGATAGAAGAGACGCTGAAGAGCTGATGTTGGAGGCTCATCGCA
>ENA-UPSX01000424-UPSX01000424.1-human-gut-metagenome-genome-assembly--contig:-NODE-424-length-12166-cov-27.353710_pt1 | contig 12166 bp, 8 predicted proteins | sample MGYA00250045_ERZ773367 | MGnify/ENA primary metagenome ERZ773367 (study PRJEB29103, sample SAMN06112033) | human gut metagenome | biome: human gut; feature: ankylosing spondylitis patient; material... | reverse complement strand
TTTTTTTTTTTAATGATACGGCGACCACCGAGATCTACACTCTTTCCCTACACGACGCTCTTCCGATCTGCTGAAAGGCATCCAGATTCCGGATAATATTTCGCGTGGTAGAAGTATTGTCCAGATCCACAACACCGGCAGGCAGGTCTGTCGGCAGTCCGTTCGCCATCAGGGTGGTGAAGAACAGATAACAGAATACCGGCGCAATAATCATGCAAAACAGATACAGCGGCCGGACGGCGATGCGCAGAACTTCTCGTTTGGCAATATTGAGCAGACACATAATTTCCTGTTTATTTATTGATCGTGCAGATTGCTGACATACCAGGTCTCAGGTTTTCAACAGCTTGTACGGGCTTGGCTTTCACTTCGAATGTTTTCAGATCATACTGTCCGGTTGTCTTGGTTGCCTTCCAGGCAGCATACGTTCCCAGATCTTTCATATAAGTAACCTTAAAGGTTGCTTCTTTTTCCAGGGCAGGGATATAAGCCTTGATTTCACCTCCGACGGAGAATTGCTTCAGGAAATCTTCACGGACATTAAATGTAACCCACATTTCGTTCAGGCGGGCTATATTCATAATCGGAGCTCCGGTTCCCACCAGTTCTCCTTCTTTGGGAAACACTTCGGTTACTTCTCCATCAGCAGAAGCCAGCAGATAGGTTTCGGCAATATAGGAAGCCACTTCGGCAACGGCTCCTTTGGCGCGTTCCACCTGTGCTGCCGCCATGGCTTTATCTTCCCGTTGTGCTCCATTCTTGGCCATTGTGTATTGAGCATGAGCTGCACGTTCGGTTGCCGCCATGGCATCATATTGTGCCTTGGCTTCATCGCGTTTCTGGGCAGTCATGACTCCCTGTTCAAACAGACGGTTGACGCGGTTGTAGGATTTTTCAGCAATCTCCAGACCAGCTTTGGCCTTTTGCCACATTTCAAAGGCAGCCTGCAACTGTTCGGCACGTGTGCCTCTGATTGCTTTTTCGTTAAGTGCCTGCGCTGCCTGTTCCGCAGCCTGTGCCTGCGAAAGTTTAGCCATGACGTCCGGAGCTTCCAGAATTGCCAGTGTGTCACCGGCTTTCACCTGGTCGCCTTCCGATACGAAATATTTTAAGATCCGGCCCGGTACTTTACTGGATACCCGGTATTCAGTCGCTTCTGCCTGGCCCTGGATGACTTCCGGTTCAGTTCCTAACGTAAAGAAGCCTATTGCGCTGACTACGGCAACTACGGCCACTAAAGTAATGAAAGCCAGCAAAACATTGTTGCGTTGAGTTTTTTCAGCCATATCTGTTTGTTATTTTAAAGTTCCCATTGATTTGTTTAAATATACTTCACTCATTTTTAAATCGATCTGAGCATCAATCTTTCCTGATTGAGCTGACAGCCAAGCTGTTTGTGCTTCCAGTACGTTACTGGTGGAAATTACTCCTTCCTTGAAGCCGAGATTGGCGTAACGCAGGTTCTCATTGGCTTTATCCATGTTTTTCTCGGCCATAATCAGACGCTTGGACGCTTCGTTTACTTTGTATGAACTTTGAGTAACCTGAAGCTCGACTTTCTCTCTGACGTCTTCCAGCTGATAGCGGGCAATGTTGGCTTCGGCTTTGGCTGCTCTTACCTTATAGATACCTTCTCCCCAGTGGAATACCGGAATCTTGACAACAACTCCGGCAGCCCACATTCCGCGGAACTTGTTTTCAAATCCGTTTATTAATGAAGGATTGGTGACCAGATAATTGGCGGTGAATGCAACAGACGGAAGAAAGTCTGCTCTGACTACATTGACCTTTTGCCGGTAGATCTGTGAAGCCAGTTCCAGGCTGCGCAATTCTTCCCGGTTGGCCAGGGCCGTATTTACATTGCTCTCCGTATATACGTTGGGCAGGCTGAGGTTCTCCATTTGTTCATCTGCCAGTCTTATTTCACTGTCTAAAGGCAGACCGCATAACTGGCAAAGCACCATTTTGGAAAGACTCAGGCCGTTTTCCACCTGTGTCAGAGTCATTTCTGCTTCATTGACTTTTACTTTGACGCTCAGTCCGTCCGCCTGGGTTGCAACTCCTTCTGCCACCATCTTTTCTACATCTGAATCCAGCTTGCGGACCAGTTCAACGTAACTCTCAGCCAGTTTTTTCTTATTGACCAGAGAAATGACCTGCCAATAAGCCTGATCTGTGTTTAGAATCAGATCCTGCATGCCTGTGGCATGTTGTGATTGGGCCAGCTGTTCTGCATATTTGGTGATCTTGTTGTAGGCGATGATCTTTCCTCCCATGAACAGCGGCTGCGTCAGTGTAGCGGTTCCTAATGTCATGTTTCGGGTATCCGTTCGAAAAGCATCCACGATACCTTGTCCTATGCCATTAAGTCCGGCACTGAGTCCGGGGATCATTCCGGCAAGAGGCTGGAGCAGAGATCCCAACATCGGGTTTGAAGCCCCCAGTTGCTGCAAGGCCTCTTGCAGCTGTGCTCCGGTAGCTGTTCCTATGTTGCTGATTGTCTGTTTCTGTTCGTCACTTAACAGAGAGATTTCTTTCTGCGTACGCATATACGCTCCCATGACATCAATCTTGGGCAGAAAATTGGTGAATGCCGCTTTCTTCTGATAGCGGGCTGCATTGATCTTTTCCTGTGAGATGCGTAATTCCTTGTTGTTGGCAAGGGCCAGCGTTCTGCAGCTGTCGAGAGTCAATACTTGCTGTGCATAGCTTCCGATAGCTATGCCAGTAAAAACGATGAGGCTTAAGATTCGTTTCATGGCCAATTGGGTCTTTGTGTTCTTTTGGTTGCTTATGCAACAGTGCAAATGTATGACATTCTAACAAACTTCCCAAGCATTTTGTTGAAAAGAGTGTCAATGCAACCAAAATTTAATGGAAATTATTCTTTGCCAGTTTCGGCTTTTTACTGATCGAACAATGGGTTACCTCTACATTCGGATTGGAACGTGTTGTCTCTGTGGCTGTGTCTTCTCCGGCAGGGAAGCTTCCTGTTGCCATTCTTGTGAATACAGGTGCCAGCAACATGTCTTCTGCCGTACCCAGCTCTCCAAGTTCTCCTGCATAGTTCTCGGCGAGTTCATAGTCCGGCTGCAGTCCGTTGTCAAAATAATCCTGGAATCCTTCGGCATTGCTGAGATACGCAGTTGTCAGCCACAGCTCCAGTTGCGGGCTCTGTTCATCGGTAAATAAACTTTGTGCCACATTCTTGCCGAAAGTTGCTGTACCAACCTGCAAAAGTCTTTCTTTCAGATAAGGACGCAGACAGTTTATGACTATTTCAGAGGCCGAAGCCGTATTGTTTGAAGTTATGATGTATAGATTCTCGTAGGCGAGAGGTGTTCCTCCGGGGATGAGCGAAGGTTCGAAAAGATAACTTTCCGTTTTCGCAATTTTGTCATTGTAAGTCATGTTCAGAAAAGTCTGTCCCATGGCATTCTGGGGAGCAAGCAAGGTACTCAGCAATTGAGATGTGCTGACATATCCGCCCGGATTGTAACGCAAATCAAGAATGATGTCATTGGGCTGGCGGGCAGCTATCTCAACGAACATATTCTGCAATGTTTCGGTATCATCTGCGCCGAAACTGTTGTAAAGAATATAGGCAGCAGTCCGGTTTCCGGCCGTGATAAAGCTGGTCTTCATCAGGTTGGTTTCTTCAATATACCGGGGAGCCGGAATTTCAGTAACTCCCAGTGTGTCGAATCCTTCTCCGTTATAGTTGCCTAAAGTGAAGGTATATGATTGAGTCGGTGCAGATACATATTTGCTGTAATCTCCGCTTCCTATCTTTTTGTTGTTGGCTGCAATGATCCAGTCTCCTCTTTTTAATCCGGCTTCTTCAGCAGGAGATCCCGGCTGGGTGTAAAGCACCCGTATGGCGTAGTCTCCGCTTCCTGTCCGTATCAGGGCTGCTTCATATCCGAATGTAGGGCTGCTGCTTAAGGCGCGGGAGACATTCACCGAGTCAATGTGAGAAAACAACGTACCGTTTTTCTGATCCCTGCTGGAGGCTGCATTTTTCAGGAAGTTCTCCGGAGGCTGGAAAAAGTCGAGGCTCTCTTCAGCAGGAATATCTTCATAAAAGAGATAATTCTGCTGCATGGTTTCGTAAATCCATGTTTTGCTGGCAATCAATGCATAATATTCTCCCGAGCGGTCTTCTCCACATGCCATTAATGTCAGGGAGATAACCGTTCCATAGATCAGACGGTAAAAAGCAGTTCTTTTCATGCGAAATCTTATTTCATGCTGAATGAACCTTGACCGATCATATTTCCGTCGGCAAAGATGTATACTCTGTAATTTCCAGAGGGAAGGAATTCTTCCACATTCCAGTATACCGTAACGGTTTGTTCTTCTCCGGTGTATTCGATGTATTTTTTGATGGAGTAGCCGATGTTTCTGTCTTCATAAGCAAAAGTATTGGCTTCGCTCTTGGTCAGAATATCATTGTCCGGTTTGGCGATCCGGATATACAATGTCTTGTTTCCTGTTTCAGCCGTAATATTCTTTACGATTGTAAACTGGATGGAGATCTTTTTGACGTCTTTCACTTTTCTGGCAGTCTTGCCCCGTTTGTTCATCGGATTGACGATAATATTGGTAGCATCCAGCTGTGCTGCAAGCGAGACTTTTTCGTTCAGACTTTTCTTTTCCTTTGAAAGTGTGCTGATCTGTGCTGTTGCTGCCGAATATTTATTCTTGACTTCCTGATTTTCTTTGGTCAGTTCTGCATTCAAGCGGTTCAGAGAGTCAATCTGTATGACATAAGTACGCAATACGGCACGTACTGTTTTCAATTCCTTCTTCAGACGCATGATTTCAGCGGCATTGCTGCTCTTGACCTGACGTAATTCTTCCAGCAGACGTTGGGTCTTCAGTTTTTCACTTTCCAGTTTTTCCCGCAAAGAGTCATTGTTGATCTGAATCTGCAGCTCGTCATATTGGGTGGCAAAGGTGCTGTATTCATTCTCCATTTCCTCTTTTTCTACAGCAAACAACTCGCTCATTTCCTTATTTTTCTGTGCTTCATGTACAGCAAAGAACGAAACTCCACCAGCAATTACCGCCAGAATGATAATAACTATAATCAGTTTTTTGTTTTTGTCCATATTGTATGAATGCTATGATTTTTGGCAAAAATACAATAAATCATTGAATAAACGAATAAAACCTTCAGATTAAAAACGTTCTAAACTTCCGCCGGTGAAAATTGGAAGCAGAACCGGGCCCTCCGCCGGGCTGTCGTTTTCTTGCCGGATACCTTGGACCGGTGTTGTTTTGTTCCCAGTTGTACAAAGCAATTTTGCGTATATTTCGCTTGAAAACTAAGGATATTCTGATCAGCTGACATGAGAAAGTTGATTGATTACCATCAGGCAATCAATCAACTTTCATTAGGAAATTTATCGACTTCCATATGGAAGTCGATAAAAAGATGAAGAATGTTTGATAAACTTTATCTCATGTTCGGACCTGATCCGTTCGATGGTTTGAGAGATGGATCAGTAATCTCTGTATGTTTCCAGGCAGCAAGAACGGTAATGGTCGGCGGCTTGTCCCGGAAATTCAGCTTATAGAACCAGAATGGCAGGAGGAGAATCATTGGATTGCCAGGATTGGAATTCCAAATTTGGAAAGAGAGATGCTCCTTGTCCGGTGATCCAGTTATTGAGAAGATTGGTTATTTTATAGGATGTCTGGTCTGTGAAATAATACGTTATGTTCATAATAGTGCCAGATCCCTTTTTCCCGATTCTTGTTGTGCCTTCGGGGTAGTAGCAATATTCGATGGTACATTTGTTTATTGTCTGATAGCAGAATGCATAGCATGTGGTTTTTAAACCTATGCAGTAACAATTGTAAATATTGCCTGAATTGCATGAGTGACAGAGCATGCCCTGCGTTTTGCTTCCCAGATCACAATTGGCACTGTAACTGTTGAGAAGAAATCCCTGGTTTACTCCAATAAGTCCTCCAATGTGTGCCACAGAGGCTTCTGTGTAAAAATCTTCCGTGGTACAATTGGCGATATATCCTAAATTATTGGATGCAATGCCTCCAACTTCTTTTCCTTCTGCATTGGCTGTTTCTGTGATAGATACATTTTTAACGCTGCAATTGGTGATTGTTCCCCAGTTTTCTCCAGCAATGAAGCCTATGCCTGTTTTTTCGCAAATGTGAATGGAGGAGTTCTGTATATGCAGGTTTCTAACGATACCGTTTTCTCCGATGCTTCCGAATACTCCAAACCGGTTTCGTTCTTCCGGAGTAGTTAAAGTCAGATTGGATAAGCAATATCCTTGTCCGTCAAAGATATCTTCAAATGATGATTGTTTTTGTGTATTGCGATATGCGATTCCAATTTCCATCAGCTGACTGCATTCTTCCGGAGTAAATTCGATGTCTGCACACAGCCTGTAGATGTTTCTTCCGTTTTCTTCGGTCCGGAATTCATCCAGACTACGTCCTTCGTAAGCCTCTCCGTTGATGAGATGGGTAAAGGCGATGAAATCTGCAGCCGTATGAATCCCTTGTGTGTCAGCATTCGAAAGAATGCGACAGGAATACGACGTACCTGCGGCGAAATGGCTTTCGGGCATGGATGTTTCATAGCTTTTTCCATCAGTTGTTTGTATGCAGATGTCTATTTTCAGATGTTCTGAGGGAGGAATGATCAGTGAATAGTTTCCGTCTTCGGCTTTGTTCAGTGTGACCGACTGCGGATTTTCTGTTGTTTCCATACTCAATGCTCCCGTCCGATGGTTCAGACCGGTTATGAGAACTGAGGGACGGAACGTAATGTTTTGCAGGGTTTGGTTGATTCCTGCTGCTACATGAAAGGTGATACAGGCAAAAAGATGTTTAAACGTCAGGTTGATCCGGTCACCTTTCCGGCAATTTTGCCGGTCGTACAGGATATCTTGCAGCTGTCCTTTGCCGTCATAAAAAAGTAGAGGATCCGTGTCGATATAAGGTGTATAAACGGTAAGTTCGGCTGCATTTCCATTTTCATTCCAGACGTCGGGCAACTCTCCCTCCCAGAATGTACCGTTGTAAGTCATGAGAACGTTGTCGGCTTCCATCCCTCCGGTGCTGAACAGGGAAAGCCTGCTGCCTGCAGGAAGTGTTGCGGCGGAGGTTCGTGATTCCAGGAAGCCGGAGTATTGGTTGCCCGAAATGAGAATGGATGGCGACGGAGTGAAACTTTCATCACTGGAGCATCCGAAAACCAATGAAAGCAGAAACAGGCAGAAAAGGCAGGAAGGTTTTATGGGAAAGTAACTTTTAGGGCATGTCATAAGGCGTTTTTCTTTTAAAAACGCAAAGCCTTATTCAAAGATACCTTTCAGGCTAAAAAAACGTTGCCGGGCTCTCACAGCCAGGCAACGTCTATGATTAATACAAATACAACTAAACGAGAATCTTCTATACTATATTAAATAGAAAGGATTATACAATACCCTGAGCCATCATTGCATGAGCAACTTTCATGAAGCCTGCGATATTTGCACCTTTTACATAGTTGATGTAGCCGTCAGGCTCTGTACCGTATTTAACGCATTGCTCGTGGATATTATGCATGATCTGATGTAATTTCTGATCAACTTCTTCTGCCGTCCAGCTCAGATGCATGGCGTTCTGACTCATTTCCAGTCCGGAGGTTGCTACACCACCTGCATTGACTGCTTTGCCCGGTGCATACATCATCTTGTGTTCGATGAATGCGTCGATAGCTTCCGGCGTACATCCCATGTTGGAAATTTCGCCTACGCACAATACTTTGTTCTGGATCAGCTGAGCAGCGTCTTCTCCGTTCAATTCATTTTGAGTTGCACACGGAAGAGCGATATCTACTTTAACTTCCCAAGGACGTTTTCCGGCAACAAAAGTAGCACCCGGGAACTTTTCTGCATACGGAGCTACGATATCGTTGCCCGAAGCACGCAGTTCCAGCATATAGTCAATCTTTTCACCGCTGATACCATCCGGATCATAAATGTATCCGTCAGGTCCTGAAATAGTAACCACTTTGGCTCCCAGCTGGGTTGCTTTCGTTGCAGCTCCCCATGCTACGTTACCGAAACCGGAGATTGCCACCGTCTTGCCTTTGATGTCAATACCCTTTTCGTCAAGCATATGTTTCACGAAATAGAGTCCTCCGAATCCCGTAGCTTCCGGGCGGATCAGAGAGCCTCCGAATTCCAGTCCCTTGCCTGTGAAGGTTCCGGTGAATTCGCGGGTCAGCTTCTTATACATTCCGAACATATAACCAACTTCACGGCCTCCAACACCGATGTCACCGGCAGGAACATCCATATCAGGACCTACATGACGCCAAAGTTCCAGCATGAATGCCTGGCAGAAGCGCATGATTTCCGCATTGCTCTTTCCACGTGGAGAGAAGTCTGAACCGCCTTTTCCGCCGCCCATCGGCAGAGTGGTCAGTGCATTCTTGAAAGTCTGTTCAAATCCGAGGAATTTCAGGATAGAAAGATTGACGGAAGCGTGGAAACGGATACCTCCTTTATAAGGGCCTATGGCATTGTTGAATTGTACGCGATAACCTAGATTTGTTTGTACTTCACCTTTGTCGTCTACCCATGTCACACGGAATGTAAAGATACGGTCCGGTTCTACCAGGCGTTCAATGATTTTTGCCTTTTCGAATTCCGGATGCTGGTTGTAAACAGGCTCGATGGAGAGCAGAACTTCCTTTACGGCTTGCAAATATTCCGATTCACCTGGATGTTTGGCTTCCAGGGAAGCCATGATTTGACTGATGTTCATACGTCGTAATGTTATAAGGTTTAACAAAATGAAATCTTTTGTATCTGCAAAGTTATGCTTTTTCGTCGCATGACAAAATGTTTCGGCCGGTTTTTGTGCTAAATAATGATAAAATGTATAGTCTCTCATTTCGGTATTGCAAAACTCACGGGAATTTCCGTTCTTTGCATAGAATAAGCTTAAATCCTGCTATATGCTCACAAAATTAAAATTGAACCGCTTCAAAGATACCCAATTCGCCAATCTGATGACGAAACGTATCTTTAATGTCTTGTTGGTTGCCAATCCGTACGATGCATTTATGCTGGAGGATGACGGTCGGATAGACGAAAAGATCTTTATTGAATATATGAACCTCAGCCTGCGTTATCCGCCGCGTTTCACGCAGGTTTCTACGGAAGAAGATACCTGGAGACAACTGGGAAATACAATGTTTGATCTGGTAATCTGTATGCCCGGATCCGACAACAGCGATACGTTTGATATCGGACGTCAGATCAAGGAGAAATATCCGCATATTCCACTGGTCGTTCTGACTCCTTTTTCCCACGGTATCCGGGCGCGTATGGAACATGAGGATCTGAGTATATTTGAATATGTATTTTGCTGGCTGGGAAATACGGATCTGCTCTTGTCCATCATCAAGCTGATCGAGGATAAGATGAATCTGGAGCATGATATCAATGAAGTTGGCGTTCAGATGATCCTGCTGGTGGAAGATTCCATCCGTTTCTATTCTTCTGTCCTGCCGAATCTTTATAAGTTTGTCCTCACCCAGAGTCAGGAGTTTGCCACGGAAGCTCTGAACGAACATCAGCGGACGTTGCGGATGCGCGGCCGTCCCAAGATTGTACTTGCCCGTTCGTATGAAGAAGCAATGGACCTCTATGAAAGATTCAAAAACAATATTCTGGGAATTATTTCCGATGCCCGTTTCCCCCGTGAAGGGGCCGTTGATTCGCTGGCCGGCATTAAACTGTTGGGAGAGATCCGCAAGAGTGATCCTTACATGCCGCTGATTCTTCAGTCGGCAGAGGAGAGCAACCGTGCCTATGCTTCCCGGCTTGAAGCTTCTTTCATCGATAAGAATTCCAAGAAAATGAATATCGATTTGCGGGATGCTGTTTCGCGGAATTTCGGTTTCGGCGATTTTATTTTCATTAATCCGCGTACGATGGAGGAAGTAGCCCGCGTTCATAATCTGAAGGAATTGCAGAATGTTATATTCTCTGTTCCGGCTGAGTCCCTGCAATACCATATTATACGCAACCATGTATCCCGCTGGCTTTATTCCCGGGCTATTTTCCCTGTGGCCGAATTCCTGAAGCAGATTCGTTGGGAAGGTCTGCAGGATATCGACGCTCACCGGAAGATTATTTTCGAAGCCATCGTGAAATACCGCAAGATGAAAAACCAGGGAGTGGTGGCTGTGTTCCAGCGCGACCGTTTCGACCGCTATTCCCATTTTGCACGCATTGGTGACGGATCGCTGGGAGGAAAGGGACGTGGTCTGGCTTTCATCGACAACATGGTGAAGCGTCATCCTGAATTTTCGGAGTTTGAGAATGCTTCAGTAGTTATTCCCAAGACCGTGGTGCTGTGTACCGATATCTTTGATGAGTTCATGGATACGAATCTTCTTTATCAGCTGGCTTTGAGCGATGCCGATGATGATACCATTCTGAGAGCCTTTCTGAAAGCCAAACTTCCCGACCGTCTGGTGGAAGACTTCTTTGCTTTCTTCGATGTAGTGAAAGCTCCGATAGCCATCCGTTCGTCCAGTCTTCTTGAGGATTCGCATTACCAGCCGTTTGCCGGTATCTATTCCACCTATATGATTCCTTATCTGGAAGACAAATATGAAATGCTCCGTATGCTGAGTGATGCGATAAAAGGTGTGTATGCTTCGGTTTATTATCGTGACAGCAAGGCTTACATGCAGGCCACCAGTAACGTCATCGACCAGGAAAAGATGGCCGTTATTTTGCAGGAGGTAGTCGGAACCCAGTATGGCGACCGTTATTATCCGGCCATATCGGGAGTGGCCCGTTCCATCAACTATTATCCGATCAATGACGAAACGGCTGAAGAAGGTACCGTCAGTCTGGCACTGGGACTCGGCAAGTATATCGTTGACGGCGGACTGACTTTGCGTGTCTGTCCGTATCATCCGGACAAGGTGCTTCAGACCAGTGAAATGGAAATAGCCCTGCGCGAAACGCAGACCCGTTTCTATGCGCTTGACTTGAAGAACAACGGACATAACTTCTCGCTTGATGACGGATTTAATCTCCTGAAGCTTACCGTAAAGGATGCCGAAAATGACGGTGCCCTCGATTATATTGCTTCCACCTACGATCCGTATGATATGGTGATCCGTGACGGAATCTATCCGGGCGGCCGTAAGCTGATTACTTTTGCCAATATCCTTCAGCATGATGTCTTTCCTCTGGCACGCATTCTTCAGCTTGCCCAGCAATACGGACAGGCAGAAATGAGGCGTCCTGTAGAGATTGAGTTTGCTGTTAACTTCGATGCGCGTACCAAGAGCGGTGTCTTCTATCTGCTTCAGATTCGTCCGATGGTCGATGTGAAGGCCGGACTTGATGAAGATCTTACCCAGATACCTGATGACCAGTTGCTGCTGAAGAGTGAAAATGCCCTGGGACATGGTATTATGGAAGATATCAGCGATGTGATCTACGTGAAGACGGAAGGCTATTCGGCTTCCAATAACCAGTTGATTGCTTATGATATAGAGAAGCTGAACCGCCGTTTCCTGGATGAAGGGAAGCATTATGTGCTGGTAGGGCCCGGCCGGTGGGGCAGCAGCGATACGTGGCTGGGGGTACCGGTCAAATGGCCGCATATCTCAGCGGCCCGTGTCATTGTGGAAGCCGGACTGACCAATTATCGGGTAGATCCCAGTCAGGGAACTCACTTCTTCCAGAATCTGACTTCATTTGGAGTGGGGTATTTCACCATTAATGCCTATATGAATGAAGGTATTTACAATCAGGAATTGCTGAACTCCATGCCGGCTGTGGAGGAAACGAAGTTCCTGCGCTGGGTACATTTTGACCGTCCGCTGACTGTGAAGATGGACGGCCGCAAGAAACTGGGAGTCGTGGTACTGCCGGAAGAAGAATAAGAACGAAAGAAGCTGTTATATAATAAGGAGGCGGGCAAATGTCGGTGGATGTTTGCCCGCCTCGGGCTTTTAAAAAAAAGACTTCGACGAATGCAATAAAACGTTTCGGCGTTCGAAGGAAAAGAATTCGACGTTTTTTAAAAAGCCCGAAGGAGATCGGAAGAGCACACGTCTGAACTCCAGTCACGTGGCCTTATCTCGTATGCCGTCTTCTGCTTGAAA
>ENA-UPSX01000418-UPSX01000418.1-human-gut-metagenome-genome-assembly--contig:-NODE-418-length-12236-cov-37.861913_pt1 | contig 12236 bp, 15 predicted proteins | sample MGYA00250045_ERZ773367 | MGnify/ENA primary metagenome ERZ773367 (study PRJEB29103, sample SAMN06112033) | human gut metagenome | biome: human gut; feature: ankylosing spondylitis patient; material... | reverse complement strand
TTTTTTTTTTTAATGATACGGCGACCACCGAGATCTACACTCTTTCCCTACACGACGCTCTTCCGATCTGTGGAAAGCTTCACAGTAAACTTTCTGGGAATGCAGATATTTCATCACCCGATCCACACTTTCACGATGGTTACAGAAAACAAGTGTAGAAGCATCGCCCAGCGAGCAAAGCAACTTATAAAGAGTTTCCAGTTTATCCTTGGCCGGTGAACACACCTTATATATATGTAAACGTTCAGAGACCTGTTCTTCCGGATTCAGGAAATCCAGTTTGACCGTCTGATTCAATCCCGTAAAACGGGGGATTTCTTCCGTATCGGTTGCCGAAAGAAGGAAACGGCGACGTAAAGCAGGAAGTTTTCCAATGACCTCCGCCATCTCTTCCTGGAATCCGAACTCCAGGCATTTGTCAAACTCATCAATGACCAGCAGACGGACCGTCGACGCGTCAAAATTCTGCTTATCCAGATGGTCGTTCATTCGTCCCGGCGTACCGATAATGACAGACGGACGTATTCCTTTCATGGTACGATGTTCTTCCATCGCCGGACGTCCGCCATAACAGCTCATAACATTCCAGCCCGTACCCATGGCCTTGAATACCTGCTCTATCTGCAAAGCCAGCTCACGCGAAGGAACCAAAACAACTGCCTGCACGCCATCCACTCCTTCCTTCAGTGAAGAAACCAAAGGAAGCAAATAAGCTAAAGTCTTACCGGATCCGGTCGGTGAAAGGAGAATCAGATCACATCCTTCCTGAAAGGCTTTCAATGATGCCTGCTGCATGGGATTCAACTGCTCAATCTTCAGATTGGCTAAGATAGTCTGGATATTCATAAGAGATCTTTCATTAGTCATTTGGTTACAAAGGTACAAAAAGCAGCCAATCCGCACAAAGTTTTCCGTCAAACCCTTAGATATTGGCTAGATTTTTACCAACTTTGCAAGCAATATCAAGATATGAACGATTCTTATGGCAGATAATTACATCGAACGACAATACGAACAGTACGAGGCCCGGAAAGCCGCCTGGGAGAAATCACGCAAAACGGTCCGTAAAAAGCCGGCCGTACAACAGCCGGAGCATAGAGCCGTATTACAGAACCAGGTAAAAAAGATTGTAGCCGTGCACGACCTTTCCGGAGTAGGACGTGTTTCCCTGACAGCAGTCATTCCCATTCTTTCTACAATGGGCTTTCAGGTCTGTCCCCTTCCAACCGCCGTACTTTCCACGCACACCCAATATCCGGAGTTTTCTTTCCTTGACCTGACCGAAGAAATGAAAAAGATCATTGAAAAATGGGAAAAGCTTCATATCAAGTTCGACACCTTTTATACCGGTTACCTCGGCTCTGCGCAACAGGCTCAGATCGTACAGTCCTTTATCCAGCGCTTCCGCCGTCCGACAGACCTGGTTGTTACAGATCCCGTATTGGGAGACAACGGTCATTTATATACAGGCATTACAGAGGAAATGGTACGGGAAATGCGACAGCTGATCCGTCATGCAGACATCATTACTCCTAACCTGACAGAACTGTTCCTTCTTCTGGACAAACCTCACCAGACCAGTTTATCGGATGCAGAACTAAAAACGTATCTCAAGGAATTGTCGGACGCAGGCCCTGAAATCGTAATTGTCACCAGCGTTCCCGTATGCGACAATCCGCACATGACTTCGGTCTATGCATACAACCGGAACGGAAACCGATACTGGAAAGTAACCTGTCCGTATCTGCCCGCCCATTATCCGGGCACAGGCGATACATTTACCAGCGTCATTACCGGAGCCTTAATGCAAGGAGACAGTTTGCCGATTGCTCTGGACCGTGCCACCCAGTTTATACTTCAGGGGATTCGTGCGACCTTTGGCTACGAATACAACAACCTGGAAGGCATCATGCTGGAAAAAGTGCTTCCCAACCTGAAAATGCCCATTCAGATCAGCAGTTATGAACTGCTGGAATAAGAATCCGGCTGACATCCGTCACGACTTCTTCAAAATCGAGCATGGCATTAAACAGGCATATTTTCCGATATGCAGGCAGATCTGCTACCCGGATATCCCGTTCCTGAATAATTCCCTGATCCAATAACCTCTGACGATGGGTTCCAGCCAGCAACGGACGGGCCGGCGTATCCCATCGCCGTCCGTCCCATAAGGCAACATTAGCTATGGAAGTATCCGTAATCAGCCCTTCCCGTACAATCAGCACATCGTCAGCTTCGCCCCGTAAAGCATACAGCTGATCCAGCAAGGAACGGTCTGCCTGTTTGTAACGGTATTCAATCGTATCACAAGCCAACAGCCTCAGCCGGCGAACCTGACGGGGCTGATAAGCAAAGTATTCCACGCTCTCAATCTCACGGCCATAAACAATCCGGCATCGCGTCCGCTCCGTATACTCCGGCACAATATAATCTTCCACATGCAAATCCGGCATTTCGCCCCACCAAGCGCGGCGAGTTGCGTTCAACCGCCGGTTGTGATAACCGGCATGCAGGATTCTTCCATGCTCCAGGCGTATGGTCTCAATAAATCGGCACATAAACTTTTCTTTTCATTTCCTCATACTCACTCTTCACATCACTCTGAAAGGTTATGCCTCCCCCACTTTTAAAAACCAGCCTGCCTTCGGGAGTCTGTTCCAGGAAACGGATCAGCACCGCACTGTCCAGATTCTGTCCGTCAAACCATCCTGCAACTCCCGTATAGAATCCGCGTTCTCCGGTTTCCGCTTCATGGATTATGTCCACCGTTTTCTTTTTAGGCGCCCCGGTAACCGATCCCGCAGGAAGCAGACGGAAGAAGAAAGTTCCCAGATGCTCCAGATAGTTTTCCGGCAAACGTCCCCGTACCTCCGAACTCATCTGAAGCAGCGGTCCGCAATGAGTCTGCAAAGTTTCCAGATAACGATAGCGGGGGACACAGACCTCCGTAGCAATCTGACTTAGATCATTCCGGATCAAATCGACAATCGTCGCATGTTCTGCCGTCTCTTTTTCATCAGCCAGCAAGCGGCCGGCAGCATCCGGCAAGGTTGCATCCAACGTACCTTTCATCGGATAAGAATAGATATATCCCTTCTGAATACGGACAAATATTTCCGGAGAGAAACAGGCAAAACAGTCTTTCAGCCAAACCCGATAGCGGGCCTTTGCATGTTCAAACACCTGCAAAAGAGTCAGATCGGTATCAACCGGAGTCATACAGGTCAGATTCGTCAGAAAAGAATTCCCCGCATGCAAATTGCGATAGACAATTTCAAATGAACGGCTATACGTTTCGAACGACTGCGGATGAGAAAGCCATGAGAATGACTGCGGATACGGGGTTTCGCACTCTCCGGCATTAGACATTCCCGGAAAAGCAAACCGGAGTTCATCCGCCGGAATACGGTCAAGCGGCTCTACCAGACACTTTTCTCCGTCAGCATCTGTCAGAAAGAAAAAAGGAACTTGCCGCCTTCCCCATTCATTCATACGGGAAACAGCCTCAGCCCGGGTAATAAAACTGATATTATTCATGTGTGCGACGTGTCTTAAAAGAAAGCAGATAAACAGTAACTCCCACGGCAATGCCTCCCATCAGCAACCGGAGCCACCAGGAGTCGAAAAGAAATACGATGCAATGTACAGAGGTAATCCACAATAAAGACAAGGCCAGTACCTTTGCCCGCAACGGGATGGCGCGATCCTCACGAAAGCTGCGGATATAAGGTCCCAGCCACCGGTGTTGCATCAACCAGGCATATGCCCGGGGAGAACTCCGGAAAAACAGGGCAGCCGCCAACAATAGAAAAGGAGTGGTAGGCAATACGGGAACAAAAATCCCGACAAAGCCCAAAGCGACTGAAAGGAAACCTATGACAAGAAAAACACATTTCATGGCGCAAATATACGATGAAAAAATGATCGCACAAAAATCAACGTTCAAATGCGAAGCCGCCCGTGCCCTGCCCTTTTCCCAAAGCAGCTTTACCCTGTTATCTCAGCTTTCAGCCAGACATCTCCGCCGTATCTTCCGGTCACAATACCGTTTACACTGCGCACAGATGTCATATCCCAACATGGCTCCCAAGATGAAATCCTCTTCCGGCGTCAACAGATTCAGCGGACGGTTCACCATCATACGGATAGCATCGATACATTCCGGTTTGCCGAAAAACAGATTGATCCGTTCCTCATCAACAGGCTGAATGACAAAACGAATACGCTGACTTTTCAAGCGGCGTACAGCAAATGCTTCATACTTCCTGTTAGTTGTATAAAGAACCATCTGCCGCACACCTTTCTTGAGTTCATAAATATGGTTCAGGAAAACCTTCAGCTCTACAGGATTTATATCAGGAGCAATCATACCAGATCCGCTTTCAGTATTTCCGCCCATGAAGCAATGCGGGTATCCGTCTGATCACTTTCATTCATCTCATCAAGAGCCAGACCTACAAAAAGCCCGTCAATCACGGAGATGGAAGAAGCATAAGTATATTCCTGTGCAGGAACGGCACCTATCCAGCGACAACCGGAATTCTTCAGGTCTCCATAAAGGATTCCCATTCCGTCACAAAAAGTATCCGGATAGGACTCCGAATCCCCACATCCGAACAAGCCGACCAGTTTGTCAGACAAATCCATTCCCTTCAGCACCTTGACACCATCATACCAGTCATCCTGCAACTCTCCGTCTCCCCATGTAGAGGTTCCGAGCAGAAGAACTTCATAACCGGAAACAAGTTCGGCTGTCAGTTTGCTTACATCGTGGACATCCGCAGAGGAAATGCCCAAAACATCGGCGATCCGGCCGGCAACAGACTCCGTAGTGCCAGTCGTTGATCCATAAAAAATTCCAGTCTTTTTCATATCTTATTCTTTCTTGATTTGACATTGCAAAGTAAGAGCAAGAAAGAGAGCTCTGAAATACCTAAAAATAATGATTTTTCAGAAAGTCCTACTTTTTGGAACATTTTTACCGACTTTTGAATACCATTCGTTTTCTTTTTTATCCTTTCCTTTGCAAATAAAATGCAAGCATCATGAAAATCAGCAAAACTCTTTATATACGATACCTGTTCGCGCTGCTTTTGCCGTTGTCCGGACTCTTGCAGGCCTGCGACATGATTGAGTATCATCCGTACGATCTCGACATTGACGGTGAAACAGAGGTCAATGCCAGAAATATTCAACGCATTGAAACGGCACTCGATGGGAAAAAGGAATTCTCATTTGCCGTCATCAGCGACACCCAGCGATGGTATGACGAGACGGAAGACGCCGTGGCCGACATGAATGAGAAAGGAGGCATCGACTTTGTTGTCCATACGGGAGATTTGTCCGACTTCGGGATGAAACTGGAATTCGAGAAGCAGCGGGACATCCTGAACGGCCTTTCCGTTCCTTATGTCTGTCTGCTGGGCAACCACGACTGTCTGGCAACCGGGAAAGAGGTGTTCAACCGTATTTTCGGAGAAGAAAACTTTTCATTTACCGCCGGAGACGTTCTTTTTATCTGCTTAAATACCAATGCGCTGGAGTTCGATTATTCAGATGCCATTCCGGATTTCTCTTTTCTGGAAAAGTTGCTGAAAAACCTTTCACCCGACATACGCAGAACAATCGTTGCCATGCATGCCGGACCGTATTCCGAACAGTTCAACAACAATGTGGCCAGAGTGTTTCAGCTGTATCTGCGCCAGTTCCCGGGCCTGCAGTTCTGTGTTTACGGACACGGACACAGTATCCAGGTAAATGATTTTTTCGATGACGGCATTTTATATTATGAATGTACCTGCGCCAAGAAACGGGCGTACCTCCGTTTTACCCTTAAAGAAAATGAATACCTGTATGAAGTGGTCAATTATTAAAACAGGATTATCCGCCTTCTGCCTGCTCCCTCTCTTCGCCTTGTCACAGACAACCGTACCGGCAGACAGTCTGACGCTGAAGCAGGAAAGGAAATGGGACAAGCGTGTACACCTGAAATACGAACGATGGGAAAGGCTGAAGCCTACGCATGCCAAAATGCAATATGCCGGAGGAATGGGCGTGACAGCCTTCGGCGTGGGATGGGATTATGGGAAACGGTGTCAGTGGGAAACCGACTTTCTGGTCGGATATCTCCCCAGAAAATATGCGGATCAGTTCAGACTGACCTTTACCGTCAAGCAGAACTACATCCCCTGGAGTGTCAGTTTCGACAGACACTGGGCCATAGAACCTTTCTATTGCGGCTTATATGTGACAACGATAGCCGGAGAAGATTTCTGGAAGAAAGAACCCGGACGTTATCCGAACCGTTACTACAAATTCAGCACCAAACTGCGTCCGTATATTTTCATCGGACAGAGAGTTGCATTCAGTCCGGAACATGACTTGCTCCGTTCTGTCTCTCTCTTCTACGAAGTGAGTACGTGCGAACTGTATCTGGTCAGTAAAGCAACCAACAGCAGTCTGAGCATGAAAGACATTCTGCGTTTCTCTTTCGGCGTCAAAGTACAGCTGTTCCGCGACAACCCTTAAATATGTTCCGCCACCGACTGACATCATGTTCTGTGAACTTAAAAGAGGTTTCACCGCACCCTGCGCCTCCAGACTGAGGACATTTTGTCTGACTGACAAGGCGAAGTCGATCGATTTCCAACAGGCAATCAATCAACTTCCAAATGAAAATCAATCGACTTGCAGCTGGAAATCGATACAGAAATAACATCCTTCTGCACCGGCCGAAGCATCGGTAAGCACGTAACGAACCTTGCGAAGGTGGAGCAGCTGCAGGATTTTATGTTGAACTCACGTTAAAAAAGCACTAAAACCGTCCCACGTTCCAAACTTTTAACTACCTTTGCCAGCAAGTAAAACAAAGGGGTGCCCTACCTGACGGGCTGAGATCATACCCTACGAACCTGATGCGGTTAGCACCGACGAAGGGATTGTTGCTTATCGGCATATTTTTCCTGCCCTCTCCCTGCTAGAGCACTCTTTGGATTTACTTCATACTTTTAAAGCAATTAAATTATGAAGATACTGGTAAACAACAAAGAGACCGAACTGACACAAGGAAATACCCTGGCTGATGTGGCCCGTCAGCTGGAACTTCCGGCTCAGGGAGTAGCCATCGCCTTGAACAACCGAATGATTCCCCGCGCCCAATGGGCTGAACAGACCGTAAAAGACGGAGACAGTCTGGTCATCATTAAAGCAGCCTGTGGAGGATAAAGTCATGGAATTACAATTCATCACTCATTACACTGACCGCTATTCCTACTTCGATTCGGCCTGCATGGCTCTCAAAGGCGGTTGCCGCTGGATCCAGCTGCGCATGAAAGATGCATCCGAAGCAGAGATCACCCGGGAAGCCTTGCGCATCCTGCCTCTTTGCCGCGAGCATGGAGCTACATTCATTATTGATGATCATGTGGAAATTGTGCGCAAGACCGGAGCCGACGGGGTACATCTGGGCAAAAACGACATGCCCGTAGATGAAGCCCGGAAGATTCTGGGCAAACAGTTCATCATCGGCGGCACGGCAAATACCATAGAAGATGTACGCCGCCTTCATCAGGCAGGTACCGATTACATCGGATGCGGCCCTTTCCGTTTCACGACGACCAAAAAGAATCTCAGCCCTATTTTAGGACTCGACGGGTACCGGAACATCGTTGCAACCATGAAACAGGAGCACATAGAGCTCCCCATCGTTGCAATTGGAGGCATTACCTGCGATGACATACCGGCCATCATGCAAACCGGCGTGTCAGGCATCGCCCTGAGCGGAACGATCCTGCGTGCAGACTCTCCCGCAGAAGAAACTCACCGCATTCTGGAAGAAATCCGAAAATACAGAACGTATAAATAACTAAAACCTTACATAAATGGAAAAACTTATCATCGCCGGACGTGAATTCCATTCACGCCTGTTTTTAGGAACCGGAAAGTTCAACTCAAACGATCTGATGGAAAAAGCAATTCTGGCTTCAGATACAGAAATGGTGACTGTTGCCATGAAACGCATTGAACTGGAAAACAAAGAAGATGACATGTTGAAGCATATTCTTCATCCTCATATCCAGCTGCTGCCAAACACCAGCGGCGTACGCAATGCCGAGGAAGCAATCTTTGCAGCCCAGATGGCCCGCGAAGCCTTCGGAACAAACTGGCTGAAACTGGAAATCCATCCGGATCCGCGCTATCTGCTCCCCGATTCTGTCGAGACACTGAAAGCTACGGAAAAGCTGGTTAAGATGGGATTCGTGGTACTTCCCTACTGCCAGGCCGATCCGACCTTGTGCAAACACCTGGAAGAAGCCGGAGCTGCAACCGTAATGCCTCTGGGTGCTCCTATCGGAACAAACAAAGGATTACAGACACGTGACTTCCTGCGCATCATCATCGAACAGGCAAACATTCCCGTCGTAGTCGATGCAGGAATCGGTGCACCCAGCCATGCAGCGGAAGCCATGGAAATGGGAGCGTCCGCTTGTCTGGTCAATACAGCCATTGCCGTTGCCGGCGATCCGGTAGCTATGGCCCAGGCCTTCAAGGAAGCTGTGATCTCCGGACGCCGGGCTTATGAAGCCGGACTGGGAACCCAGGCTGACAGTTTCGTAGCAGAAGCCAGCTCTCCTCTGACAAGTTTTCTGAATGAATAATCCGCTGCATCTTTTCATGCAGCGCAAAAGAATAACCGTATGAACCAACGAATCAAATTTTCACGATCTGAAAAAGTATATATGCCGGGAACTTTATTTCCTGAAATCCGTGTTGCCATGCGCAAAGTGAAACAAGTTCCCAGCACCACCTTCGAGAACGGCGAGAAAGTCATTACTCCCAATCCCGACGTGTATATCTATGATACCAGCGGACCGTTCAGTGATCCGAATATTGAAGTAGACCTGAAAAAAGGTCTGCCCCGTCTGCGTGAAGAATGGATAGTCAAGCGCGGCGACGTAGAACAGCTTCCGGAAATCACCTCCGAATACGGACGGATGCGCCGCGACGACCATTCACTGGATCATCTGCGTTTCGAACACATTGCCTTGCCTTACCGGGCTAAAGCCGGAAAATGCTGTACGCAAATGTACTATGCCAAACAGGGCATCATCACGCCGGAAATGGAATATGTGGCTATCCGCGAGAACATGAACTGCCGCGAACTGGGTATTGAAACCTACATCACTCCGGAATTTGTCCGCCAGGAAATTGCAGAAGGCCGTGCCGTTCTGCCTGCCAACATCAATCATCCCGAAGCAGAACCGATGATCATCGGCCGGAACTTCCTGGTCAAGATCAATACCAATATCGGAAACTCTGCCACGACTTCAAGCATCGACGAAGAAGTGGAAAAGGCTGTCTGGAGCTGCAAATGGGGAGGCGATACTCTCATGGACCTTTCTACGGGTGAAAACATCCATGAAACTCGTGAATGGATCGTCCGCAACTGTCCGGTACCCGTAGGAACCGTTCCTATCTATCAGGCACTGGAAAAGGTAAACGGCAAGGTGGAAGACCTGACCTGGGAAATCTATCGCGATACGCTGATCGAGCAGTGTGAACAGGGAGTAGACTATTTTACGATCCATGCCGGAATCCGCCGTCACAACGTACATCTGGCCGACAAGCGCCTGTGCGGAATCGTGTCACGAGGCGGTTCCATCATGAGCAAATGGTGCCTGGTTCACGACCGCGAATCATTCCTGTATGAACATTTCGACGACATCTGTGACATCCTTGCCCAATACGACGTAGCCATTTCATTGGGCGACGGTCTCCGTCCGGGATGTATCCAGGATGCCAACGATGAGGCTCAGTTTGCCGAACTTGATACAATGGGCGAACTGGTTGTCCGTGCCTGGGCCAAGAATGTACAGGCCTTCATCGAAGGACCGGGCCATGTACCCTTGCACAAAATCAAGGAAAACATGGAACGCCAGATTGAAAAATGCCACAATGCACCGTTCTATACACTGGGCCCCCTCGTAACGGATATTGCTCCGGGCTACGATCACATTACCTCAGCCATCGGCGCAGCCCAGATCGGCTGGCTCGGTACAGCCATGCTCTGCTACGTTACTCCGAAAGAACATCTCGCCCTGCCGGACAAGGAAGACGTACGGGTAGGTGTCGTGACTTATAAGATTGCCGCTCATGCTGCCGACCTGGCCAAAGGACATCCCGGCGCACAGGTTCGCGACAATGCCCTGAGCAAGGCACGCTATGAATTCCGCTGGAAAGACCAGTTTGATCTTTCACTTGATTCCGAACGGGCTCAGACTTATTTCCGTGCCGGACGTCATCTCGATGGGGAATACTGCACCATGTGCGGCCCGAACTTCTGCGCCATGCGCTTGTCACACGACTTAAAGAAAAAAGAACAAAAAGACTAAGGAATAGAAAAACATGTTTAGCGAAGAATTAGAAAAAATATCCTGGGACGAAACGACGGAACGCATCCTGTCGAAGACAGACGCTGATGTACGCCGCGCCTTGGCTAAAGAACATTGCGATATAGACGACTTCATGGCACTGATCTCGCCTGCAGCAGAACCGTATCTGGAAACAATGGCCCGGCTGAGTCGCAAATATACCGAAGAACGTTTCGGACGGACTATCTCCATGTTCATTCCGCTTTATATCACCAACTCATGTACCAACTCATGTGTCTATTGCGGTTTCCACATCAGCAATCCCATGAAGCGTACCATTCTGACAGAAGAGGAAATCGAAAACGAATACAAGGCCATCAAGAAACTGGCTCCTTTTGAGAACCTGTTGCTTGTTACCGGAGAGAATCCGGCCAAGGCGGGGGTTCCTTACATTGCCCGGGCACTCGATCTGGCCAAACCTTATTTTTCCAATCTGAAGATTGAAGTCATGCCTCTGAAAACGGAAGAATATGCGGAACTGATCAAGCATGGAATGAATGGAGTAATCTGCTTCCAGGAAACTTATAACAAGGCACATTACAACATTTATCATCCGCGGGGCATGAAATCCAAATTCGAATGGCGTGTCAATGGTTTCGACCGGATGGGACAGGCCGGCGTACATTCCATCGGTATGGGTGTCCTGATCGGACTGGAAAAGGAATGGCGGACGGATATCACCATGATGGCCTATCACCTGCGTTACCTCCAGAAACATTACTGGAAGACCAAGTATAGCGTCAACTTCCCCCGTATGCGTCCTTCCGAAAACGGAGGTTTCCAGCCGAATGTCATCATGAGCGACCGGGAACTGGCTCAGGTTACATTCGCCATGCGAATATTTGATCACGACGTGGACATCTCCTATTCAACCCGTGAACCGGCCAACATCCGCGATCACATGGCAACATTAGGAGTAACCACCATGAGTGCCGAAAGCAAAACGGAGCCGGGCGGATATTACACCTATCCTCAGGCCCTGGAACAATTCCATGTCAGCGATGAACGCAAGGCTGTGGAAGTGGAGAAAGCCCTGAAGGCTCTGGGACGTGAACCTGTATGGAAGGATTGGGATGCTTCCTTCGATTTATTCAAGACCGTAGGATGAAGACAGAAAACATGGAGCGCTATAACCGGCAGATAATCCTTCCGGAAATCGGCAAGACCGGACAGGAGAAACTCAGCAAAGCCCGTGTACTGATTGTCGGCGTTGGGGGACTTGGTTCCCCCATCGCCCTCTATCTGGCAGGTGCGGGTGTTGGTACGATCGGACTGGTTGATGATGATGTCGTAAGCGAAAGCAACCTGCAGCGTCAGGTGCTTTATACAGAAGACGAAATCGGTCTCTCCAAAGCTTTACAGGCACAAAAGCGTCTGCAGGCCCTGAACCATGACATTCGGATCAATGCCTATCCCACACGGCTCACGAAGGAGAATGCCGCATCACTGATTGCCAACTATGACATCGTCGTGGACGGTTGTGATAATTTTACCACCCGATACATAATTAACGACGCATGTGCCCACTGGGGACGTCCTTATGTATATGGTGCAATTCTGGCTTTCGAAGGACAGGTATCCGTATTCAACTACCAGGGAGGCCCTGACTACCGTACCTTATATCCCGATGAAGAAGAAATGCTTGCCATGCCTGCCCCTTTCAAAGGAGTATTAGGAGTTACTCCGGGAGTAATCGGCTGCATGGAAGCCAACGAAGTCATGAAAATCATCGGGGGTTACAGATCGGAAGAGCGTCGTGTAGGGAAAGAGTGTAGATCTCGGTGGTCGCCGTATCATTAAAAAAAA
>ENA-UPSX01000417-UPSX01000417.1-human-gut-metagenome-genome-assembly--contig:-NODE-417-length-12244-cov-37.576970_pt1 | contig 12244 bp, 8 predicted proteins | sample MGYA00250045_ERZ773367 | MGnify/ENA primary metagenome ERZ773367 (study PRJEB29103, sample SAMN06112033) | human gut metagenome | biome: human gut; feature: ankylosing spondylitis patient; material... | reverse complement strand
TTTCAAGCAGAAGACGGCATACGAGATAAGGCCACGTGACTGGAGTTCAGACGTGTGCTCTTCCGATCTATATCATTATCTTTCTCATCGGCGCAGGCATCATGTTCTATATGGCGTGGCGGAGCTGGTCGCGTCGGCGCAGGCTCATGACCCGGGGCGAAAAAGTAGAGGCCGCAGTGGCGGGCACGGTGCAGAGCCGGGATGGCGAAGCCTATCTGCTGGAATTTTCCACCGCAGGCGGCATCCACCATCTCCATTATCCCAAGTCCGCAAAGGGCAGAGAGCTGGCGCAGGGCGCGGTCGTTACCCTTTATTATGACCCGGACGACCCCGCCAAGATGTACGTTGAGGGTGATAAGTCCGTTCTGGGCGCGGAAGTGCTGTACATCGTGCTGGGCATTGTGCTGCTGGTGCTGATGGCCGGCATCGTCCGCTGAGAGGGAGGAGAAGAAAGATGAAACTCGAACATTTTGGGATGGCGGAGCCGGGCGACTGCCGGGTGGTCTTTTCCGCGACGGCGGCAGAGCTGGAAGAAGCCGTGCAGGCCGTAAAAGCCGCCCCGGGGGCTGCGCAGGACGAAGACGATCTGCGGACGGCGGCGGTGAACCGGGCAATCCTGGAGGGCTTTTCGCCCCTTTTCGCCCAGCTGATGGCAGAGTACGGCTTGCAGCCTGTCACAGACCCGGATTTTGAGCTGCTGGCGGTGAACCGGGCCGAGGGATTCCGGGTGGGGGCGCAGTTCTTCTGTCTGCCGCCGCTGGAGCTGGGGGGATACACCGGCTTCGTCCAACCCATCCAGCCCCGGCCCATCCGGGAACTGACCATCGAGTTGGAGATCAACCGGAATCACGGCGACGAGGACCGCGCCGCAGACGCCAAGGGCAGGAGGGAACTCCGGGCCAGAGTGACACAGGAGATCTACGCCCAGCGCTGCCAGCAGGCCCGCGCCGTGGCCGAACAGGCCCTCATCGCCCAGCTGGGCACACAGGTCAAAGGCCCGCTGCCCAAGCAGCTCGTGGCGGGCAACTACTTTGCCGAACAGCGTCAGTTCAACCTGCGGATGCAGGCCAACGGCATCAACTTCGACCAGTATCTGAAGGTGCAGGGCCAGACCGTAGAGGAGTTCCGCGCATGGCTCCACACCGAGGCGGAGCGCAAGCTGCGCAGCCGGATGGGTCTGCTGCTGGTGGCGCAGCGAGAGCAGCTCTGGCCCACGGAGGCCGAGGTGGAGGAGGAACTGGCCCGCTGGGATGACAAGCGGGACGGAGAGCACACCTTCCCCTCAAACGACCGCCGCCACGCCGCGCAGCGCATCGCGTCCAGCCGGGCCGCTGCCTTCGTGCTGGCCCACTCCACCCTCACACCGCCGCCCGCTGAGCCGACGGTGCTGAAGGCCGGAAGCTGAATCTCATTCTCTGAGCTTCTTTGTTAAGAATCTGCGAAGTTTTTGCAAAGTTACCCTTGAAACACTGGTTTCTTAAATGGCGTCGTGGTATGCTACGATTACACTTATCAGGAACAGCAGGGCACTGCCGTTTCCGAGATCATAAGCTTTGTTCGTCCCGCTCCAGCCTGCCCGGCACGCCAGTGCCTCTCCCCATGGGAGAGGTGGCTGCAAAGCAGACGGAGAGGGTGAGGAGGAGATCCCATGAAAGAAGTCAAGACCCCCAAAAAGCCGCTGGCCATCTATTACGCCATCGTGCTGCTGGTGCTGATGCTGCTCAACTTCGTGCTCGTGCCGTGGATGAACGAACGGCAGATCAAGGAAGTGGACTACGGCACCTTCATGTCCATGACCGAGGAGAAGAACATCGGCCGGGTGGATGTGGAATCCAACCAGATCCTTTTTACTGATAAAGACGAAACGCAGGTCTACAAGACGGGCCTCATGAACGACCCCGACCTGACTCAGCGCCTCTACGACGCGGGCGCGCAGTTCTCCAGCGAGATCGTCGAGCAGGCCTCGCCGCTGATGAGCTTTCTGTTGAGCTTCGTGCTGCCCATCGTCCTCTTCGTCTGGCTGGGCAATGTCATGAACCGGAAGCTGATGGAGAAGGCCGGCGGCGCGAACTCGATGATGTTCGGCGGCGTGGGCAAGTCCAACGCCAAGGTCTATGTCCAGTCCACCCACGGCATCCGCTTCGTGGATGTGGCCGGCGAGGACGAGGCCAAAGAGAATCTGCAGGAGATCGTCGATTATCTGCACGACCCCAAGAAATACGAGGAGATCGGCGCTTCCATGCCCAAGGGCATCCTCCTCGTCGGCCCTCCGGGCACCGGCAAGACCATGCTGGCGAAAGCCGTGGCCGGTGAGTCCAATGTGCCTTTCTTCTCGATCTCCGGCTCGGAGTTCGTGGAGATGTTCGTGGGCATGGGCGCCTCCAAGGTGCGCGACCTGTTCAAGCAGGCGAAGGAAAAGGCTCCCTGCATCGTCTTTATCGATGAGATCGACGCCATCGGCCAGAAGCGCAACAGCGGCCAGCTGGGCGGAAACGATGAGCGGGAGCAGACCCTGAACCAACTGCTCACCGAGATGGACGGCTTTGAGGGCAACACTGGTGTCATCATCCTCGCGGCCACCAACCGCCCGGACTCCCTCGACCCCGCCCTGACCCGTCCCGGCCGCTTCGACCGCCGTGTGCCCGTCGAGCTGCCCGACCTCAAGGGCCGCGAGGAGATCCTGAAGGTCCACGCCAAGAAGGTGGCGCTTGCCCCCGGCATCGACTTCAACACCGTGGCCCGGATGGCCTCCGGCGCTTCCGGCGCAGAGCTGGCCAACATCGTCAACGAAGCCGCTCTGCGGGCTGTCCGCTCGGGCCGCAAGAGCGTGACGCAGGCTGACCTTGAGGAGAGCATCGAGGTGGTCATCGCAGGCTACCAGAAGAAGAACTCCATCCTCACCGACAAGGAAAAGTGCATCGTGGCCTACCATGAGGTCGGTCATGCGCTGGTGGCGGCGCTCCAGAGCCACTCCGCCCCCGTCCAGAAGATCACCATCATCCCCCGCACCTCGGGTGCGCTGGGCTATACCATGCAGGTCGAAGAGGGCAACCACTACCTCATGACCAAGGAAGAGCTGGAGAATAAGATCGCCACCCTCACCGGCGGCCGCGCCGCCGAGGAGGTGGCCTTCCAGTCGGTCACGACCGGTGCATCCAACGACATCGAGCAGGCCACCAAGCTGGCCCGCGCTATGCTCACCCGCTACGGCATGAGCAAGGAGTTCGACATGGTGGCCCTTGAGACGGTGAACAACCAGTATCTGGGCGGCGACACCTCGCTGGCCTGCTCGTCCCAGACCCAGCGGGAGATCGACCAGAGGGTCGTGGAGCTGGTGAAGGCCCAGCACGAAAAGGCCATCCGGATCCTGACCGACAACCGGGCCAAGCTCGACGAGCTGGCAAAATATCTGTACGAGAAGGAGACCATCACCGGCGACGAGTTCATGGCCATCCTCGAAGAAAAAGCATCGGATGAAAAATAAAATGAAAGCGCTGCAATAATCCGGCCGCCGTATCCGTATTCATTACAGATACGGCGGTTTTCTGATGCGCCGTGTCACAAATAAGATAGTGATCTGGGAAAACCCCTCCGTCAGCGCTGACGGAGAGGTCGTCCCCCTACAGGAGGATACGACATATGAGACTGAACAAGAACACTGCACGCCGTGCCGCTGCTGCGGCCGCTCTGCTGACCATGACCGCTGCAATGAGCGTGGGCGCTTTCGCTGCCGATGACACGGTCGTCGCGGGCTATCTGCCCCCGCAGGCCGAGAGCGTCATGACGCAGGGCGACATCGCCCTCCACTCCGATGTTCCGGTGGGGGAGGTAGACCCCAACTACGGCGGCTACGCCTCCCCGGTGGAGAATCCCATTCAGGGCAACGTCATGATGATCTCCGACGCAGCGGAGGAAAAGCACGAGGCCCGCTACACCGTCAAGGGCCTGCTGGGCAAGCAGGTGCTTTATACCGCCCGTCAGGAGGGCTGTGTGCTGACGCTGGACGCTCCGGATGACAACGCCACCTTCCGGGCTACCATCCTCGATATGCAGGCCCTGCTGGATCAGGGCGTGAGCACGCTGGTGTTCAAGACCGGCAAGACCTCCACCACCCTGAACCTGACCCTCCTGTGCGAGGGCCAGAAGTCCGGCACCAAAGTGACCCTGCGCCACCTCGGCAGCAGCGCCCGCCTCACCGTGGGCTTCCGCAGCCGCCGCGACCTCATCGTCGGTCGCTGAGCCGCAAACGAACCGTTTTCTCTCCTCTTTTCCAGTGATACGAACAGCAAGAAGGCCCGCTGCATTCACCGCAGCGGGCCTTCTTGTATGTGTTCAGATGGTATCGTCCGGGCCGCTCCCGCTCTGCTCCGAGTCGTAGAGGAGCATCAGATGGTTTGCACTGGCCTCCAGCTGGCTCTTGGCCTGACGGAGGTTCGCTTCCTCCGTCTCGTTCATCTTCTCGGGCTTATCCTTCCGCAGGCAGCGGCGGAGGTTCGCCACATCGGCTTTGATGCGGTTCTTCTCCTCCTTGTCCAGCTCCTTCTTGCACTTTGAGAGGGCTTCGTCTACCTTATAGGCCAGCACCTCGGCCTGATTGTGGAGGTCGAGACGCTCCTTGCGGCGGCTGTCCTCGGCCTCGTAGGCGGCGGCGTCCGCCATGGCGCGCTGGATCTCGTTCTCCGAGAGGTTGGTGCTGCCGGTGATGGTGATGTTCTGCTCCCGGCCTGTACCGAGATCCTTGGCCGATACCTTGACCACGCCGTTGACGTCGATGTCAAAGGTGACCTCGATCTGAGGCTTGGACGAGAAGCTGGCCCGGATGCCGTTCAGCTTGAACTTGCCGAGGCTCTTGTTGTCCCGGGCAAAATGCCGCTCGCCCTGCAGGACGTTGATCTCCACGCTGGTCTGCATGGGGCGGGCCGTGGTGAAGAGCTGGCTCTTGCGGGTGGGGATCATGCTGTTGCGGGTGATGAGGGGGGTGGCGACGCCGCCCAGCGTCTCAATGGAGAGGGTCAGAGGGGTGACGTCCATCAGCACGAGGCCCTGCGCTGCTGCGCCGGTGGCACCAGCCAGCTTGCCGCCGCCCTGCAGCAGGCCGCCTTGTACGGCGGCACCCATCGCCACGCACTCGTCGGGGTTGAGGCTGTGGCTCGGCTCACAGCCCAGAAGCTCTTTTACCTGACGCTCGACGGCAGGCATCCGGGTGCTGCCGCCCACCAGAAGCACCTTGCCCAGCTGGGAGGCCGAGATGCCGGCGTCCCGCAGTGCGTTCTGCACAGGGGCCACGGTCCGGGCCAGCAGGTCGCCGGTCATCATTTCGAACTGGGGGCGGGAGAGGGTCAGGTCGAGGTGGTGGGGGCCGTCCTTGCCCACCGCGATGAAGGGGAGATTGAGCTGGGCTGAGAGGGCGCTGGACAACTCCTTCTTTGCCTTTTCGGCCTCTTCCTTCAGGCGGCCCATGGCGGCGGGGTCGCGGGAGAGGTCGATGCGGTCAGACTTCTTGAACTCTGCCACCGCATACTCTACGATGCGCTGGTCGAAGTCGTCGCCGCCCAGACGGGTATCACCGCCGGTGGCCAGCACCGTGAAGGTGCCGTCCTCGATCTCGATGATGGAGACATCGAAGGTGCCGCCGCCGAGGTCGTAGACCAGGATCTTCTGGGGCGCTTCGTTGTCGAGGCCATAGGCCACGGCTGCGGCGGTCGGCTCGTTGATGATGCGCAGGACGTTCAGGCCCGCGATGCGGCCCGCGTCCTGCGTGGCCTTGCGCTGACTGTCGTCGAAGTAGGCCGGGACGGTGATGACGGCCTCCGTCACCGGCTCGCCCAGATAGCTCTCGGCATCGCGGCGGATCTTGGTCAGGATCATGGCGCTGATCTCCTGCGGGGTCAGGTCCTTGCCGTCGATGTGGACGCGGTAGTCGCTGCCCATATGCCGCTTGATGCTGGACACCGTCCGTCCGGAGTTGGCGGCGAGCTGGCGCTTGGCCGCGCCGCCCACCAGCCGCTCACCATCCTTGGTGAACGCCACCACACTGGGGGTGGTGCGTTCGCCCTCTGCGTTGGTGATAACGACGGGTTTGCCGCCCTCCACCACGGCTACACAGCTGTTGGTGGTGCCAAGGTCAATACCGATCACTTTGCTCATTCTGGTCGTCCTCTCTGCTTTTGCGACGCGCATATTTTCTCATAGGTATCATACCGGTCCCGTATGACGATTCCTTGGAGCATTTGTAAAGATTTTGTGATTCAGCCCGACTCGTTCTCGAGCAGCTGGCGGATGACGCGCTCGGTCTCATCCAGCCAGCTCCGGGCCGTCTCGTCGCCTTCCTTCTGGCGGATGAGAAAGCCCTGCTTTGCCTCGGACAGCTGGGCCAGCGCCTGCTTGCGGGAGATATATTGCGTCTCATATTGGGCCACCCGGAGGCAGACCTGCGGCATATAGGCGATGTCGGGGGTGGAGGCGCAGAGCTTCTGGGCTTTGCGGTAGGCCCGCAGGGCTGCGCCCGCGCCCTTGCCCTGTACCATGGCGTCGTCGCCCAGTGCAACCCATGCGGCTACGTCTCCGGCCTCGGCGGCTTTTTTCCAGAACTTCCGGGCCTGCGCGGGGCTTTTGCGGCAGCCTTTGCCCTCATAGAGCAGCTCACCCATCATGGCGAGGCCCTCGGCACAGCCCTCCTCGGCGGAGAGCTGATAGAAGTGCATCGCGTCGTCCCAGCGGCCCTCGGCCATGGCCCGGTTCCCGGCCCGCAGCTCCTCTTCGCCTGGCTCGCTGGTGTCGTGGCCGGCATGGAGCAGGCCGTTAAGGAGCGAGCAGTCCAGCGTGGCCGAGCTTGTCCACGGGTCGATGACTACGCCGTCGATGTGGTCGGAGTCCAGCGCCGACTGCATGGCGGCAGACAGGAGCATTTCGGCCATGGGGCGGCTGGCGGTGCCCTTGTCGGCCTCCGCTGCCCGCACCGAGGTGAAGAGGGGCAGATAGCACCGGCCCTTCTGGGTGTGCAGGGTCCAGAACGGCAGATCCTTGGCCTTCTCCGCCGGGACGGGGTGCTCGGCCCACAGAGCCGCGCCGTCCGGCTGATCGGACGAGGCTTCCAGCGGCACCAGCACCCGGGTGTCCAGCTCGAGGGCATAGTTGATGGCGTTCATCAGCGCCCAGAAGCTCTCCTCGTTCTGGCCCTTATAAAGCGCAGCCACTGCCCGCTCCACGGCGGGGCAGCCTGTGCCCAGCGGCCCATACTCCGGCAGCTTTTTGCGGTCTGCCGCGCCCACCGGGCGCAGCCGCAGCCGTGCTGCTCCATCCTTTGCCATAGCATCCACCATTCTTTCGTTCGAGATTCCTTTCCAGTATAGCAGGATTTTCCGTTTTTCTCAATCGAAAACATGGCATTCCGGCTTGGAATGCGCTATAATAAAGAATATTTCGACTGGAATACATCAAAGAAAGGAAGAATCGAACCTTGAATAAAATGCTTCGCTACCTCAACGGCTACAAGCGCGAGAGCGTGCTTGCGCCGCTTTTCAAGATGCTGGAAGCCACCTTTGACCTGTTCGTGCCGCTTGTGATGGCCGACATCGTCAACGTGGGCATCGCGGCCCACGACTTCCGCTACATCCTCGTGCGGTGCGGCATCCTGCTCCTGCTGGCCTTCGTGGGCCTTGTCTGCAGCCTGACCGCCCAGTATTTCTCGGCCAAGGCCGCAGTGGGCTACTCCACCGGCCTGCGCCACGCGCTGTTTGAGCACATCCAGCGCCTGAGCTTCACCGAGATGGACACCATGGGCACCAGTACCCTCATCACCCGGATGACCAGCGACGTCAATCAGGTGCAGAGCGGCCTGAACCTCTTCCTCCGGCTGTTCCTGCGCAGCCCCTTCGTGGTGTTCGGCGCGATGATCATGGCCTTTACGGTCAACTTCCGCGCCGCCCTCATCTTCGTGGTGGCCATCCCGCTGCTGTGCGTCGTGGTCTTCGGCGTCATGGTCATCACCCGGCCTCTGTATAAGGCGGTGCAGGCGCGGCTCGACCGCGTGCTGGGCCTGACCCGCGAGAACCTTACCGGCGTCCGCGTCATCCGCGCCTTCGACAAGGAGAAGACCGAGGTGGACCGCTTCGAGGACGCCAACGAGCTGCTGACGAAGATGCAGCTCCATGTCGGCCACATCTCTGCCCTGATGAACCCGCTGACCTATGTCATCATCAACCTCGCCATCGTGGCGCTGCTGTATGTGGGCAGCATCGAGATCAACATCGGGGGCATGGCCTCCGGCGACGTCATCGCGCTGGTCAACTATATGAACCAGATCTTGATCGAGCTGGTCAAGCTGGCCAACCTCATCGTGCAGGTGAGCAAGGCGCTGGCCTGTGCAGGCCGTGTGCAGGCTGTGCTGGACACCGAGCCGGGCATGGAGTTCCCGCAGGAGCCGGCCGGTGAAGTCCCGGCGGAAAAGGCCGGCGACGCCGTCCGCTTCGACCATGTGGGCCTGACCTATCAGGGCGCAGGTGCACCCAGCCTCTCCGACATCAGCTTCACGGCCAAGCGCGGCCAGACCATCGGTGTCATCGGCGGCACCGGCAGCGGCAAATCCAGCCTCATCAGCCTCATCCCCCGCTTCTACGACGCCACCGAGGGCAGCGTGGAGATCATGGGCCGCCCCGTCCGGCAGTACCCCCGGGCCGACCTGCGGGGCAGGGTGGCCGTGGTCATGCAGAAGGCCCAGCTCTTCGGCGGCACCATCCGTTCGAACCTGCTCTGGGGCAACCAGAATGCCTCCGAGGCCGACCTCTGGGCCGCGCTGGAGACGGCGCAGGCTGCGGAGTTCGTCCACTCCAAGCCCCTCGGCCTCGATGAGCCGGTGGAGCAGGGGGGACGAAACCTCTCCGGCGGCCAGAAGCAGCGCCTGACCATCGCCCGCGCCCTCGTGGGCAGGCCCGACATCCTCATCCTCGACGACAGCGCCAGCGCGCTGGACTATGCCACCGATGCGGCCCTGCGCAGGGCGCTAGCCGCGCTGCCGGGCGATCTGACCGTCTTCATCGTCAGCCAGCGTGCCGCCAGCCTGCAGCACGCCGACCAGATCATCGTGCTGGACGACGGCCATATGGTGGGCCTTGGCCGTCACGCCGAGCTGCTGGACAGCTGCCCGGTCTATCGTGAGATCTACGAGAGCCAGTTCAAGAAAGGGGATGCGCAGAAATGAGTGCAAAAGCAAAAAGCAGGCTGACTCCTGAGCAGCAGAAGGCCACCATGACCCGGGTGCTCCAGAAGATAAAGCCCTACGGATTTTTTGTGGGGTGCAGCCTCGTTGTGGCCGCAGTGAGCGTTGCGGCCCAGCTGTATATCCCCATCCTCTGCGGCGACGCCATCGATATGATGCTGGGCAGGGGCAGCGTGGACTTCACGGGCGTGCTGCGCATCGTGTATGAGATCGTGGCTGTGGCCGTGACTGCCGCCTTTGCGCAGTGGCTGCTGAGCGTCTGCAACAACCGTATCACCTTCGCGGTCAGCCGCGACCTGCGGAATGCCGCCATGCGGAAGATCCAGACCCTGCCCCTCTCCTACCTCGACAGCCACCCCTCCGGCGACATCGTGAGCCGGATGGTGGCCGATGTGGATACCTTCGCCGACGGCCTGCTGATGGGCTTCACCCAGCTGTTCTCGGGCGTGCTGACCATCCTCGGCACCCTGCTGTTCATGCTGCAGCAGAACGTGCCCATCACGCTGGTGGTGGTCTGCATCACCCCCCTGAGCCTCGTGGTGGCCAGCTTCCTCGCCAAGCGCAGCTATGGCTACTTCCAGAGCCAGAGCACCGTCCGCGGCGAGCAGACCGCCCTCGTCAACGAGATGATCGAGGGCCAGAAGGTCGTGCAGGCCTTCGGCCATGAGGCGCAGAGCCTTGCGGCCTTCGATGAGGTGAATGGCCGCCTGCAGGATGTGAGCCTGAAGGCCATCTTCTTCTCCAGCCTGACCAACCCCGCCACCCGCTTCGTCAACAACATCGTCTACGCAGGCGTCGGCCTCGTGGGTGCGCTCTACGCGGTGGGCGGCGGCATCTCCATCGGCCAGCTGAGCATCTTCCTGAGCTACGCCAACCAGTACACCAAGCCCTTCAACGAGATCTCCGGCGTCGTGACCGAGCTGCAGAACGCTCTGGCCTGCGCGGCCCGGGTGTTCGAGCTGCTGGACGCCGAGGACCAGTGCTCCGAGGCGGAAAACGCTGCCCGGCTCGAGCCGGACGGCCACGTCCAGATCGAGGATGTCTCCTTCCGCTACCTGCCCGACCGCCCGCTCATCGAGGGGCTGTCTCTGGACGTCAGGCCCGGCCAGCGCATCGCCATCGTAGGCCCCACCGGCTGCGGCAAGACCACCCTCATCAACCTGCTCATGCGGTTCTATGACGTCAACGGCGGCGCCATCAAAGTTTCCGGCACCGACATCCGGGATGTGACCCGTGCCTCCCTGCGGGGCAGCTATGGCATGGTGCTGCAGGACACCTGGCTGCGGGCCGGTACGGTGCGGGAGAATATCGCCTACGGCAGGCCGGATGCCACCCTCGACGAGGTGGTGGCCGCAGCCAAGGCCGCCCACGCCGACAGCTTTATCCGCCGCCTGCCCGAGGGCTATGACACTGTCATCGCCGAGGACGGCGGCAACATCAGTCAGGGCCAGAAGCAGCTGCTCTGCATCGCCCGCGTGATGCTCTGCCTGCCCCCGATGCTGATCCTCGACGAGGCCACCTCCTCCATCGATACCCGCACCGAGGTGCGCATTCAGGCGGCTTTTGCCCGGATGATGCAGGGCCGCACCAGCTTCATCGTGGCACACCGCCTGTCCACCATCCGGGAGGCCGACGTCATCCTCGTGATGAAGGACGGCCACATCGTGGAGCAGGGCGACCACGACACGCTGCTGGCACAGGGCGGCTTCTACGCCAAGCTCTACAACAGCCAGTTCGAAGGCGTGGAGACCTGAGAGGGGGAGAGACGCAAATTTTGGAAAATTTTGCCGACGCTCACATGAAATCGTTTCAGTTTCGTCATGAGACAAACTGCTTGACAGGGGCGGAAGGTTTTGCTAAAATGAGGTCACTTTGAACAAAGCGCAAATGCGTTGACGGGGAAAAAACGATCTTCTTCTGCGTGCAGAGAGCCGCCGGGTGGTGCAAGGCGGTGCAGAGGGTTTCGGTTACTGGCCCCTGAGCGGCAGGGCTGAAGCAGACAGTAGGCCCTGACGGAAGCCCACCGTTATCCGGGCAGCGATTCGCCCCAAAAAGCCGATCGTGCAAAGTGGCTGTGTGCTGAGCACAGCAAAGAGAGTGGTACCACGGGTGCCCTGTAACAGAAATTACAGGCTCTCGTCTCTCAGAGGATTTCGTCCTTTGAGAGACGGGAGCCTTTTCGTTTGTGGGAAACGGCCTCGCCCTCTCCGTCATTGCTTCGCAATGCCACCTCTCCCAAAGGGAGAGGCTTTTGGCTCCCCCTTTGGGGGAGCTGGCGCGAAGCGCCTGAGAGGGCAAGGCTGTTCCCCAGAAGTGCAAAACGTAAGTCAATAGGAAGCTGGAGGAAAACAAAATGATGGACGCTACCAAGTACGCACCGGGATATTACCCGGTCCCCGCCGGTTATGACAGCTGGGTCAAGAAGGACCACATCGAGAAAGCTCCCACCTGGTGCAGCGTGGACCTGCGCGACGGCAATCAGGCCCTTATCGTCCCCATGAGCCTCGAGGAAAAGCTGGAATTCTTCCAGATGCTGGTCAAAATTGGCTTCAAGGAGATCGAAGTCGGCTTCCCGGCTGCCAGCGAGACGGAGTACGAGTTCCTCCGCACCCTCATCGAGAAGAACATGATCCCCGACGATGTCACCGTGCAGGTGCTGACCCAGTGCCGCGACCACATCATCCGCCGCACCTTCGAGGCTGTCAAGGGCGCACCCCGTGCGGTCATCCACTTCTATAATTCCACCTCCGTCGCCCAGCGCGAGCAGGTGTTCCACAAGTCTAAGGAGGAGATCAAGCAGATCGCCATGGACGGCGCAAAGCTGGTCAAGCAGCTGAGCGAGGAGTATGAGGGCAACTTCCTCTTCGAGTACAGCCCCGAGAGCTTCACCGGCACCGAGGTGGACTACGCCGTTGAGGTCTGCAACGCGGTCCTGGACATCATGCAGCCCACCCCCGACCGCCCCATGATCATCAACCTGCCGGTCACGGTCGAGATGAGTATGCCCCACGTTTACGCAAACCAGAT
>ENA-UPSX01000401-UPSX01000401.1-human-gut-metagenome-genome-assembly--contig:-NODE-401-length-12498-cov-46.485629_pt1 | contig 12498 bp, 9 predicted proteins | sample MGYA00250045_ERZ773367 | MGnify/ENA primary metagenome ERZ773367 (study PRJEB29103, sample SAMN06112033) | human gut metagenome | biome: human gut; feature: ankylosing spondylitis patient; material... | reverse complement strand
ACCCATTTCAAGGGCCACGAATCCACCGGCTTCGGCGGTACTCTCAAGAACATCGGCATGGGCTGCGGCTCCCGCGCGGGCAAGATGATACAGCACGCCGCCGGACACCCGGAGGTGCAGCAGAGCCTGTGCCGCGGCTGCCACCGCTGTGCGAAGGAGTGCGGCTCCGATGCCATCACCTACGATGCCAACAACAAGGCTGTCATCGACCAGACCAAGTGCAAGGGCTGCGGCCGCTGCATCGGTGCCTGCAACTTTGACGCCATCTATTCCCAGTGCGACAGCGCCAACGAGATGCTGGACCGCAAGATGGCCGAGTATGCGGCTGCCGTGTGCGCCGGCCGTCCCTGCTTCCATATTTCTCTGGTGCAGGACATCAGCCCCAACTGCGACTGCCACGGCGAGAACGATGCTCCCATCCTGCCGGATATCGGCATCTTTGCCTCCTTTGACCCGGTGGCGCTGGATCAGGCCTGCGCAGATGCCTGCCTTGCCGCAGCACCGCTGCCCAACAGCCAGCTCAGCGCAAACCTTGCAAAGCCCGGCTGGAACTGCTACCATGACAACTTCAAGGATTCCAACCCCAACATCGAGTGGAAGGCCACGCTGGAGCAGGCCGAAAAGATCGGCATGGGCACCCGCCAGTATGTGCTGAAGAAGGTATAAAAATCAGAAACAGAAGGAATGCTGCACATGGTCAGCATCCTCGCCCTCTCCGTCACCTACGGTGCCACCTCTCCCAAAGGGAGAGGCCTTGGCAAAGAGATGGACTTTGCGTGGACTGCCAAGGGCTCCCACCTTGAGGAAAGACTTCCCCCGACCGGGGGAAGATGTCGCGCAGCGACAAAAGGGGGAATCTGGCGAACGAATGTGAGCCTGAGAGGGCGAGCCCGCTAAAGAAAAAAAGCATCTGCAACAAAATCGCTGATTCTGAAATTCAGAAGCGATGGCTGTAGATGCTTTTTTGTTTTATTAAGCCTCGCCGTTTGTCTCCGGCACGCAGTCGTCCAGCACGGTCTGCAGGGCCTGCCAGTTCTTCAGGGTGCAGCCGGGCAAAGCGTCCGGGTCAAGGCCGGCGTCCTCGATGCGGCCGGTCATGCTCTCCTTGTCGCTCAGCAGGCTCAGCGCGTCCGGCTCGATCATCGTCCAGGCCTCAGCAAAGCTCTCCTGCTCGTCGGCGTCCAGGGTGTCGTACCAGTTGTAGAAGGCTTCCTGCACAGCATCCGGCGTGCGGGAGGCAAGACGGGCGTCTTCCGCCCACTGCAGCAGGGATGCCGCTGCGATCACCGATTTCAGCGAGCAGCCGGACACGCCCGGGCCCCAGCCGAGGCAGGGCTCAAAGGCGGCAGAGGTTCCGGTGATGGAGAAGATGGAGTTCTCGTCAAAATCACCGGGGTTCAGCCCGGAGGTGTCGGCCCGGGTGGTGGAATCGGGCAGCACTTCGCTGGAAGCGGGGGCGCTCTGGGAATTGCTGGCAGAGCTGGGCACTTCGGAGCTGCTGGCAGCAGTGCTGCAGCCGGCCAGAATGCTGCAGGCCAGTGCGGCGCACAGCAGAACAGAGAGGATGCGGGTATATCTTGATTTCATAGCAGTGTCCTCCATGAGCAGTGCCTTGGCGCAGAGGCCGCAGCACCTCAAAACGATACACCCTAAGTATACGTTCTGCGGCAGCGGTTGTCAATCGGACGGGGCAGAACGAATTTCAAGTGGGGGAATCGGCACCCTGCACAAAGAACGGCGGCATTTTTAGGAGCTTTGCATTCTTGACATTTTCCGCAAAAATCGGTTGACTACAGATAGGACTTTGCCGCATCGGCGGCCGGAAAGGAAGAAAACGCCATGAAACACCGGTTCACGGCCGCACTGGAGCGGTTTTCCCGCGCGATGCTGGCCCCGCTGACCTATCTTTCGGCGGCGGGCCTGCTGCTGGCAGCAGGGGCCCTGCTCACCAGCACCGCGCTGTCCGGGGCGCTGCCGCTGCTGCAGTGGGGGCCGGTGCGGCTGATGGGCAGGATCCTTTACAAATGCCTGTCGGCGGTCATCTCCAACCTCAGCGTGCTGTTCTGCACCGGGCTTGCGGCGTCGCTGGCAAAGCAGGAAAAGCATCAGGCGGCGTTCATTGCGCTGATGAGCTACTTCATCTATCTCACCGCCGGCAATGTCACCCTTGCCGAGCTGGGCCTGCTGGCGCAGCCGGACGGCCTGACCGGCCTGTACGGTGCAGGCCAGACCAGCGTGCTGGGCATCCAGACCGTGGATACCGGCGTATTCGGCGGCGTGCTGCTGGGCCTGCTGACAGCCCATGTGTATGACCACACCTGTAAAAAGGCCCACAGGGGGATCCTAGGCGGCGTGTTTTCCGGGGAGCGGTGGTCCTTTACCTGCATGGCAGCGCTGGCGGCGGTGCTGGGCTTTGGGGCCTGTTTTGTCTGGCCTCCGGTGCAAAAGGCCATCGGTGCCATTACCGGCTTCCTTGCGGCGTCCGGCAATATCGGCCTGTTCCTGTACGGCTTTCTGGAGCGGCTGCTCATCCCCACGGGCCTGCACCATCTGGTGTATATGCCCTTCCAGTTCTCGCAGCTGGGCGGTCAGCTCACGGTGGGCAGCGTCACCTATACCGGTGCCTATGTGGTCATGATGACCGAGTACAATCTGGGCCTGCCCTTCTCCGATGGCATCGTGTGGATGTACACCGGCTTTACCAAGACGTTTGGTTACTTTGGCATTGCGGCGGCATTCATCTTCTGTGCCCGGCGCGGCAGCCGCCGCAAAACGGCGGCTCAGCTGCTGCCGCTGGCCTTCACGGCATCGCTGGCCTCGGTCACCGAGCCGATGGATTTTCTGTTCTGCTTTTCGGCACCGGTGCTGTGGCTGGCCCACGCGGCCATTTCCGGCGCGTTTATCGTGCTGCTGCACCTGTGCCATGTGACCGCCTTTACCTCCAACCTTCTGGGTTCGCTGGCAATGAACCTCTCTGCCGGTGCGGCCCGCACCCATTATCCGGTGCTCTACCTGCTGGGCCTTGCCCAGATCGCGGTGTACTTTGTGGTCTTCACGGCGCTCATCAAAGCGCTGGACCTGCCCACGCCGGGCCGACGCCCGGAGGAGCCTGTCCGGCCGGAAGCGGCACCGCTGGACGATGCCGGGGTGGAAAAGCTCATCGCAGCCCTCGGCGGGCGGGAGAACATCTGCACGGTGGATAACTGCTTTACCCGCCTGCGGGTCACGGTGCAGGATGCGGCCTTTGTCCGGGAGCAGGCGCTGAGGGCGCTGCCCTGCAGCGGGGTGGTGCAAAACGGCTGCAATGTGCAGATCGTTTACGGCATCCGTGCGCCGCAAGTCCGGCAGGCAGTGGAGCAGCGGCTGGACAGGGTGGTCTGTTGACCTTTGGCGGACGGGCAACTATAATAGGGAAAAAGCGGCTTCCCGCGCAGAGCGAAAGGTTTTTTGTGTTGCGCCGATTTTGAGTCGCTTATGCGACAAACCGTGCGGGTAAGCTTGTGCACTATCTGCTGCGCGACAGCCGCAGGCTGACAGCAGCAACATGCCGTTTCCCGTTACGACCCCTTCCCGTGAAAAAGTAACTCCGAAACGACCGCGGTTGCGCAGCAATGAAAGCCCCAGTGGGGCTTTCAAGCGGCAGAACGGTCTTGCGTTAGCAAGATGGAGGGGCTTCGCCCCAACAAGTTCCGCAGTCGTTTCGGAGTTACAAATTTAAAAATAATATTTCCGCTGATATTGCCAAAGCGAACGCGTCGGCAATTTTAAATCGTCCAGCGGTTGAAAGGACCCCCAATGCAAAACCAAGCACATTGTGATAAATCGGAGATAATACCGCCAACCGGCCGCTTTGCCCCCAGCCCCAGCGGGCGGCTGCATCTGGGCAATCTGGCCTGCAGCCTGCTGGCGTGGCTCAGTGCCAGAAGCCGGGGTGGACGCATCGTACTGCGCATTGAGGATCTGGACGCCGAGCGCTGTCCGCGGCTCTACGCCGACCTGCTGGAGCAGGACCTCGACTGGCTGGGCCTTGTCTGGGACGAGGGCGGCAGCACCGGCGGGCCGAACGGCCCCTATTACCAGAGCGAGTGCGCGGAGATCTACGCCTCCGCCTTCCGGAAGCTGGAGGACAGGGGTCTGGTGTACCCGTGCTTTTGCTCCCGCGCCCAGCTGCACGCGGCCAGTGCGCCCCATACCTCAGACGGCAATGTCATTTACCCCGGCACCTGCCGGGGCCTGACCGCCGCCGAAATTGCAGAAAAACGCAAAAAGAAAGCCCCGGCCTACCGCCTGATGGTGCCGGATGAAGAGATCACATTCGTGGACGGCTGCATGGGCCAGCACACCGAGAACCTGCTGCGGGACTGCGGCGATTTCTATCTGCGCCGGGCAGACGGCGTGTTTGCCTATCAGCTGGCCGTGGTGGTGGACGATGCCCGCATGGGGGTCACCGAAGTGGTGCGCGGGTCAGACCTGCTGTCCTCCACGGCACGGCAGCTGTACCTGTACCATCTGCTGGGCCTGCAGGCACCGGGGTTTGCCCACTGCCCGCTGCTGCTGGCCCCGGATGGGCGGCGGCTGTCCAAGCGGGACGGCGACCAGAGTCTGGAAAATCTGCGCACAAAATACACCGCGCAGGAGATCGTGGGCAAGCTTGCCTACGCCTACGGCCTGCAGCCGGAGCCTGCGCCCCGCACGCCGGAAAGCCTGATCGGGGAGTTTTCCTGGGCAAAGGTGCCAAAGCAGGATGTCTGCCTGCCGGAAGGGCTGTTTTAAAGCAAAAAGAGAGCGCTGTCGTTGGACAGCGCTCTCTTTTTGCGTATCAGTTCCACCGCATCTGCGGCACTTCGCTGCGCTCCTCGGAGCGGGTGAACAGGGCATCCAGTGCCAGTGCCAGCAAGGCACCCAGCGCCACATCGATGCAGCTGTGCTGCTTGAGCAGCACGGTGGAGCACACGATGGAAGTGCACAGCACAGCAGCGGCCGGACGCATCCAGCGGCGGCGCGGCTGCTCAAAAATGCGGCAGCGGTAGTACGCCAGCAGCAGCGTCACCGAGTTGAACACATGGATGGACGGGCACACATTGGTGGGGGTATCGGTGCGGTACAGCGTCCGCACGGTGCGGGCAAAAAAGTCGTTGCCCGGCACATAATAGGGCCGCAGGGCAAGGCCGGTGGGAAGGATGACATAGCAGGCCAGTGCGATGGTCATGCCGGCAAACAGCGGCAGGCACAGCCGCCAGAAGTCCTCCCGCGGGGCACGCCACAGCAGATAGAACAGTGTGAACGGGATCCACACGAACCATGCAAAATAGGGGATGACGGCATATTTGCAGAAGGGGATCAGGTCGTCCAGCCGGCAGTGCACCAGCACCAGATGGGGCATGGAGATCCGCGTCTCCAGAAAATTGAATGCGGAAAGATAAAACAACAGATAAAGCGCCATAAAGCAGATGGGATGGCGCGAAAACCAACTGCGCTTCATTGAAAAAGCCTCCTTTTTGCAGAAGCAAAATCTCTTAGCATTGAGAAATTATACGCCGGGAATGTGACAAAAACAAGAAGGAAAGCGGATAACATTACTGAAAAACAAATGAATTATTTGTGCGTATTGCGTAAAAAATGGGGTAAATCCGCAGCGCAGCTTTGGTTACGGGAATATAAAAGGGACTGCCGCACGAAATAATGTGCAGCAGTCCCTTTGTACAGTTTCAGATAAAAAGCCTATACCCAAAGCAGAAGGCATACCGATCACCGGGTCCTCAGATCACATTCTGTTCCAGCCACTTGCCGCGCACGAAGCGCACAAAGAAGCACAGGGAGCGGAACGCCCAGTCCAGATACATGCCCATCCAGATGGCCAGCAGGCCGCCGTGGAAGGCCAGCACACACAGGTAGCAGAAGCCCACCCGGAAGGCCCACATGGACACGATGCTCACGGTCATGGTAAAGCGGGCGTCGCCTGCCGCACGCAGGATGTTGGGCATGGTAAAGCTGGAAGGCCAGATGAACAGCGAAACGATGTTGAACCACACCATCACTTCCAGCGCCATGGCGTAGGCCTCGGGCGAGAGGCTGAACAGGCCCAGTGCAAATTTGTTGGCAAACAGGAAGGCTGAAAGGTTCATGAACCATGCGCCGCAGTAGGCAAACAGCATCAGGCGGCGGGAGTAATACACAGCCTGATCCTTTTCGCCTGCGCCAAGGCACTGGCCCACCACGGTCAGTGCGGCCATGCCCACGGCGTTGGCCGGGATGTTCAGAAAGGTGGTGGTGGTGTTTGCCACGGCGTTGGCCGCAATGGCGGCGGTGCCAAGGGTGGAGGTCAGGCTGGAAACGGACAGCTTGCCGATCTGGAACATGCCGTTCTCGATGCCGGCCGGGATGCCCACCCGCAGGATCTGCCGGATGAGCCGTGCTTTGGGGGCCAGTGCACGCAGGCCGTCCACACGCAGCGGGCAGTCGGGCTTCTGCAGCAGGTACAGCACGGCAAAGCAGGCAATGGCGCGGGACACAAGGCTTGCCAGCGCTGCGCCCATGACGCCCATTTGGAAGCCGTAGATCAGCACGGCGTTGCCGCCGATGTTCACCACGTTCATCACCAGACTGGACAGCATGCTGATCTTGCTGTTGCCCTGCGCCCGGAACAGGGCCGCACCGGCGTTGTACAGGCCGATGAAGGGGTAGCTCAGGGCCGAGAGCAGAAAGTAGGTCTCGGCATAGCGCATCACATCCGCGTCGATGGAGCCAAAGATGCCCTGCAGGATGGCATGGCGGCCCGCCGCCACAACGGCGGCCACCAGCAGGCTGAAGCTGGACAGGAGAAACAGGATCTGCGCGGCGGCGTTCCGGGCGTCACGGGGTTCCTGCCGACCGATGTACTGGCTGGTGACCACCGCGCCGCCGGTGGCCAGTGCGCTCATGATCTGGATCATCAGGGTGTTGAAACTGTCCACAAGGCTCACGCCCGAGACGGCGGCTTCACCCACCGAGGACACCATCAGGGTGTCCGCCAGACCGATGGTCACGCTGAGCGCCTGCTCTGCGATCAGCGGCAGCAGCAGGGCAATGAGCTGCTGCCGGGTGAACAGCGGCGGCTTATGGAACGCGGGCGTTTTGGTTGCTGTCATAGGTTCCTCCGTAACGGTAACGAGATGCACTTGGATACATGACCTATATCATACAGCAGAACGCGCAGAATTACAAGAGATGGATACAACAAATCGGAGAAGCTGCTTTTATAAGCATTGCATACCGCCTTGTCCGGGAGCCAAAAGCCGCACCGCAGCGCGTTTGTTCCGCTTTACCCGTGCAGGCAATTGTGCTAAAATAAATCTGAGGTGCACCGCGCTGTGCAGGAGCGGGGAGTGCACCATGGTAAATGAGATCAACATAGAAGGTAAACCAGGACCCAAAGGGGGAACAATATGCCCAAAACAGCCCATAAGGTCGTTGTCATCGGACATCGCAATCCGGACACCGACTCCATCTGCTCGGCCATTGCCTATGCAGAACTGAAAAACAAGACCAGTGATCTGGTCTGCGAACCCCGCCGTGCAGGTAAAATGAATCAGGAGACCGAGTTCGTGCTCAAAAAATTCGGGGTCAGGCCCCCGCGCATGTGCACGGACGTCAACCCCAAGATCCGGGATGTGGACTACCGCGAAATGCCCGGCATCCCCGGCTCCACCAGCCTGCGCAAGGCGTGGGAGATCATGCGCGACAAGCAGATCGACACCCTGCCCGTGACCAGTGCGGACAACGAGCTGGAGGGCGTCATCACCGTGAAGGATATCGCCACGGCCAACATGGACGTGTTCGATACCGGCATCCTTGCCAAGAGCCGCACCAGCTTCCGGAACATTCTGGAAACGCTGGACGGCACCATGGCGGTGGGCAGCGAGGACGACGTCTGCACCACCGGCCACATCCGCATCGGCACCGCCACGCCCGAGATGCTGGAAAGCACGGTGGAAAAGGGAGACATCGTCATCCTGACCAACCGCTACGAGAGCCAGCTGTGCGCCATCGAGAAGGAAGCCTCCCTGCTCATCCTGTGCAACAATGCAAAGGTGGGCCGCACCATCCAGCGCATTGCCGAGGAGACCGGCGTTGCCATCATGACCACCCCGGTGGATACCTATGCTGCCGGTAAGCTCATCAGCCAGTGTGCGCCCATCTCCTACTATATGACCCGCAGCGACATCATGAAGTTCACCCTCGTCACGCCGGTGGCCGATGTTACCCGCGTGATGGCCAAGGTGCGCCACCGCTATTTCCCCATCCTCGACGAGGACGGCAAATACTGCGGCATGGTCAGCCGCCGCAACATCATCAATCTGCGCAAGCGCCGCATCATTCTGGTGGACCACAACGAGGCAACGCAGGCGGTGGAGGGCTTCGATCAGGCCGAGATCCTGGAGATCATCGACCACCACCGCATCGGCAGTCTGGAGACCAGCGGCCCGGTGTACTTCCGCAACCAGCCGGTGGGCTGCACCGCCACCATCGTCACCCAGATGTACGACGAGAGCGGGGTGGAGATCCCCCAAAAGACCGCCGGTCTGCTGCTGGCGGCTATCCTGTCGGACACGCTGGTGTTCCGCAGCCCCACCTGCACCCCCATGGATGTGGGTGCCGCCAACCGTCTGGCAAAGATCGCCGGGGTGGACATCAACGAGTTTGCCAATGAGATGTTCGAAGCCGGCGAAAAGCTGGACGGCAAGACCGCCGAGGAAGTGTTCCTGCAGGATTTCAAGGTATTCATGTGCGGCGATATCCGCTTTGGCGTGGCACAGGGCAGCTACATGACCCGCAAGAACCTGACCGCCGCCGAAGCGCTGCTGAAGCCCTATCTGGAAGAAGCGCGCAACAAGCAGAACGTGGAGGATATCTACATGCTGCTCACCGACGTGCCCAAGGAAGAAAGCGTGGTCATCAGCAATGGCCGCTATGCCTCCGAGGTGCTGGCCGACGGCTTTGAGACCCAGCCCGCCGAGGACGGCAGCTTTACGCTGCCCGGTGTGGTGAGCCGCAAAAAGCAGTTTATCCCGGCCCTTATGACCGCGTATCAGGAGCTGTAAACGGCTTGCGCCCTCTCCGTCATTGCTTGCGCAATGCCACCTCGTTCCCCTTTCTGTCGCTCACGTGACATCTTCCCCCGGCCGGGGGAAGTCTATCAAAGTGAGAGGCCTTGGCAGTCCATGCAAAGTCTCCGGTTTCGCTAGAGACTCTCCCTTTGGGAGAGCTGGACGCGAAGCGGCCTGAGAGGGCGAGCACGCTAAAAAAGGATGTGTGCCAATGTTCGATTTTTTGACCAGAAAGGCAAAGGATGTCGTTCCGCCCGCCCTCCCGGAGGGAACGGTGCGCCGCCGCTATTCCATCGAAGGGCAGGTGCAGGGGGTGGGCTTCCGCTACCGTGCCCGCTATGCGGCCCAGACACTGGAGCTGACCGGCTGGGTGGAGAACGAGGATGATGGCAGCGTGACGATGGAAGTGCAGGGCGACCCGGATCAATTCATGCGGCTGTTCGCCATGATCCAGAAAAGCGATTACATCCGGATCACCGGCATCCGCCAGAAGGATCTGCCGCCCGACCCGTGGGAGCGCGGCTTCTCGGTGCGGGGGTACTAATTGAAATTTTCTGATTTTTCGTGAAAATGTGTTTGGAGTGCCCGCGTTTGCGCAGCAATAAAAGCCCCAGTGGGGCTTTTAAGTGGCAGAGCGGTCTGCGTCAGCAGATGGAAGGGTTTTACCCTGACAAGCTCCGCAGGGCGCTTCAAACACGAATATAAGAAATAACTTTCCGCTAAAGATGCCCAGAGCGAACGCGGAGGGAATTTTGATCGGGAAGTTGAAGCGTAAAACAAAAAAGCTGACGCAGAAGCGTCAGCTTTTTTGCTTTTCTAATTTTGTCAGCCTGCTGTTTTCAGCGGAGAATTGTCAGTCCAGATGGTGTCGTCCAGCAGCCGGGTCACAGCCAGTGTGCCGTTTGCCGAGACGCGTGCCGGGTCCAGCGCGTAGAAATCGCTTTCCTTCAGGTCTGCAGGGTCTGCATCCGCACGGATGCCCACTACGCAGACCCAGTGGCCATACGCAGCGCTGGTGGCGATATGAGGGTAGTTCACCTCGTTCCAGCCGGAGCCGGTCAGGTGGTATTCATAAGTAGAAGTGCGGTTCGTGTGCCGTTTTACGCCGCTCACCGCAGTGTTTTTCAGATGTACGATCACCGGACGCCCGGCGGAAAGCTCGGTGTAGAGCTTCTGCAGGCACTCGGACAGGCTGCCGGAGTAACCATAGTACCCGCCTGCCGACCAGACCGCCCCGTTCGACCACATGCCGCTGCCGGAGCAGGTTTTTCCGTCCAGAATGGTGCGTGCGTAGCGCAGTGCGTACCAACTGCATTTGCCGGAGGTCTGGTTGCCGATGGAGAGGATGTGGCCGGTGTTGAACTCCAGCATCCGGATCCCGTGTGTCTCCTGCAGGGCAGCTGCATGAGCATGGGGAATGGCCAGAGCCAGCACAAGGCACAGCGCCAGAACTGCCGCCGCCAGCCGCTGTGCCGCGCGGGCGGGACAGTGTTGCATGTGTTCCACATCCTTTTTCTTTTTACGACCTCATTTTACCACGCAAAAATGTTAAAAATGTGTAAACAAGCAAAGTTTTTGGGCGTAATTTTGTAAAATCGAGGGCAGTTGATAAAATTTTGTTGACACAGGCCCCCGGGTATGCTAAAATCAACACGATTTTGGAGAGATGAAGAGCTATCAGGGTCTTTCCAGGAGCATTACACTCGAACCACTCCGTCAGGGAGTCAAGGCCATACGGACAGCCGGGTTCACTGCCGACCGGCGGCGCAAGCTGCCATTATTGATTGAGTTCAAAGCTCAAATTTTATAAGTTGGTTTCTTACAAACCGAACAGCGCCCGCTGCGCTGACTTGTGAAACGGTCAATAAGAGTAGTAAAAGTAGTAAGTGCTATATAGACTCTGACAAAACTTCATCTCGATGTCCTGCCGCAATAGCCTGCTTCTGTTTCCCGCGCAATGCGCCGGGAAATTTGGCGCGCTTTGGGCAGGGGAACATTGGGAACTGCCTTCACGGGTCAGCAGAACGGTCTTTGTGCTGTTCAGCCGGCCCGTGTTTTTTTGTGTGCCGGGTCGTAAAAAAGAGGTGGAATGGATGAACAAAAAACAAAAGCTCAACCAGAACCGCGCCCCCATTTACGAGGCGCTGGAGCGGTTCCGGAAGATGCGGGTGGTGCCCTTTGATGTGCCCGGACACAAGCGGGGCCGCGGCAACCCGGAGCTGACGGCCTTTCTGGGCCAGCAGTGCGTGGGCGTGGACGTGAACAGCATGAAGCCGCTGGATAATCTCTGCCACCCGGTATCGGTCATCCGGGAAGCAGAGGAGCTGGCCGCAGACGCCTTTGGCGCTGCCCACGCCTTCCTCATGGTGGGCGGTACCACCAGCAGCGTGCAGAGCATGGTGCTCACCGCCTGCAAGCGGGGCGATGAGATCATCCTGCCCCGCAATGTGCACCGCAGCGTGCTGAACGCGCTGGTGCTGTGCGGCGCGGTGCCGGTGTATGTGAACCCCGAGGTGGACAAGCGCCTTGGCATTTCGCTGGGCATGAAGCGGGAACAGGTGGAAAAGGCCATCCGGGAGCACCCCAATGCGGTGGCCGTGCTGGTGAACAACCCCACCTACTACGGCATCTGCTCCGACCTGCGCGCCATCGTCAAGATGGCCCACGACGCCGGGATGCTCTGCCTTGCGGACGAAGCCCACGGCACCCACTTCTACTTCGGCGGCGGCCTGCCGGTGTCTGCCATGGCGGCGGGCGCGGATATGGCTTCCGTTTCCATGCACAAGAGCGGCGGCAGCCTGACCCAGTCCAGCCTGCTGCTCATCGGCCCCAACGTGCACCCGGGCTATGTGCGGCAGATCATCAACCTGACCCAGACCACCTCCGGCAGCTACCTGCTCATGTCCAGTCTGGATATCTCCCGCCGCAACCTTGCTTTGCGGGGCCGGCAGGTGTTCCATCAGGTGGCAGACATGGCCGAGTATGCCCGTGAGGAGATCAACGCCGTGGGCGGCTACTACGCCTTTGGCAAGGAGCTGTGCAACGGCAACTCCGTCTTTGACTTTGACACCACCAAGCTCAGCGTCCACACGCTGGACATCGGCCTTGCGGGCATCGAGGTCTACGACATCCTGCGGGACGAGTACGACATCCAGATCGAGTTCGGCGATATCGGCAACATCCTTGCCTATCTTTCTATCGGCGACCGCCCGCAGGAAGTGGAGCGTCTGGTCAGCGCACTGGCCGAGATCAAGCGCCGCTACCAGACCGACGGCTCCGGCCTGCTGAGTCAGGAATATATCGACCCCGTTGTGGCTGCCAGCCCGCAGGAGGCTTTCTACGCCCCCAAAAAGAGCCTGCCCCTCCGGGAGACCGAGGGCATGGTGTGCAGCGAGTTCGTCATGTGCTACCC
>ENA-UPSX01000400-UPSX01000400.1-human-gut-metagenome-genome-assembly--contig:-NODE-400-length-12500-cov-10.215407_pt1 | contig 12500 bp, 10 predicted proteins | sample MGYA00250045_ERZ773367 | MGnify/ENA primary metagenome ERZ773367 (study PRJEB29103, sample SAMN06112033) | human gut metagenome | biome: human gut; feature: ankylosing spondylitis patient; material... | reverse complement strand
TTTTTTTTTTTAATGATACGGCGACCACCGAGATCTACACTCTTTCCCTACACGACGCTCTTCCGATCTGCTGTCCATGATCTCCCGGTACATGGCGGCGGCCTCGGCCTTACCCACATTGTCCGCTACGGTGAGCACCTCCACCTCCAGCGTCCGCTGGCCGAAGCGGATGGCGATGCGGTCGCCGGGCTTCACGTCGTAGGAGGCCCGCTGCACCCGGCCATTGACCATGACACGCTCATTGTCGCAGGCCTCATTGGCCACGGTACGGCGCTTGATGAGCCGGGAAACCTTCAGATATTTGTCCAGACGCATGAAACGTCGCTCCTTTCATGAAAAGGTCGGTGTGCCGCAGCACACCGACCGAAACCATATAAAACCTTACTTCGCAACGGCGTCCTTCAGAGCCTTGCCGGCCTTGAAGGTGGGAACAGCGGAAGCGGGGATCTCGATGGTCTCCTTGGTCCGGGGATTCAGGCCGGTGCGGGCGGCACGCTTCTTCACCTCGAAGGAGCCAAAGCCCACCAGCTGGACCTTGTCGTCGTTCTGCAGGGCCTCGGTGATGGAAGCCAGAGTAGCGGTGATGACAGCCTCGGTGTCCTTCTTGGACAGGCCGGCCTTCTCGGCGGCAGCGGCGATCAGTTCGGTTTTATTCATGGTGATTCCTCCTAAAAAATGTTTCTTTGGTACGTCTATATCCTAAAACGATATCCATCGCATTAAGATCGCTTGGCCTCGGCCCACAGGGCCTCCAGCGTTTCCAGCGGCAGCTGATCCACGGATTTCCCCATGGCGGCTGCCCCCTCCTCCACCGCCCGGTAGCGGCGGATGAATTTCTCACAGGTGCCGTGGATGGCGACCTCCGGGTCCACCCCGACAAAGCGCCCCACCTTCACGGCGGCAAAGAGCACATCTCCCAGCTCCTCCGTCACGTCGCCGTCTCCGGCGGCGGCCCGGTGCAGCTCGGATACCTCCTCATCCAGCTTGTCCAGCGCCCCGGAGATGTCCGGCCAGTCGAACCCGTCACGGGCGGCCTTGCTCTGGAGCTTCTCCGCCCGCCACAGTCCCGGCAGACTCCGGGCCACGGCATCCAGCGCCTGAGCGGTGGTCTGCTGGCCCTTCTCCCGGCGCTTGATGGCCTCCCAGCCCTCCAGCACCGTATCGGCGTCCTGCACCGTCTCCTGTCCCCCGAACACATGGGGATGCCGGAAGAGCATCTTGCGAACCTCACCGTCGGCCACATCGTCCATGGTGAAATCGCCGGCCTGCCGCTCGATGTCGGCATGGAATACCACCTGCAGCAGCAGATCCCCCAGCTCCTCCTTCAGCAGGGCAGGGTCCTCCCGGTCGATGGCCTCGGCGGCCTCATAGGCCTCCTCCAGCAGACTGCGCCGCAGGGAGGCATGGGTCTGCACTCGATCCCACGGACAGCCGTCCTCTGACCGCAGCAACGCCACGATGCGCAGCAGATCCGAAAGACCGTAATGCTCCTTCCTCTCAAAATCTATCATATTTACGCTCCTATTGCAAGACTTTTCGTCATTTGTGAGAGATCCTTAAAAAAATCCAGATGGTTTTCGCCGCTTTTTGGCGGCAAAAACGGCACACAGCTCCTCTCGGCGCACTGCCCCCAGCAGCAGGACGAGACCGCCGTACACCGCAGCGGCTGCCGCTACGGCTCCCAGCACGGCCAGCGGCAGGGAAGCCCGGTGTACCAGCATCCGGTAAAAGCCGGAGGCCGTCACCGCCATGGCCCCCACTGCCACCAGCGTCCGGAGAGGAACGCCCCAGCGAAAGACTATCCCGGTGGTGCGTCCCACCGCCAGTAGGTTCATCCCCGCAATAAGCGCATAGCAGAGCAGTGTTCCCACGGCGGCGCCCCGGATGCCCCAAGCGGGGTCCGACACCAGCCGGTAGCTGACAGCGATCTTCACCGCCCCGCCGGTGAGCAGCGTTACCACCGGGATGTGCTCGTGGCCCCATGCCTGCAAAATACCGCCGGAGACCACCATCAGGCACACGCACACGGCAGCCAGCCCCAGCACCCGCAGGTGATGGGCGGCGGCAGCGGCGGTCTGCACCTGAGCGGGGTACAGCAGCCGCAGGATAGGCCCCGCCAGAACGGACAGCCCTATCCCCGACGGCAGCGCCAGCAGCAGCGCCATCCGCAGGGCGGTGCGGGTGTGGCGGCGGGCCGTCCGCCGGTCGCCCTGTCCCAGCGCTCCGCTGATGGCCGGCACCAGACTGACGCTGATGGGATAGAGAAAGGAGGGCGGCAGGGAGAACAGCGTCAGGGCGAAGGCGTACTCCCCGTATTGCCGGTTGGCCTCCTCCAGCCCCAGACCCAACCGGCTCTGGAGGGCATCCATGGCCACGGACTGATCCAGCAGGGTGATGAAGCTCATGCCTCCGGCCCCCAGCGTAATGGGAACGCCGATCTTCAGCAGCTGACCCAGCACCTCCCGCCGGGAGGGCGGAGCGTCGCTGCCCATGCAGGAGGGCAGCCACCGCAGGGCCAGAACCAGCAGCGCCAGCAGTGAGCCTACGGTCACACCTGCCATGGCCCCGGCGGCCCCGATCTCCGGGGAGACGCCCCGGACAGTCAGGAGATACCACGTAAGGCCCAGCCCCACCACCAGCTTCCCGGCGGATTCCACCACCTGACTGACGGCGGTGGGCAGCATCTGCCCCTGCCCTTGGGTGTAGCCCCGGATGGCGGACAGCAGACACACCGCCAGCAGCGCCGGGGCCAGTACCCGGATGGAGGGGGCCGCCAGCTCATTGTGCAGCAGGCCCGCCAGCTGCCGGGGAAAGGTCAGCATCACACCGCTGCCCACCAGCCCCAGCGCCAGAAATAACGCCAGCGCCACATGGAAAATGCGCCGCTGCCGCCGGGGTCTGCCCCTGCTCTGGGCGATGAGGCGGCTCATGGCCAGCGGCAGACCGGCGGTGGAGAGAGTCAACAGCACGCCATAGACGTTGTAGGCCGCCTGAAAGCAGCCCATGCCCCGACTCCCCAGCAGGTTGCCCAGTGGGATCTTATACAAGGCCCCCAGCAGCTTGCTGACCGCTACCGCCGCCGTCAGCAGGGCGGCACCCCCCAGAAAGCCCATGTACCCTCCCGTCCGGGGATGCTCATCCCCTCATGTTCTCATGGAATTGACGGAAGGCGGAGAGATTTTCCTCCAGCTTTTCGCTTCTCTGGATGTATTCCGTGGGGTACTTGGTGTGAAATACCCGCTCGATGCGCTGATGCACCGGGTCCACCATCTTGGTGGACCCACCGGCCCCCAGCGAGAGGATGCTGTGCAGCTCCTCCATGATGTAGATATTATACAGCCCTTCGGCTCCGGATATGCACCATCCGGTGTTTTCAAAGCTGCCGGACATATACTTTTGCCGGTACAGGTAGTAGGGGCGGAAGTCCGCCTGCCGGAGGGCGGCGTTGGCGTAGTCCAGCATCTCGCCCACCGCCTCCGCCGAGGGGATGGTGAAGTTCTCCAGCAAAATGCGGGTTCCCTTTTTCAGGCTCAGGGTATGGACGGTGATGTTGTCGGCCCCGTAGGACAGGCACTTGTCCAGCGTCCGCCGGAAGCCCTCCGGCGTGTCCTCCGGCAGTCCGGCGATCAGATCCATGTTCACATGGGGAAAGCCCATGCCGGTGGCCAGTGCCATGGCCTCCTCCACGTCACGGGCCGTATGGCGGCGGCCAATGGCGGTGAGGACGTGATCCTCCAGTGACTGGGGATTGACGCTGATGCGGTCTACGCCGTGATCCAGCAGCACCTGCAGCTTCTCCCGGTCGATGGTGTCCGGCCGCCCGGCCTCGATGCAGTATTCCGCACAGCCCGACAGATCGAAGCTGCGGTTCAGGTGGGTCAGCAGCCGGTCCATCTGATCGGCGGAGAGGGTGGTAGGGGTGCCGCCCCCCATGTAGAAGGACTTGATATGCAGCCCCGCCTCCTGCACCATTCGGGCGGCGTCGGTGATCTCCCGGTGCAGCACCTCCAGATACGGCTCCACCAGCCCCAGCGTCCGCTCCACGGACTGGGACACAAAGCTGCAATAGGCGCAGCGGGTGGGACAGAAGGGGATGCCCACATACAGGGAGATATCCTCCGGGCGCAGGTCCGCCTTGGCTCTGCGGGAGGCCTCCGCCGTCTCGATACACAGGCGGCGGCGCTCCGGCGAGACGAAGTAGGTGTCCCGCAGGACCCGGTCCACCTGCCGCTCCGTCATGCCCTCCTCCAGCATCCGGGAGGCCAGCTTGCCGGGGCGGATGCCCGTCAGCGCCCCCCAGCTGGGGGTGATGCCGGTGATCTCCCGTGCCGCCTTGAAGAAGCTTAGCTTCACCGCCTTCTGGCGAAGGCGCTCCGCCTCATACTCCGCCAGCTGCGGGTCCACGGCGGTCCGGGAGATGCCACGGGCCGTCCGGCCGTGGTAGGTGATGGTGGTGACGGCGGTGTTATAGCGGGGGGAGCGGCTCAGCGTCACCAGCGCATGATCCTCCCCATCCTCCGCCGGCTCATAGACCGGCCGTTCCTCCGGGAAAAAAGCCAGCAGACTCTGCTCCACGGCGTACCGGTCCTCGTGACCACGAAAGATCAGCTTCATGGCACCCCTCCGTCACAGGGAGAGCCGCCGGGTCATAAAGGGGTTCACCCGGCGCTCATAGTCCAGCTCCGTGGCCCCCTCATGGCCGGGATAGACCTTGTAGTTGCCGGGCAGCGCCGCCAGCCGGTCCAGCGAGGCCAGCATGGCCTTGGGGTCGCCGCCGGCGAAGTCCGTGCGGCCACAGGAGCCACGGAACAGGGTGTCACCGGAGAACATCACATCTCCCACCAGCAGACATACGGAACCCTGGGTGTGGCCCGGCGTCTCCATGACACGGATGGTGAGGCTGCCCAGCGTCAGGGTGTCCCCCTCCTTGTAGTAGCGCTGGTTGTGCTCCGGCAGGCGGGAGAACATCATATCCATGTGCTTGGGCGGCTGGTCGGTGACGTCCTTCTCGTGGATGTACACCGGCACATCGGGGTACTTCTCCAGAAGGGGCCGGACGGCGGTGGTGTGGTCAAAGTGACCGTGGGTCAGCAGGATGTACTCCAGACGGCAGCCGGAGCGGCTGACCATGTCGGCCACCTGCTCCGGCTTGTCACCGGGATCGATGAGGGCGCAGACCCCGGTCTCCTCGTCGCACAGCAGATAGCAGTTGGTGGAAATAAAGCCCACCCGGATGGAATCGATTTTCATGGGATATTCTCCTTTATCAAGCATCGCTGGGATGTGAATGGTCGTGTAGAAGATAGCGTGGGGATCGCATAGAGAAAAAACAGCCAAGCAGAGCCAGGATATACTCCGCCGATGGAGCATATTGGTCAGCTGGAGAGCTGGTCGGTGTCTACGATCAGGGTCAGGGGGCCGTCGTTGACGGATTGGACCAGCATATCGGCGCCGAATTCGCCGGTCTCGGTGTGGAAGCCCTTTTCCCGGCACAGAGCCACGAATTTTTCATACAGGGGGATGGCCACCTCCGGCCGGGCGGCGGCCAGAAAGTCCGGACGGCGGCCCTTGCGGCAGTTGCCGTAAAGGGTGAACTGAGATACCACCAGAATTTCGCCGCCCACCGTCTCCAGACCACGGTTCATCTTGCCGTCCTCGTCCTCAAAAATACGCAGGCCCACCAGCTTGTCCGCCAGCTTCACGGCTTGGGCCTCGGTGTCCTCATGGGTGATGCCCAGCAGGATCAGAAAGCCCTGCCCGATCTGGCCGATGGTCTTGCCGTCCACGGTAACGGAGGCACTTTTTACCCGTGTCAGTACAGCCCTCATGGAATATAGTCTCCTTTTTCGGCAATATATGCGATGATTTTGATGAGTTGGAGCAATTTCGAGGGAGTGTCAACCGATTTTCACGTCGCAATGTGGCTGGAGATCGGTAGACACGACCATATGCGCTTTTGCACACTTTGCCAGCTATGGGAAAAGTGTGGCGCCGGAGGCGCATTCTTTCACCCGGCGGGGCGGGTAACACGCATGACCCCGGAGATCTGCTCCAGCCGGCGCATGACAGCCTGCAGCTGCTGGCTGTCGGATACATCCACGGCCAGAGAGATCAGAGCGAAGCCGTCGGCGGTGGAGCGGGCGTTGAGAGAGGATACGTGGACCTTGGCGGCGGAGAGGATGGTGGAGATATCCACCAGCAGATTGGGCCGATCCTTGGACACCACCTGCAAATTGGTGCGGTAGGATTCCCGTGTTTTGCCACCCCAGGAGACCTTGATCCAGCGACCCGCCTCCTCCGGCGGACGGCGGGCGGGGTCGGCGTTGGGGCAGTCCTTACGGTGGACAGAGACGCCATAGCCACGGGTGATAAAGCCCACGATCTCGTCGCCGGGGACAGGGGAGCAGCACTTGGAGAACTTCACCAGACAGTTGCTGAGACCCTGCACCACGATGCCCTGCTCGCTGTGTTCCCGGACGGGGACGGCGGGACGGGTCACCTCCGGCTGGCCCTCCACCGGCACCTCCGCCTGACGCTCTGCCTGATGCTGGTGCAGGATGCGCTGGATGTCCTCCCGCAGACGGCCGATGAGCTTCAGGCTGGTGACGCCGCCGTAGCCAATGGCGGCATACATATCGTCCAGGCTCTTGAAGGAGAGCCTTTTCAGGATGCCGGGGAGGTTTTCCTCCGCCGTCAGTTCTTTCAGAGTGACGCCGCAGCGCTTCAGCTCCGACTCAAAGGAGGAACGGCCGTTGACGATGTTCTCGTCCCGACGCTCCCGCTTGAACCACTGGCGTATCTTGGAGCGGGCGTTGCTGGAGCGGGCGATCTTCACCCAGTCCCGGCTTGGGCCGTGGGCGGACTGGGAGGTGACCACCTCCACGATATCGCCGTTTTTCAGGCGGGTATCAAAAGGGACCAGACGGCCGTTGACCTTGGCCCCCACCATGTGGTTGCCCACGGCGGAGTGGATGTTATAGGCGAAGTCGATGGGCGTGGCTCCGGCGGGGAGGTTGATGACGTCGCCACGAGGGGTGAACACGAACACCTCGTCGGCAAACATATCCACCTTCAGGGAGTGGATGAAGTCCTCGGCGTCGGCGCCCTCCTGATTCTCCAGCAGACGGCGGACCCACTCATAGCGGCCCTCGTCCCCGGCCCCCTGACCGTTCTGTTTATACTTCCAGTGGGCGGCGATGCCGTATTCGGCCACCTCGTGCATCTCACGGGTGCGGATCTGCACCTCGAAGGGGATACCGTTCTGGCCCACCACGGTGGTGTGGAGGCTCTGGTACATATTGGGCTTGGGCGTGCCGATATAGTCCTTGAAGCGGCCCAGAATGGGCTTATACAGGTCGTGGATGATGCCCAGCACATTGTAGCAGTCGGACACCGTGTCCACAATGACCCGGAAGGCGAAGAGGTCGTATACATCGTCCAGAGACTTGTTCTGGGTATACATCTTGCGGTAGATGGAGTAGGGGTGCTTCATGCGGCCATAGACGTAGCCGTCGATGTGGGCCTCCCGCAGGCGGCGGGTGATCTGGTCGTGGATGGAGGACATGAAGCCGTCATACTGAGCGGCCTTTTCATTCAGAGCCTCCACGATCTCCCGGTAGCTGATGGGGTCCAGATATTTCAGGCTCAGATCCTCCAACTCCCACTTCATCTTCTGCATTCCCAGCCGGTGGGCAATGGGGGCATAGATCTCCATGGTCTCGAAGGACTTCTGCTTCTGCTTCTCCGGGGTCTGGTACTCCATGGTACGCATATTGTGGAGCCGGTCGGAGATTTTGATGAGGATCACCCGGATATCTTTGCTCATGGCCATGAGCATCTTCCGGAGGTTCTCCATCTGCTCCTCCTCCTTGGAGGTATAGTGGACACGGGTCAGCTTGCTGACGCCCTCCACCAGATCCGCCACCGTGGGAGAGAAGAGCCGGGAGATGTCCTCGTGGGTGGCGGAGGTATCCTCGATGGTGTCGTGGAGCAGAGCCGCCTCGATGGACTCGGAGTCCAGATGCAGCTCCTCCGCCACGATCTGGGCCACCGCCAGCGGGTGGGTGATGAAGGGAGAGCCGTCCTTCCGCATCTGCGCCCCGTGGGCCTTGGCGGCGAACTCGAAGGCGGCCCGGATCTGCTGGAAGTTGGCGCTGGGGTTATAGCGGCGGACGGTGTCCTCCAGCTTGCGGTAGCGCTGCTCCAGATCAGCCCAGACCTCCGGGCGGATCTCCGGCACCAGAGACGCCGGTGCGGTGGTATTCTGGGTATCAGTCATGGTGATCGCCTCCCCGTTTGGGCTGCATGACCTCATGCAGGCCCTGTAAGTAACCGGATTCCTCCAAGCGGACGTGTTTCCCCTGGCCGGTGAGTGTGATGGAAATGGTGTCGCCCTCTTGCCGGAGGGTCAGCAGCTGCCGTTCCCGGAACACCTCCAGACAGAAGGCAGTCCGAAGGAAGGGGTCGGCCCCCTCCAGCCGGGCGGACAGCTCCCGCAGCAGCGGCAGGTAGCAGGCGGTGAGTCCCTCCGGGGGGACGGTGTGCTCCAGCGCCCGCCACAGCTGCACGCACTGGCTGCGGGATGGCAGCAGGTGGACCGCCTCCTTGGGCAGGAGCCGGTCGCCCCGCAGACAGCGCTCCAACAGGTGCAGGCACTCATCCTCCCGTGTACTGACGGTGAGGGATGGGCGGATGTCCACCATTTGCAGCTGTACCGTGCGGTTGCCCCGAAATTCGTTGATCTGCAGATAAAAGGCCGCATCCACCCGGCTGCCCGCCGCAACGGGACAGGTGTCGGGGGAGACGGAGAAGAAAATACCGTCGAACTGGCTGCTGCCCTTGCTGAGCCGCAGCTTCAGGTGGCGATTCTGGCCCACGCTCTGCAGCCGCTCCAGCGTGGCGCCCATCAGGCAGAAGAGAGGGCGGTTATTGCCGGCGCCGTAGGGCTCCAGCATCCCCAGAGCCTCCACCTCCGTCAGGGTGACACGGCTGGGACAGGTGAGGGCGGCATCGATCTCCAGACATACCTCCGGCGCTCCGCCACCCTGATATTCCCGCACCAGCTGGTTCATCCGCTGGCGGAAGGCGGGGATATTGGCGACATCGATGGTGAAGCCCGCCGCCAGCTCGTGACCGCCGAAATCCAGCAGGAGGTCGGAGCAGCGCTCCAGAGCGGCGAAAAGGTTGAAGCCGCCCCAACTGCGGCAGGAGCCCTTGCCCACGGTGCCGTTTAAGTGGATCATAAAGCTGGGACAGGCGTATTTTTCCGACAGGCGGGAGGCCACGATGCCCACCACCCCTTGGTGCCACGTGTCGGAGGCCAGCACCAGAGCGCTGCGCTCCTGCAGCGGCAGATGGTCGATCTGTTCCACTGCCTGGGCATAGATGGTCTGCTCCACCGCCTGACGCTCCCGGTTCAGAGCGCACAGCTCACGGGCCAACCGGGCGGCCTCCGCCGGGTCCTGACACAGCAGGAGGTCGGCAGCCTTGTCCGCTGCCCCCATGCGGCCGGCGGCGTTGATGCGGGGGGCCAGCACGAAGCCCACCTGCACGGAGGTGATGGCCTTATCCATGAGACCTGCCTCCTGCAGCAGGGCGTGGAGGCCGATGAAGTCCGACTGGGTGATGCACTCCAAGCCGCGGGAGACGATGATGCGGTTCTCCCCGGACATGGGCATCACGTCGGCAATGGTGCCGATGGCGGCCAAGGTGCAGTAGCGGGAGAAAAGGGCCTCCTCCCGGCTCTCGCCGCCCAGCGCCAGCACCAGCTTCAGCGCCACGCCGCAGCCCGCCAGATAGGGGAAGGGATAGGTGCAGTCCGGCCGGTGGGGGTCCACCACCGCCGCGGCCCGTGGCAGGGTGTCCTTGCACTCGTGGTGATCGGTGATGACCACATCCATGCCCAGAGAGGCGGCGAAGTCCACCTCCTCCACCCCGGTGATGCCGCAGTCCACGGTGATGAGCAGCTCTACCCCCTGCTCATGGAGGGAGCGGATGGCGTCCTGCCCCAGCCCGTAGCCGTCCTCGATGCGGCGAGGAATATAGTGCAGCACATCGACGCCCCGGCTTTTCAGGTAATCCACCAGGATCACCGTGGCGGTGATGCCGTCCACGTCGTAATCCCCGAACACCGCCATGCGGCGACCCTGCCTGATGGCTCGGCTGATGCACTCCACCGCCCGGTCCATGTCCTTCATCAGGAAGGGGGAGCAGGTCAGATCCCGGCCCCGCTCCAGAAAGGCGGCGGCCTCCTCCGCCGTGGAGATGCCCCGTGCCGCCAGCACCTGCGACACCAGCTGGGGATAGCCAGCCTCGCCGAGACGGCGGATATCCGCTTCCTCCGCTGGGGCGATATGCCATTTGGAAAACTTCATCTGCCAGCGCTCCCTTCCGCATACTACTATAATCAACTATTATAACAAATTCGCCGGAAAAGGACAAGCAGAAAGTGCGGCCGCAGCGGGCTTTTTGCGGGGCAAAGGAATGGGAAAACGGTTGCAATGGATGGCGGGAGGGCGTATAATGACTGCATCTGCATAGGAATGAGGAAAAAGCATCATGAGACCTGACGGAACCAGAGTGAAAGACCTGCCGCCGCTGGTGGCGGCCATCCCCTACATCATGCCCAAGCGCTACGATGCGTGGAACTCCATCACCGAGAACATCGACGAGGAGGCTGTAAAGGCCTACATCCGCCATTGGCGGCGGGAGGGCGTACGCTTGAACCACATGAGTGTCATCATCGCCGCCTACTACCGGGCGGTGCTGGATAATCCAAAGCTGAACTACTTCGTGATGAACGGAAAAATTTATCGGCGCAACCACTTCTGCGTCTCCTTCGTCATTCTCAAGAAGCAATCCGACGGGGTGGTCAACGAGACAGCGCTGAAAGTGTATTTGGAGCCGTCGGACGATATTTTCTCCATTGACAGGAAAATTCGGGAGGTTATTGCCGCCAACCAGCATGAGCACCAGTCCAACAGCACCGACAAGTTCGCACGGTTCATGTTCTCCGTGCCGGGGCTGCCAAAGTTCGTGGTGTGGCTGGCGTATCATCTGGACAAGCACGGGCTGCTGCCCCGGAAGATCATCGACCTGTCGCCCTTCCACACCAGTATGTTCATCACCAATCTGGCCTCCATCAAGACCAGCTATATCCATCACCACTGCTACGAGTTCGGTACCACCAGCGTGTTCGTGTGCATGGGCAAGCCCGTGCCGGACTACATGGGCGGAGACCTGACCCGGAAGGTGATGCCCATCGGCGTGGTGATGGACGAGCGCATCTGCACCGGATATGAGTATGCGGCGTTTTACAGCGATTTCAAGGGCTACCTCCGGGACCTGAGCCAGCTGGAGACCCCCTTTGACGGCAGCCGCCCCCAAAAGGAGGAAAAGATTCCGGCCGGTGTATCCTGACACCGGGAGGGAACATAGGATAGACGGCCCCTGCGGGGGCGGGACAGGAGGAGACATCCCATGTATGAAGAGCACATCCGGGCGGCAGCCCGGTCCATGGCGGAGAATATGCAGCGCAGCCCCGTTCCCATGTACGGCAAGGGCCTGCGGCTGCCGGACAAGGGGGCAGTGATCGGACTGCTGAAGGAGATCCGGCGACTGGTCTTTCCGGCCTACTACGGCGACCCGGAGCTGATGACCCTTCCGGTGGAGGACTACACGGCGCTGCTGCTGGAGCGCATCGAGGGCCAGCTGGCCCGGCAGATCGCTTTGGCCCTGCCGGAGGAGCAGGAGCAGCGGGCGTCGGTGCTGGCCCGTGAGGTGGTGGAGGCCCTGCCCGGCGTGCAGCGGCTGCTGCTGACGGATCTGGACGCCACCTTTGAATCCGACCCGGCGGCGGCCTCCAAGGAGGAGATTTTGTTCGCCTATCCGGGGCTGTTTGCCATTTTCGTATACCGGGTGGCCCATGAGCTGTATCTGCGCCAGATTCCCATGATCCCCCGGATCATGAGTGAGTACGCCCACAGCCGCACGGGCATCGATATTCACCCCGGCGCACAGATCGGCGCCCACTTCTTCATCGATCACGGCACCGGCATCGTGGTGGGCGAGACCACGGTCATCGGGGAGAATGTGAAGCTGTATCAGGGAGTGACGCTGGGGGCATTGTCCCCCCGGAAGGGCCACGCCAGCCTACCGGGGAAGCGGCATCCCACCGTGGGCAGCGACGTGACCATCTACTCCGGGGCCTCCATTCTGGGCGGTGAGACCACCATCGGGGATCACGCCGTGGTGGGCGGCAACGCATTCCTGACGGATTCGGTGGCGGAGGATACTCAGGTGGTGATCCGCACGCCGGAGCCGATCTACCGGGAGCGCAAGCACCGGGAGAAGTGAGATGCCCCCAGCCGGACGGTGTGCAGCACCGCCCGGCTGGGATTTTATTTCGCCTTGTTTGGCTGCCTCCGATGAGAGATCGGAAGAGCACACGTCTGAACTCCAGTCACGTGGCCTTATCTCGTATGCCGTCTTCTGCTTGAAAA
>ENA-UPSX01000395-UPSX01000395.1-human-gut-metagenome-genome-assembly--contig:-NODE-395-length-12558-cov-30.648586_pt1 | contig 12558 bp, 10 predicted proteins | sample MGYA00250045_ERZ773367 | MGnify/ENA primary metagenome ERZ773367 (study PRJEB29103, sample SAMN06112033) | human gut metagenome | biome: human gut; feature: ankylosing spondylitis patient; material... | reverse complement strand
TTTTTTTTTTTTTTTTCAAGCAGAAGACGGCATACGAGTTAAGGCCACGTGACTGGAGTTCAGACGTGTGCTCTTCCTATCTTATGACGATACAGAGCACTTGACAAGTCGGGGCAAAATGTCTATACTGAAAGCAGGAAAGGTGTTGCCTGCAACTGGGTCAGCTCCTTACTGATACGTCAAAAGAAATGACCGCATGAGTTGGTAGCTGTGGCGGTCATTTCTTCTTTTTACGGTGAGGAATACGGTCAGTGCGAGGGTCATCTTTCCAAAAGACGGCCTTTGCAATCTCCCAAGTGATTTGAAAGGTTGCAAGGATGACCGCCACTAAAAGCGTCGCCAGAGCAAAAACGAATTCTTCTTCACTCATAAGTATCGCTCCCCCTTTCTGCGAGGCCGCAGTCCGGGGTGGGCGAGAAAAGAATCTGCCTTTCCCGGAAGGGCCGCGCGGATGCATGGCCGGACATATCGGAAAAGGAGCTTGACCACCAAGTGTTGCAGACAACACCATAGGGAAAGAATAGCATATTTATCGACAAAAAGCAACAGGCCGCACAGGGGAGATCTTCTGTGCGGCCTGTTTTTTATTTTTCGTCCCCGTTTTCTCCCAGCTCTTTCAGGAAGGGCAGGAGGAAGGGCACCGAGATGCAGAAGGTGAGGGCATCGGCGATGGGCTGGCACAGCTCGATGCCGGGCAGGCCCCAGATGCGGGGCAGGGTGAGGATGAGAGGGATGAAGCAGATGCCCTGACGGCAGCAGGCGAGGAAGGTGGCCCGGCCTGATTTGCCGATGGACTGGAACATCATGTTGGTGACGATGATGACAGGCTGTAAGAACATGGCGATGCACTGATACTGCAGAGCGGGCAGGGCCACGGCGGTGACAGCGGGGTCATCGCGGAAGAGGCGGATGAGAGGCTCGGCGTTGAGCCAGCAGAGGAGGTTCAGCACCGTGACGAAGCAGAAGGCCGTCGAGATGGTGAAGATGGCTGCCTGCCGCACCCGGGCGAAGCGGCGTGCGCCGTAGTTGAACGCTGCCACAGGCTGCAGGCCCTGCCCGACGCCGATGGCCACCGACAGCAGGAACTGGAAGATGCGGGACACGATGCTCATGCCGGCCACGGCGGCGTCGCCGTAGCTGCGGGCCGCGACATTCAGCAGCATACTGCCGATGCTGTTCAGGCCCTGACGGCCAAAGCTGGGTGCACCGTTGGAGAAGATGAGGCCGAAGTCCCAGGCACTGCGGGTGACTTTCGTGATGCGGAACTGGCTCACCGTCCTGCCCCGCAGGAACATGGACAGCAGGATGCAGAAGCCGATGCTCTGGCTCAGGGCGGTGGCGACACCCGCGCCGCCGGTGCCCATGCCAAAGCCGAAGATAAAGATGGGGTCCAGCAGGATGTTGAGCACGCCGCCGGTGACGAGGCCGATCATGGCGAAGCTGGCCTTGCCCTCATAGCGCAGGATGTTGTTCATCACAAGGCTGGACATCATGAGGGGCGCAGCGATGAGGATGGGCCGCGCATAGGCGCAGGCGTGGGGCAGGATGGTGTCGGTGCTGCCCAGCATCATCATGAAGCCGGGCAGGGTGGAAAGGCCGACCCCCGCCAGCACGATGCCGAAGACCAGCGCCGTGAAGAAGCTGGTGGAGGCAAACTTGGTGGCGGCATGGGTGTCCTGATTGCCGAGGCTGCGGCTGATGATCCCGCCTGCGCCATGGCCCAGCATGAAGCCAAGGGCCTGAATGATGGCCATGAGGCTGGACACGACGCCCACCGCACCCGACGCGCTGGTGGACAGCTGGCCCACGAAGAAGGTGTCGGCCAGATTGTAGATGCTGGTGATGAGCATACTCAGGATGGTGGGGGCGGCGAGGCCGAGGATGAGCTTCGGCACAGGGGTCTTGGTCATCTTCTCGAACTGGAGCGCACTGCGCGCGGCCTCATCGGCTTGGGACGGGGAATGCATGGGCTGGATACCTCACTTTCATAATTGAAATAAGTATAACGCAGATCCTGCAAAATGTCGAGGTCTGGGCGTTTGGGGGTGACAGGCCCCCAAAAGTTAGGGCATTGAGCGCAAAAGCAGAAAAAAATGGAATGTCTTTTAGCACATTTGACAAAGAAAGGTCGAATTGCTTGTAGGAAATCACGTTAAGTGGTATAATTTGGTACATGAGAGAAAAATGCTGCGAGAAAAAACAGCGCTGAGAAGAGCTTTGAGGGAACAGCCCCTCAGAACATGGAGGGATAATTTATGAAATCTGTGGCACAGACCGTTATTGAAGCAGACCGCTTCTACACCATCGCCGCCAAGACCGGCAGCGTCATTCAGGCTGTGGAGAGCGCCAAGGACGGCGGCAGCATCCGTCTGGGCAAGTACGGACACGCGCCCGAGCAGGAGTGGGCCTTCGTCCGGGAGGGCGATGGCGTCTACCGCATCCGCAACCGCGCCTCCGGCAAGCTCATCGACCTGATGATGACCGGCACCGCCAACGGCACATGGCTGCACCTGTGGGAGGACGTGGGCGGCACGTCCCAGATGTGGAAGGTGGAGCCGACCCCGGCGGGCACCGTCCGTCTGCGCTCCATGTGGGCAGCGGGCAAGTGCATCGACACCGTGGGCATGGGCACCGCCGATGGTGCTGTCCTCCAGATCTGGCAGGAGACGGCCGGCGAGGATCAGCTGTGGACCATCTCTGAGGTGAAGGATCGTGCAAAGCACGCCCCCAAGGCCGAGGACAAGTCCGCTGAGGTCAAGGCCGAGGCTGCTGCCCCTGCCGCAGCAAAGACCGAGGAGAAGGCCGCACCCGCAGCGAAGAAGCCCGCCGCCAAGAAAGCAGCCCCCAAGGCTGAGCCGAAGACCGAGAAGAAGCCTGCGGCCAAGAAGTCCGCGGCCAAGGCTGCCGAGAAGGCTGCTGAGGTCAAGGCAGAGAATGTCTCCGCCAAGGCCGAGGAGAAGCCCGCCGAGGCCGCTCCGGCTGCAAAGGCCGCTGCCCCTGCCGCCAAGGCTCCCGCTGCAAAGCCTGCCCGCAAGACTGCTGCACGGAAGAAGTGCACCAAGTAAGGGCTTTTACATAGAGCACTTGCCCGGTAGAAGCCCTCTCCGTCACCTTCGGTGACACCTCTCCCAGAGGGAGAGGCACTGGCGTGTCGGCCAAGCCCACGCTGGACGAGCAAAGATTCTTTCTATTGAAAACAGTAGTGCCCTGCTACAGAGGTTAGCAACAGCTTGACAAGGATATTGTTCCAAAGCTGCTGCCCTCTGTAGCAGGGCACTATTTTTTGCGTTATATTAGGCTTCCGGCGGTCAGCTTAGAGTTGACCGGCACGCCAGTGGCTCTCCCTTTGGGAGAGCTGGCGCGGAGCGCCTGAGAGGGCTTAGTGCCCCATCTTTTCCTTCTTGGCCTTTAGCGCGGCGGCGATGAAGCCCTTGAACAGGGGGTGCGCACGGTTGGGGCGGCTCTTGAACTCGGGGTGGAACTGTGCGCCGAGGTGGAAGTCGCGGCCCGGCAGCTCGACGGTCTCCACGAGGCGGCCGTCGGGGCTGGTGCCCGAGATGACAAGACCGGCGTCCTGCATCTCCTGACGGTATTCGTTGTTGAACTCGTAGCGGTGGCGGTGGCGCTCCCAGATCTCGCTCTGGCCGTAGCACTCGGCCATCTTGGTGCCGGGCAGGACGGTGCAGGGGTACTTGCCCAGACGCATGGTGCCGCCCTTGGGGATGTTGCCCTGCTGGTCGGCCATCAGGTCGATGACGTTGTGATGGCCCTCCGGGGTGAACTCGCTGGAATTGGCGTCGGCGTAGCCCAGAACGTGACGGGCGAACTCCATCACCATGATTTGCATACCGAGGCAGATGCCGAAGTAGGGGACATGGTTCTCACGGGCATACTGTGCGGCCTGGATCATACCCTCGATGCCGCGGTCGCCGAAGCCGCCGGGCACGATGATGCCGTCCACATCTGCAAAAGCCTCCCGGCAGGCGGCCTGATCGGGCAGGTCCTCGCTCTCGACCCACTTGATCTCCACCTGACTGTCGTTCTCAAAGCCGGCGTGGTAGAGGCTCTCCATGACCGACAGATAGGCATCGTGCAGCTTGACGTACTTGCCCACGAGGGCGATGGTGCAGGTCTTGGTGCGGGTGGCGATCCGGGACAGCATCTCCTTCCACTCGGTGAGGTCGGCGGGGGGGACGTCGAGGTGGAGCTGCCTGACCACCACATCGTCCAAGCCGCCGGTGTGGAGCATCAGCGGGCACTGGTAGAGGCTGGGCATGGTCAGGTTCTCGATGACGCACTCGGGCCTGACGTTGCAGAAGGTGCTGATCTTCCGGCGGATGTCGCTGCCCACGTTGCCGTCGGCGCGGAGGATGATGATGTCGGGGCTGACGCCCATGCCCTGCAGCTCCTTGACGGAGTGCTGTGCAGGCTTGGACTTGTACTCGTCCGAACCGGAGATGTAGGGCACGAGGACGACATGGATGAAGCAGCAGTTCTCCTTGCCCTGCTCGAGGCCCACCTGACGGATGGCCTCGAGGAAGGGCTGGCTCTCGATGTCGCCGGTGGTGCCGCCGATCTCGGTGATGACCACGTCGGCCTCGGTGGAGGAGGCCAGATTGTAGATGTAGCTCTTGATCTCGTTGGTGATGTGGGGGATGATCTGGACGGTCTGGCCGAGGTAGGCGCCCTGACGCTCCTTGTTCAGCACGTTCCAGTACACCTTGCCGGTGGTCAGGTTCGAGTACTTGTTCAGGTTCTCGTCGATGAAGCGCTCGTAATGGCCGAGGTCGAGGTCGGTCTCAGTGCCGTCGTCGGTGACGAAGACCTCGCCGTGCTGCAGGGGACTCATGGTGCCCGGGTCCACGTTCACATAGGGATCCAGCTTCTGGCTGGCCACCTTGAGGCCGCGGCACTTCAGCAGTCGGCCCAGAGAGGCGGCGGTGATGCCTTTGCCCAGACCGGAGACGACGCCGCCGGTCACGAAAATAAACTTTGCCATAGTATTCTCCTCTATTTATAGATTACAGATGGTCTTGAAACATATACTTTCCCACTGTGGGGGCGCAGTGCTTCGAATATATCACTGCGCGGGGTCGTAGGAGTCCAGGATCTCCTGCGCGACCTCGGCGCGGTCGCGCCGGGTATCCATTGCCTTTTTTTCGATACAGCGGTGCGCCTCGGCCTCGGTCATATGGCCCAGCTCGATGAGGCAGCACTTGGCGCGGCTGACCAGCCGCACCTGCGCCAGCTTTTCCTGCAGCCGCTGGTTCTCCTGACGCAGGAGCAGCAGGCGGTGGTTGCTGGCGGCAGCCATGTGGATGGCCTGTAAGAAAAATGTGTTGGAGAAGGGCTTTGTCACCAGCAGCACCCCCTGCTCGCTCAGAGGGGTCAGAAGCTGCTCAGCGGCAGCGGCTTTGGCCAGAAACACCACGCCCGCGTCGGTCTTTTCCACGGCGTCGGCGCACAGCTCATGGCCGAACTCATCCGGCAGGGGCGCGTTGACCACGATCAGCTCGAAGTCGGATTCCAGCATCCGCCGCCTCGCCTCTGCCGCGCTGGGCACGATGAGGGGCCGCGCATAGCCCAGTTCAGTCAGGCGTGCGGAGATATATTCGTTAGAGCTTGCGCCTGCGCTTACGATCAGGGCACGTCCCATACGGCTCACTCCTTTCTCATGTCATGCTGTCTCAGATGGCATTGAAGTAGTGGACGCGCTCGTATTCGATCGGGTCGGCGGCGTTCTTCAGCGCCTCGCACCGGCGCAGTGCCTCGGCGTAGTAGCGCCGGCTCAGCTCGTCGGGCAGGAACTTGTGCAGGAACTCGCTGCCCTTGGCGACCTCCACGGCCTCTTCCAGCGAGGCGGGCAGGGTCTCGAGGCCGAGGCCGACGGCCTCGCCCGGGATAAAGAGGTTGCGGTTGACGGGGGCAGACAGCTGCATCCGGTTCTCGATGCCGTCGAGGCCTGCCGCCAGCACGAGGCCGATGGCGAGGTAGGGGTTGCAGGCCGGGTCGGGGCTGCGCAGCTCCATCCGGCAGTTGTTGCCCCTCACCTGCGGGATGCGGATGAGCTGGCTGCGGTTCTGGCGGCTCCAGCTCACATAGCGGGGGGCCTCGTCGCAGCCGAAACGGAGGTAGCTGTTGGGCAGGGGGTTGGTGAAGGCCGTCAGCTCCCGGCTGTGGCGGAGGATGCCCGCCATGAAGCTGCCGGGGATGCTGTCGGGGGCGATGTCGCCCTCAAAGAGGTTCCTGCCGTCCATGGACAGCGAGAAGTTGATGTGGAGTCCGCTGCCTGCCTGATCAGGCAGGGGCTTGGGCAGGAAGCTGGAGTGGAAGCCGTTGCTGGCGGCCACGGCCCGGACGATCTGCTTGAACAGGAAGATATTGTCGGCAGTCCGCAGGGGGCCTGCGTAGTGGAAATCGATCTCGTTCTGGCCGTGGCCGTTCTCGTGGTGGCTGTGCTGGGGCGCAAGGCCCATCTGTTCCATGGTCAGGCAGATGTCCCGGCGCAGGTTTTCGCCTGCATCCAGCGGGGCTACATCGAAATAGCCGCCTGCGTCGATGGGGATGCGGGTGGGACGGCCATGGTCGTCGTTCTCGAAGAGATAGAACTCACACTCGGTGCCCACATTGCAGCTCAGGCCCAGATCCCGGAACCGGCGGTTGATGCCCCGCAGAAAGCCGCGGCAGTTGCCGCCGAAGGGGGCGCTGTCCGGTTTTTCCACGTCGCAGAAGAACTGCATCACCCTGCCCTCGGCGGTGCGCCATGGCAGGATGGTCATGGTGGACAGGTCGGGCCGGAGGACAAGATCGCTCTCCTCCACATGCATGAAGCCCGCAATGGAGCTGCCGTCGAAGCAGACGCCCTCTTCCAGCGCCTTGGGCAGGTCGCTGGCCAGCACGGCGATGTTCTTCTGAACGCCAAAGATGTCACAGAACGCGAAGCGGACAAATTTTACGTTGTTGTCCTCGACGAAATCGAGGATGTCCTGCTGTGTCGTATAGCTCATAGTGTGTCCTCTTAAAAAACGCCCAAAGGCCTGCCCCCATACAGGAGCAGGTCTTCAGGCTGGTGTAAGAAATAGGAAAAGGAGAATGGCTTAGAGAAGCGCCTCAGCCCAAGGTGCCTTATTCTGTGCTGACGCGAGAAGCTCAGACGTAGTAAAGCATCTTGCTGTAGCTGGGCAGAGGCCAGTAGTCCTCGCCGCAGATGGTCTCGGCGTCGTCCGCGGCGGCGCGGAGGGCGTCCATCTTGAGCAGCACATCGTCGTGGAAGGCGACGGCCTTTGCGCTCTCGTCGGAGAGGGCCTTGGCGGCATCGACGGCTGCCTGCAGCTCGTCGATCGCGTCGCTCATGGCGTCGGCATCGGCGGACAGGTGGCTCAGCGCCTTCGTCTCGCTGCGGACGCTCAGGCTCTCGCTGACGGCCAGCTTGGAGGCAGCGGTGTTGGCGACCTCGCTCATGTAGGCGTTGATGGCGGGCAGCAGCTGCTTGCGGGCCATCTCCAGCATGGTCAGGGCCTCGATGTTGATGATCTTGGAGTAGTGCTCCAGCTCGACCTCGTACCGGCTCTCCATCTCCACCTTGGTCAGGACGCCGAAGTCCTCCATCAGCTGGATGTTCTTCGGGTCGATGAGGGCAGGCAGAGCGGCGGGGGTGTTCTTCTTGTTGGGCAGGCCGCGCTTTGCTGCCTCGGCCTCCCACTCGGCGGTGTAGCCGTTGCCGTTGAAGATGACGCGGCGGTGGTCGCGGATGGTGCGCTTGACGAGGGCGATGGCGGCGCTGGTGAAGTCGTCGGCCTTCTCCAGCTCGTCGGCGTAGCCCTTCAGCTCCTTGGCGACAGCGGTGTTCAGGATGGTGTTGGCGTCGCTCAGGTTCTCGGCAGAGCCGGGCATACGGAACTCGAACTTATTGCCGGTGAAAGCGAAGGGGGAGGTACGGTTGCGGTCGGTGGTGTCCTTGCTGAACTTGGGCAGGACGTCCACGCCCAGATCCATCTTCATCTTGACGGGGCCGGCGTAGGGAGAATCGGAAGCGATGGCGTCGATGACGGCCTCCAGCTCTTCGCCCACGAAGATGGAGATGATGGCCGGAGGTGCCTCGTTGGCACCCAGACGGTGGTCGTTGCCGGGGGTGGCGACGGAGGTGCGCAGCAGGTCGGCGTACTCATCGACGGCCTTGATGACAGCGGCGAGGAAGACGAGGAACTGCAGATTCTCCATGGGGGTGTCACCCGGATCCAGCAGGTTCTCGTGGGTGGTGGACATGGACCAGTTGTTGTGCTTGCCGCTGCCGTTGACGCCTTCGAAGGGCTTCTCATGCTGCAGGCAGACGAGGCCGTACTTGGGGGCAAGCTTCTTCATCATCTCCATCGTCAGCAGGTTGTGGTCGATGGCGACATTGGTGGTATCGAAGATGGGGGCCAGCTCATGCTGGCAGGGAGCCACCTCGTTGTGCTTGGTCCTGGCGGGGACGCCCAGCTTCCACAGCTCCTCGTCCAGCTCTTTCATGAACTCGGAGACCTCGGGGCGGATGACGCCGAAGTAGTGCTCTTCCAGCTCCTGACCCTTGGCGGAAGGTGCGCCGAAGAGGGTGCGGCCGGTAAGGATAAGATCCTGACGGGCCTCGTAGTCCTCCTTCTTGATGAGGAAGTACTCCTGCTCGGGGCCGACGGTGGTGGAGACGTAGTCCACATCCTTGCCGAAGAGCTTCAGCACGCGGACGGCCTGATTGGAGAGCGCGTTCATGGAGCGCAGCAGGGGAGTCTTCTTGTCCAGAGCCTCGCCGGTGTAGCTGACGAAGGCGGTGGGGATGCAGAGGACATCGTCCTTCACGAAAGCGTAGCTGGTGGGGTCCCATGCGGTGTAGCCGCGGGCCTCACAGGTGGCACGCAGACCACCGGAGGGGAAAGAGGAGGCATCCGGCTCGCCGCGGACAAGCTCCTTGCCGTTGAACTCCATGATGGCGGTGCCGTCGCCCACGGGGGAGACGAAGCCATCGTGCTTCTCGCTGGTGATGCCGGTCAGAGGCTGGAACCAGTGGGTGTAGTGGGTGGCACCCAGCTCCATTGCCCAGCGCTTCATGACGCTGGCCACGACGTTTGCGACCTCGATGTCCAGAGGCGCGCCCTTGTGCAGGGTCTTCTCGAGGCTCTTATAGGTAGCGCTGGGAAGACGCTCCTTCATGACGTGCTCGTTAAAGACTTTGCTGCCGTAGATCTCCATAACATTTGCTGCCATAAATTCCTACTCCTTACTTGAACAAAATACTTCAGCTTGCCGTGGATTTTTGCGCGGAGAGGGGAGGCCCCAGCCCGCGGGATATCTGGTTAAACGAAACGACGCTGCGAGTCAGGAGGTGACTCACAGCGCCGTTGCTGTCCATGCGTTGATTATAGCCGAAGAGGCCGAAAAAGGCAATAGACAGATTTGACGATTCTGCACAAACCGACTCTCGAAATTTTGGAGTATTGCGCGGAGGGTATGACTATTGCAAAGGCTCTCCCCTTGGGAGAGCTGGCGCGTGAGCGCCTGAGAGGGCAAGAACGCTGATAGAGAAATACGGACGCTACGATAGCATCACGCTGACAAAGGGGCTGCTCATCGCTGTGCGGAGACTCTATCGTACCGGGCTTGCCCTCTCCGTCATTGCTTCGCAATGCCACCTCTCCCAAAGGGAGAGGCTTCAGATCACCTGAAACAGGAAAAACTTCAGATAATTCGTCTCCGGCACGCCCCAGAGGATGGGGTGGTCGGGGGCCTGCTGGCGGACTTCGATCTGGCGCAGCTGGCGGTGGGCGTCCTTGGCGGCGGAGCGGAGCATCTTGATGAACAGCTCCTCGGTGGCGAAGTGGGAGCAGCTGGCCGTGGCGAGGTAGCCGCCCCGGGGCAGGAGCTTCATAGCCCGGTAGTTGATCTCCTTGTAGCCGCGCATGGCGTTTTCCACGGTGCGGCGTGCCTTGGTGAAGGCAGGAGGGTCGAGGATGATGAAGTCGTAGGGGTGGCCCTCCTTCTCGAGGCGGGGCAGAAGCTCGAAGGTGTCCTCGCAGAGGAAGTCCATGTTGGTCAGGCCGTTGCGTGCGGCGTTCCGCTGGGCCATGGCGATGGCGTCGGCGCTGATGTCTGCCGCCGTGACCCGGGCCGCGCCGCCGCTGGCGGCGTTGAGGGCGAAGCTGCCGGTGTGGGTGAAGCAGTCCAGCACGGTGTGTCCGGCGGCGAGGCGTGCCACGGCCCGGCGGTTGTACTTCTGGTCGAGGAAGAAACCGGTCTTCTGGCCGTTCTCGAAATCGACGTGGTAGTAGACACCGTTCTCGCAGATCTCGGTCTGGGTGGAGGCGGGGTGCGTCTCACCCGGCAGCTCGAACCAGCCCTTGTTCTGCCTGAGGCCCTCCTTAGCGCGCAGAGCCTCGTCATTCCGCTCGTAGATGCCGTCGATGGTCTGGCCGTCGGCCCGCAGTACCTCGGCGAGAAGGGGGAAGAGGAGAGGCTTGAGCTTCTCCATCCCCACGCTGAGGGTCTGGGTGACGAGGATGTTGTTGAAGCGATCCACGGTCAGGCCCGGGAACTGGTCGGCCTCACCAAAGATGACCCGGCAGGCCGAGAGGTCGTCCGGCTCAAGGACGGTCTTGCGGTAGGCCCAAGCATACTCCACCCGACGCCGCCAGAAGCTGGCGTCGAAGGTATCGTTGGCGTTGCGGGAGATGAGACGGACGCGGATCTTGCTCTTGAGGGAAACGAAGCCGGTGCCGAGGTAGGCACCCTTGGTGCTCACCACGTCGGCAAGAGTGCCGTTCTCCGGCTCGCTCTCGGGGAAGGAGAGGATGTCGTTCTCGTACACCCACGGGTGTCCGCCTACAAGGCTGGCCTCGGCTTTTTTATTTACTTTATAGATGGGGAAGGTGCGGTCTGATTTCATACTGTGAACTCCTTCTGTTAAAGGCTCTCCCTTTGGGAGAGCTGGCGCGGAGCGCCTGAGAGGGCAAGCGTGTGACAAAAGAGATGGAATGCAGCGATAGTCAAAAGCCTTTATCAGAGCGATGTTATCGCTGTGTTCAGACAGTTCCGTCAGCGTCCTTGCCCTCTCCGTCACCTTCGGTGACACCTCTCCCAAGGGGAGAGGCTTTTGTGACATACTAATCACCATTTATTCTACCATAAAAGTGTGCTAGAATAAATACAAAAAACGCCGAAAGGAAGGAAAACATCATGGAGATCGAGCGCAAATGGATGGTGACGGGCTGGCCGGAGGGGCTGGCGCTGGAGGAGGAATTTGCTATGCGGCAGGGCTACATCAGCGTGCAGCCCACCGTCCGCATCCGGGAAGAGGCCCTCACCGGCGGAAAGACCAGCTACGTCCTCTGCTTCAAGTCGGGCAGCGGGCTGGCCCGGGAGGAGATCGAGCGGGACATCGACGAGGCGCTCTTCCGCGACCTTGAGACGAAGATCATTGCGAAGCCCCTCATCCCGAAGCTCCGCCGCAGCTACCGGCTGCCCGACGGCGCGGTGCTGGAGGTGAACCATGTGGACGAGGGCCAGCCTACGGAGTTCTGGTACGCCGAGGTGGAGTACCCCACTGTAGAGGCCGCCCGCAGCTGGCAGCCGGAGACCGTGGGCCTTGCAGACTACCTCCGGGACGAAGTCACCGACCAGCCCGGCCAGAGCATGGGTGCCTACTGGCTGCAGACCCGGGGCTGAAGGGTCGGAAGATCGGCTTCTCTGGCGGAAAAAATCTGGAAAAGCCTTGGAACTTATGGTATCATTGCTTCATAACGCAGCTTGCGGCCCGGACGGCCCGCTGGGAAAGAAGGAAACAGACACGAAACGACCTAAATTCACGCTGGCGGTCCAGTACAATTCGCCGGTCATCCTGACATTTTTCCTCCTCTCGCTGGGGGCGCTGTTTCTGGGCCGGTACACCGGCGGCTGGACCACCACCCATCTGTTCAGCGTCTACCGCTCCTCGCTGAAAGACCCGCTGTTCTATTTCCGGCTCTTCGGCCATGTGCTGGGGCACGGCAGCTGGGATCACTTCATCAACAATATGCTCCTGCTGCTGGTGGTCGGCCCGCCGATGGAGGAAAAGTACGGCAGTCTGCCGCTGCTGAAGGGCGTCCTGCTCACGGCTCTCATTTCGGGCGTATTGCAGTGCCTTCTGTTCCCTCGCACGGCCCTGCTGGGTGCGTCTGGCATCGTCTTCATGCTCATCATGCTGGCGTCCCTGTCCGGCTTCTCGGGCGGCATCCCGGTGACCATGCTGCTGGTGGCGGCGCTCTATCTGGGCCAGCAGGTGTATGACATCATCTTTGTGCGGGACAATGTGGCCAACTTCATGCATATCGTCGGCGGCGTGTGCGGCACGGTGTTCGGCTATGTCAATGCAGGCCCGCGCAGGCGGCGCAGGCGCTGAGGCACGCTTCGCCCCGGCAAAGAATGGGCCGATTTTATCATTTGCGCGGCTTTGTTGATTGCATTTTGACAGGTCGGGCTTTATTAGATCGGAAGAGCACACGTCTGAACTCCAGTCACGTGGCCTTATCTCGTATGCCGTCTTCTGCTTGAAAA
>ENA-UPSX01000382-UPSX01000382.1-human-gut-metagenome-genome-assembly--contig:-NODE-382-length-12702-cov-20.867406_pt1 | contig 12702 bp, 10 predicted proteins | sample MGYA00250045_ERZ773367 | MGnify/ENA primary metagenome ERZ773367 (study PRJEB29103, sample SAMN06112033) | human gut metagenome | biome: human gut; feature: ankylosing spondylitis patient; material... | reverse complement strand
TTTTCAAGCAGAAGACGGCATACGAGATAAGGCCACGTGACTGGAGTTCAGACGTGTGCTCTTCCGATCTGACGTTATCCTCGGCCTGCAATGGGGTGACGAGGGCAAAGGGAAGGTTGTGGACGTGCTGACGCCTCGTTACGAGGTGGTGGCCCGCTTCCAGGGCGGTCCCAATGCCGGTCACACGTTGGAATTCAACGGCGAGAAATACGTGCTCCGCTCGATTCCTTCGGGCATTTTCCAGGGCGGCAAGACCAACATCATCGGCAACGGCGTGGTGATCGACGCGGTGCTTTTCCGCGAGGAGGCCGAAGCGTTGGCTGCCAGCGGCCATGACCTGACCAAACAGCTCTGCATTTCGAAGAAGGCCCACCTGATTCTGCCCACGCACCGCATGCTCGACGCCGCGTACGAGGCGGCCAAGGGCAGCGCCAAGATCGGCACGACGGGCAAGGGCATCGGTCCCACCTATACCGACAAGGTAAGCCGCAACGGCATGCGCGTAGGGGATCTGTTGAGTCCCGATTTCGAAAGCATCTACGCTGCGGCCAAGGCGCGCCACGAGAAGATCCTGAAGAGTCTCGACTATCAATACGACATTGCCGAGCTGGAGAAGCAGTGGTTCGAGGCGGTCAAATACCTCCGCCGCTTCCACATCATCGACAGCGAATATTTCGTCAACGACTGCCTCTCGCAGGACAAGTCCGTTCTGGCCGAAGGCGCGCAGGGAACGCTTCTGGACGTGGACTTCGGCTCCTATCCGTTCGTCACCTCGTCGAACACCGTCTGCGCGGGCGTCTGCACCGGGCTGGGCGTCGCCCCGAACCGCATCGGCGAGGTCTTCGGCATTTTCAAGGCTTATTGCACGCGCGTGGGCAGCGGACCGTTCCCCACGGAGCTGTTCGACGAGACGGGCGAGCGGCTGTGCGACATCGGCCACGAGTTCGGCGCCGTCACGGGCCGCCGCCGCCGCTGCGGATGGCTCGATATGGTGGCCCTGAAATATTCGATCATGGTCAACGGCGTGACGCAGCTGATTATGATGAAATCCGACGTGATGAACGATTTCGACACGATCCGCGTGGCCACGGCCTACGAGATCGGCGGCCGCACCACCTCGGAGTTCCCCTATGAAATCACCGGCGACCTCCGTCCGGTCTACACCGAGTTCGAGGGCTGGAAATGCGACCTGCGCCGGTACGGCAGCTACGAGGAGTTCCCCGAGGCGTTCAAACGCTACGTGGAGTTCATCGAGCGGCAGACGGGCGTCCCCGTGAAGATCATCTCCGTAGGCCCCGACCGCGGCGAAACGATCGTCCGATAAGCAACCGCGCATCCCGGCTGCCCAGTGGCAGGTTAGGGATGCGTTTTTGTGTGATTTCCGCCCGTCCGCGTTTCGGCCGAAATCCCGGTTGACGACCCGGTCGCATTGCGACAACTGCGGCGACAGGCGGGGGCAGTCGCTTGCGGATTGCCGAACCGCCAAAGCAGAAACGAGGTGTGTTTTTACGCCGTAAGTCCCTCCCGCGGGAGGGCTTGGGGCGGGGCAGATTCGCGAACGCGACGGAACGCCGCGACGACAGCGGTAAAAGAAGGAAAAGGATTCAATATATAACCATTACTTACTTATATGCAACAACAAAACCTCAAAATTCTTGTTTTGGCCAAGCAGGTTCCCGATACCCGCAACGTAGGCAAGGACGCGATGACTCCCGAAGGGACGGTCAACCGCGCGGCGCTTCCGGCCATCTTCAATCCCGAGGACCTCAATGCGCTCGAAGCCGCCCTGCGGCTCAAGGACCGTGTGGCGGGTTCCACGGTTCATATCCTTACGATGGGTCCGCAGCGCGCCGCCGACATCATCCGCGACGCGATGTTCCGCGGGGCCGACGGCGGCTACCTGCTTTCGGGCCGCGAGTTCGCCGGCTCGGACACGCTGGCCACCTCCTACGCCCTTTCGTGCGCGCTGAAGAAGATCGCCCCCGACGTGATTTTCGCAGGCCGTCAGGCCATCGACGGCGACACGGCGCAGGTGGGTCCGCAGGTCGCCGAGAAGCTCGGTCTTCCGCAGGTGACCTATGCCGAGGAGATTCTTGAAGTCCGGGAGGGCGCGCTGGTCATCAAGCGCCGCCTGGAGCACGGCACGGAGGTCGTCGAGTGCCCGATTCCGGCCGTTGTGACGGTCAATGCCTCGGCCGCCGAGTGCCGCCCGCGCAACGCCAAGCGCGTGATGAAGTACAAGGGCGCGCTGGCCGGTTCGGAGATCGCCGCTGCACCCGAATCGCCCGCCGCGCAGCGCGCCGCCGCGAAGGAGTACCTCCGCATCGTGGAGTGGGCCGCCGCCGATGTCGATCCCGATCCCGCGCAGCTCGGCCTCCAGGGTTCGCCCACGAAGGTCAAGAGGATCGAGAACGTGGTTTTCGCCGCCAAGGAGGCCAAGAAACTCACTGCCGCCGACAACGACATCAATGAACTTATGGTTGAACTCATCGCGAGCCACACGCTCGGTTAATGCGTTTTTTTGAGATGAACAATATATTCGTATATATCGAGATGGAGGGCGGCAAGGTCGCCGACGTGAGTCTCGAACTGCTGACCAAAGGCCGCGAACTGGCCACGACGCTCGGCGTGAAACTCGAAGCCGTCGTCCTGGGCCACAACCTCGCCGGCATCGAAAAGGAACTGGCCAAATACGGCGCCGATACGGTCTGGGTTGCCGATGATCCGTTATTTTCTCCGTTCCGCACGCTGCCCCACACGGCGGTCCTGTGCGGTCTGATCGGGCAGGAGAAGCCCCAGATCGCGCTGTTCGGCGCCACGCCCGTGGGCCGCGACTTCGCACCCCGCGTATCGTCGGCCCTGCACAGCGGTCTTACGGCCGACTGCACGCAGCTCGAAATCGGCGACCACAAGGACGCCAAGACGGGTACGGAGTATAAGAACCTCCTCTATCAGATCCGCCCGGCGTTCGGCGGCAACATCATCGCCACGATCGTCAACCCCGACCACCGTCCGCAGATGGCCACCGTCCGCGAGGGCGTCATGCGCAAGGAGTACGCCGCACAGCCCGGCGCGGGCGAGGTGAAGGCGATCGACTGGAAGAAGATGGTCACGGACGCGGACCTCGCGGTGAAGATCATCGACCGTCAGATCGAGGAGCGCAAGATCGACATCAAGGGTGCGGGCATCATCGTCGCCGGCGGCTACGGCATGGGTTCCAAAGAGAACTTCAGGCTGGTGCACGAACTGGCCGACGTTCTGGGAGGCGAAGTGGGCGCCAGCCGCGCCGCCGTCGATGCAGGTTTCACGGAGCATGCGCGTCAGGTGGGCCAGACGGGCGTCACGGTGCGTCCGAAGCTCTACATCGCCTGCGGCATCTCGGGTCAGATCCAGCACACGGCCGGCATGGACCAGTCGTCGATGGTCATCTCGATCAACTCGGACCCCGAAGCCCCGATCAACAAGATCGCCGACTACGCCATCACGGGCGATGTCAATGAGATTATCCCCAAGATGATCAAGTACTACAAACAAAACTCGAAATAGCGATGCGCAGGCTTCTGACGGTAATCTGTACGCTTCTCCTCTCTGCGTCCGTTTCCGGACAGCAGATCAAGAGCCGGCCTGTCGGGTTCGACGACTTCCGCTCCCTGCTGGAAGCTGCCGGTTACGAGGCGTTCGGTTTTGACCTGTCGGAATTGCTCGAAGGACCGGGCCGCTATGACATGACGGTATATATCAAGGAGTACGAATCGGGCGTGGAGATTCGTTCCCGGGAGTTTCCCTGCGGGCCGAACAAACTGCTCGTAAGCGATTTCCCCGAGAAGGTGCGCGGCGAAATCCTGCCCGGCGAGATGGCCGATCCGCAGGCGGGCATTTACATGCTGGCCAAAAAACTGACGATTGGATTCTATCCTTCGGGGACGGATTCGACGGCGATGCTGAATTTCAGTATCCCGGAGATGCGGGAGGCCAGTCAGCGGCTCAAGCTCCGCAGCGTGACTTCGTCGAGCGGTTATACGCTTACCAAGTACTGCACCCGTCCGTTCGGGATCGACTCGTTCGAGGCCGGAAAGTTCATTCCGCTGGTCTTTTACGGTTCGATGTGGTTCGATGCGGAGCACAATCTGTTCCGTTTCTGCGGCGAGAACGAGATCGCGCCCGACCTGTCGGGCGAAATTGTCGGCAACATTCCCCACTTCTATGTCATAGGTATTGAATTTACCCCAAAACAGGAGCCTACGAATCTTAAAAACAACTAATTATGGCTAATTTCTTTTCAGATAACAAGGATTTGCAGTTCCACCTCCAGCATCCGTTGATGCGCAAGATCGTGGAGCTGAAGGAGCGCGGTTTCGCGGAGAAGGACCTCTACGACTATGCGCCGCAGGATTTCGACGACGCGATGGACAACTACCGCCGCGTGCTGGAGATCGCCGGCGAGGTCTGCGGCGAGGTGATCGCCCCCAACGCCGAGGGTGTGGACCACGAGGGTCCGCGCGTGGTCGACGACCATGTGGAGTACGCTTCGGGTACGGTCGAGAACATGAAGGCGGTGGTTGACGCGGGGTTGAGCGGCATGACGCTTCCGCGCAAGTACGACGGACTGAACTTCCCGCTCATCTGCTTCGTGATGGCCAACGAGATGGTGGCCCGCGCCGACGCCAGTTTCGAGAACATCTGGGGGTTGCAGGACTGCGCCGAGACGTTGAACGAGTTCGCTTCGGAGGAGATCAAGCAGAAATACCTGCCGTGGGTTTCGGCGGGCGCGACGTGCGCCATGGACCTCACGGAGCCGGACGCCGGTTCGGACCTCGGAGCCGTGATGCTCAAGGCCACCTGGTCGGAGGAGCGGCAGACGTGGCTGCTGAATGGCGTGAAACGCTTCATCACCAACGGCGACGGCGAGGTTTCGCTCGTGCTGGCGCGTACCGAAGAGGGTACGACCGACGCCCGCGGCCTCTCGATGCTGGTCTACGACAAGCGCGACGGCGGCGTGAAGGTGCGCCGCATCGAGAATAAGCTCGGCATCAAGGGATCGCCGACGTGCGAGCTGGTCTTCACGAACGCCCCGGCGCAGCTGGTCGGCGACCGGAAGATGGGCCTGATCAAGTATGTGATGTCGCTGATGAACGCCGCACGTCTGGGCATCGGCGCACAGTCGGTGGGTCTCTGCGAGGCCGCTTACCGCGAGGGGCTGAAATACGCCCACGAGCGCGAGCAGTTCGGCAAGCCGATCATCCAGTTCGCCGCCGTTTCGGAGATGCTCTCGAACATGAAGGCCAAGGTGCAGGGCGTGCGCGCGCTGCTGTACGAAACGGCGCGTTTCGTCGAGGTCTACAAGCAGTACGGCCATATCTCCCACGAGCGTTCGCTCGAAGCGGAGGAGCGTCAGGAGATGAAGTTCTACAACCGCCTTGCCGACGGTTTCACGCCGCTGGTGAAGCTCTTCTCGTCGGAGTACGCCAACCAGCTGGCCTACGACGCCATCCAGATCCACGGCGGGTCGGGTTTTATGAAGGACTATCCCTGTGAGCGGTTGTACCGCGATGCACGCATTATGAACATCTATGAGGGAACCTCGCAGTTGCAGGTCGTTGCGGCGATCAACGCCGTGACGAAGGGCACGTTCCTGGAGCAGATCGGGCGCTATGCCGCCGAAAGCTACACGGAGGCGATGTGCCCCGTGGTGACGAAGCTCAAGGAGCTGACCGTCAAGTTCTCGGAGATGCAGGCCCGGGTCGAGGCCGGCGACAAGGAGGTCTGCGGATTCAAGGATTTCCATGCCCGCCGCCTGGTGGAGACCGCCGGACACATCATCATCACCTACCTGCTGGCCCGTCAGGCCGGTGAGGCGGAGGAGTATGCCGCTTCGGCGCGCGTGTTCTGCAAGCTTGCAGAGGCGAAGATCGCGGAGGCCTATACCTACGTGATGAACTCCACGACGGAGGACGTCGCGCTGTTCAAGGCTGTCGAAAACGAGGTTTAAACATACCGGACCGGATACGATGCGGGGGACCCTGAACAATCCTCCGCATCGTTTTTCATGCCGGGGCACAGCCTTGCTGTGCAGGGTCTTGCAGTCTGCTCCGGTATCCGGGTCCGATTGTCGGATCAATGTATGAAAGCGAGATTATTGGCATTGTATTTGCCTCAATTTCACCCCCCCCCATCCCGGAGAACGACCTGTGGAGGGGAAAGGGTTTTACCGAATGGACGAACGTGGGTAAGGCCCGACGGTATTTCAGAAATCACTATCAGCCCCGAGTTCCGGCCGATCTGGGGTATTACGACCTGCGGGTCGCCGAGACGCGCCAGGCGCAGGCGGATATGGCCCGCGAATACGGCGTCGAGGGCTTCGTCTACTGGCATTACTGGTTTGGCAACGGCAAGCGGTTGCTGGAACGTCCCTTCAACGAGGTGCTGGCCAGCGGCGAACCCGATTTTCCGTTCGCGCTGGCCTGGGCCAATGAGAGCTGGCGGGGCTTCGCCCACGGGATCACGAACCGGAACATGCTGATCGAACAGCTCTACGGAGGCGTCGAAGACTATACGGCGCATTTCCGGGCCGTGCTGCCCGCTTTCCGGGACCATCGTTACATTACGGTGGACGGCAAGCCGCTGTTTATGATCTACAGACCGCTGGCGGACCCCGAGGTGAAGGTTTTCATCGCCACGTGGCGGGAGCTGGCCGAAAAGAACGGCCTGCCGGGAATCTACTTCGTCGGGCACGAGAACGCCCCGGTTCCGAACGTCGGGGCCATTTTCTCTACGGGGGTCGACGCCGTCAATCCGCTGCGGCTGGTCGGGTATTTCAATGTAAGGCATTCGTTTTTCGAACGGCAGCGGGTAAAATTCGACCGCTGGCGGAAGATTCCGCTCAATTATCCCTATGAACGGATGGCCGCTTATTTTCTCAACGGGGACGAAGACACCCGGGAGAACGTGTTCCCCTCGGTCATTCCGAACTGGGACCACACGCCGCGCAGCGGAAAAGAGGGGTGGATCGTGACGGATTCCACGCCCGAGCTGTTCGGGAAACACCTCCGGGAGGCTGTGGAAATGGTCCGGGGAAAGGCTCCCGAACACCGGATCATCCTGCTGAAATCCTGGAACGAATGGGCCGAGGGAAATTATGTCGAGCCGGACCTGAAATGGGGTCGCGGGTATCTCGAAGCCATCCGGCGGGAGGTGATGGACGAGTGATTGTCCGTGATGCGTTGCCCGTTCCGCGCCCGTTCTGTGCCTGTCGCATGCTCGTTCCGCGCTTGTCGCGCGCCCGTTCTGTGCCTGTCGCATGCTCGTTCCGCGCCCGTCGCGCGCCTGTCCGCCGAACGGATTGATTTCGTTGCGTGATTTTTGCTATATTAGCAGTCGTAAAACCTGAAAAACAGAGAACAATGATCAAGAAATTGCTGATGGCGGCGGCCGTCGTCGTGATGGCCGTTCCCGCCGCCGCCCAGGGATCGCGCCGCAGCGAGGTTTCGGTGTCCTACGGCGTCGCTCCCGTCACCGATTGGATCGACTCGTACAGCGACATGCTGACCGGGCTTTTCACGAATGCGAATACCGACCTCGAGGGGTGGGGCGCCGTCACCGTGGGTTACAGTTTCCGCCTGATCGGCAGCCTGCGCCTCGGCGCGCAGGTCGTCTACTCCTCGAACACGCAGGAGGTCAGGGACGCCGGCTCGGAGATCCGGAACCGCTACTGGTCGCTGCTGCCCAACGTGAAGTGGAACTGGATGAACCTCAAGGTGGTTTCGTTCTATTCGCGCCTCGGTGCGGGAGCCTCGTTCTCCAGATCCGAGGTCGGGGGCGAGAGCGACAAATCCACGCAGTTCGCCTTCCAGGTGTCGCCCGTCGGCGTCGAAGTCGGGGGACGCGTCGCGGCCTATGCCGAGGCCGGTATCGGTACGTCGGGCTGCCTGCTGGTCGGCGTCCGCTACCGCTTCTGACACCCTGTCCGGATACGGAAAAGGGGCGCATTCCTCGCAGGATGCGCCCCTTTTCGTCGGCGGGTCTCCCCGCAGGGGAGTTCTTACGCCTTCACAGGCTCTTTTCCGGCCATCACGCAGCGCGTCGTGCCGAAGACGTTGAGGTTGAGGTGTCCGGCGATGAACGCCAGCGCCTTCTGGGCCTTCACCGAGTTGCCGGCCCCGTCGAGCGGGGGCGCGAACGCCGCAACGCCCATCACGCCAGGCACGACGCCCATGATGCCGCCGCCCACGCCCGTTTTGGCCGGAAGTCCCGTCGTGAAGAGCCAGTCGCCCGTGTGCTCGTAGAATCCCACGGTGGCCATCATCGAGGCGATCTTGGGCGTCAGCTCGGGCTTGAACACGGCCTTTCCGGTCACGGGGTTCACGCCGCTGTTGGCGATCGTCGCGGCCATCGTGGCCAGCTGCCGGGCCGTCACGCCGATTGAGCACTGGCGCGTGTAGATGTCCAGCGCCATGTCGGGATCGTCGTAGATGCGGTTGTAATTCTTCAGCAGCCACGCGATCGACTTGTTGTTGAAGTTGGTCGCCGTCTCCGATTTGTAGAGTTCGTCGATCACCGCGACGTCCGATCCCGCGAGGTCGGCGATGAACGAGACGATGGCTTTCCATTTGCCGTCGCTGTCGCCCACGGGCTTGATCATCGAGCAGGCCGAAATGGCTCCGGCGTTCACCAGTGGCGTCGAGGGGTGGTCGTTTTCGAGCAGGATGGCCATGATCGAGTTGAAGGGGAGTCCCGTGGCGTCGGCGCCGATCTTGCCGAGCACCTCCTGGCCGCCGTACTGGTTCATGGCGAGGATCGCCGTGGGGACCTTCGACACCGATTCGATGCCGAACTTGTAGTCCGTGTCGCCCACGGCCACCACGTCGCCGTCGGGGAGGCAGGCCGCGATGCCGAACAAGTTCGACGGCACATCGGCCAGATAGGGGATATAGTCGGCGTTTTTGCCGCCGGTTTCGTTTTTGCAGCGGTCGTATGCCATCTGCACGGCATCCTGAACCGCTTTTTTGTCGATCTTCTGAATCATGTTATGAAATTTGTAAAATGGTTTGTATCCTCTTTCCGCTGTGGCAGGCCGTAGTCACGGCGTTCCGCCGTGTTTGCAGGCCCGCCCCGTCCCCAAACCCCCGCCGAGGCGGGGGTTTAAGGAGTTCGGCGGCATTTCTTCGGCTGTTATTTGTTGCTACCGGGTTTCTGCTGTGCAGGTGCGGCTGCCTCGGGGGCTGCGACCTTGGCCTGCGCTTCCCAGTGGAAGGGAGCGAAATCGGCGGCGGCCTCGGGGTCTTTCCACGACGGCTTGCGCATGGAGTAGATGACGAACGGGGCGCCCACGACCACCACGCAGCCGATGATCAGCACCGAGAACCAGACGGTGTTGCTGCCGGTCGAAATCTGACTGGGCGGCACGAAGCTCAAGATGAAGGCCAGCAGTGCGCCGCAGAAACCGAGGCATCCGAGGAACCACATCAGGCCGTTCTTTTTGCCCAGGCGGAACGGACGGGGCGTGCCCTTCATCTTGTAGCGCAGGACGATGGCGGCCGAGAACATCAGCATGTACATGATCAGGTACAGCAGCACGGTCAGCTGCGAGAGGATCTGGTAGAACGACTGCACCGAGGGCATCACGACGAACAGCAGCGCCAGCAGCGTCACGACGCAGCCCTGGATCAGCAGGATGTTCTTCTGTACGCCGTTCTTGTTGGTCTTCTGGAAGAACGGGGGCAGGTAACCGGCCTTGCCCACGGCGAAGATACCCTTCGAGGGACCCGCCACCCACGTCAGCACGCCTGCCAGCACGCCGAACATCAAGGCGATGGCGATGATCGGGCCGGCCCACGAAATGTGGAGGTAGTGGAAGTAGTTGTCGAACCCGACTAACAGCGACTGCGTGAGGCTGATGTCCTTGGCGGGGATGATCAGGCCCAGCGAGAAGGTTCCCAGAATGAAGATCAGCACCGTGACCAGCGAACCGATGATGATGGCCTTGGGGTAGTTCCGCGACGGGTTCTTCACGTCCATGACGTGAATGCCCATCATCTCCATACCCGCGTAGAACAGGAAGATACTGCTCGCCAGCACGAGGTTGTTGAATTTCGACAAGTCGGGGAAGAAGCCCTGCGACATGTCCATGTGGTTGTGTCCGCCGGTCGAAATGTAGATGACGCCCAGCACGATCAGCAGGCCCGCGGGAATGATCGTACCGATCATGCCGCCCCATTTGCTGATTTTTCCGACCCATCCGAGACCTTTCAGGGCGATCAGCGTGGCGATCCAGTAGATGGCCAGCACCATGCAGAGCGTGAAGACCTTGTTCGAGGCCAGCAGCGCGTCGTGCGTGTCGTTCATGCCGATGAACGCGATCGACACGGCGCCGAAGGTCAGCACCGTCGGATACCAGATCGTCGATTCGATCCATTGCAGCCAGATTGCGAGGAATCCCGTGCGTGCGCCGTAGGCTTCGCCGACCCAGCGGAATACGCCGCCCTGCTTGTCGGCGAACATCGCGGCCAGTTCGGCGGCGACCATCGCCGTCGGAATCAGGAACACGATGGCTGCAAACAGGTAGTAGAATGCCGACGAAAGTCCGTAGACCGCCTCGGCGGGCAGTCCGCGCAGACTCACTACGGCAGTCACGTTCATAATTGCCAGTGTCATAACACTCAATTTGAACCCTGTGCTTGTGGTAGTTTTCTTTACATCCATAATGAATTGATTTGGTTTTTTGTCGCTGTTGGGTGTTGCAACTACCGTGCAAAACCGCCGGGAAGTCGCCTTTGCAGCCTTCGGGTGTACGATTGTTGCCGGAAATTTCTATCTTTGCGTATAAATAATCTCCATGCCCATGCAACGCATCCTGATCATCCTCCTGGCAGCCCTGTGCGTCGCCGCGTGCGGCCGCCGCCGGAGCGCTCCCTCGCAGGAGACCGCGGTCTCCGCATCCCGTCCGCGGGTTTTTCTCCCGGCCATCGCCCCCGCGGGACTCTCTCCGGACGAGCAGCGCGACTATCTCCGCCGGCACTACTGGGACCGTTTCGACTTCACCGACACGCTTTTCGTCTCCGAGGCCGATACCGTGCAGATGATCGAGGCCTTTGCGCGCTACATTGCGGTGCTTTCCGACCGTCCGGCGGATTCCGCGCCGATGGATTCGCTGATGCGCCGGGTTTCGTCGTCGAAGCCGATGCTCGACTATTTCGCGATGCTCGCCGGGACGGTGCTGCACGACCCCAACTCGCCGCTGCGCAACGACGAGTTCTACATTCCCGTGCTCCGGGCGCAGCTCGCCAGCCCTTTCTACGACGAGTACGAACGCATCGCCCCGCAGTACGACCTCGAAATGGCCATGCAGAACCGCCTGGGCCAGCCTGCCAACGATTTCCGCTACACGCTCGCCTCGGGCGCCTCGGGGACGCTCTACGGGCTGCAAGCCGAATACGTGCTGCTGTTCATCAACAATCCCGGCTGTGCGATGTGCCGTGAAATCCGCGAGGCGATCACCTCCTCGCCGATGCTTTCGGAGATGATCGAGCGGGGGCGGCTGAAGGTGCTGGCGCTCTATCCGGACGAGGACCTTACGGAGTGGCGCGACTACCGCGACCACATTCCGGCGTCGTGGATCAATGCCTATGACAAGGGGTGCGTCGTCCGCGAAAAGAGCCTGTACGACCTCCACGCCATTCCGGCCCTCTACCTGCTGGACAGCCGCAAGCGGGTGCTGGTGAAGGATTCGACCGACGTGGCGCAGATCGAAGAGATAATAGACCGCCGGGCGTAAAACGCTTGATAGACGGGCTTTATGGGCGATGGATGACCCGGCGCCTCTTGTCCTGTTCTGCGCTCCCCGGCTTAAAAAGCCGGTTTTGGGAGCGAACGGCGGTTCACACGCCTCCTGCCCGGTTCTGCGGCGCGGCTATAAGCGCAGCCTATCCCGCCATCAGAAAAGACAATCGGAAACCTATACGGATTCCGAACGGATTTGCTATCTTTGCACTACAAACAGAATACAATCACACACATTAAACAGTAGAAGATTATGGCAAAGAAATGGCGTTGTACCGTATGCGGTTACATTCACGAAGGTCCCGAGGCACCCGACCAGTGCCCGATGTGCAAGGTAGGCAAGGAGAAGTTCGTGGAACTCGTTGAGGCCGAGGGCGACCTTGATTTCGTAACGGTACACAAGATCGGCGACGGCAAGGGCGCCAGCAAGGAGCTTTGGGAAGGTCTCCAGAATCATTTCATGGGCGAGTGCACCGAGGTGGGCATGTATCTGGCTATGAGCCGTCAGGCCGACCGCGAGGGCTATCCCGAGATCGCCGAGGCTTACAAGCGTTACGCCTGGGAGGAGGCCGAGCACGCCTCGAAGTTCGCCGAGCTGATCGGCGAAGTGGTCTGGGACACCAAGACCAACCTCGAAAAGCGCATGAACGCCGAGTGCGGCGCCTGCGAGGACAAGATGCGCCTGGCCCGCATGGCGAAGGAGGAGAACCTCGACGCCGTTCACGACACCGTTCACGAGATGGCCAAGGACGAGGCCCGTCACGGCAAAGGTTTCGAAGGTCTTTACAAACGCTACTTCGGCAAATAATCTCCCGATCGGGAGAAAACGGGGCGGATCGCATGCGGTCCGGTATTTGTAGATCGGAAGAGCACACGTCTGAACTCCAGTCACGTGGCCTTATCTCGTATGCCGTCTTCTGCTTGAAA
>ENA-UPSX01000370-UPSX01000370.1-human-gut-metagenome-genome-assembly--contig:-NODE-370-length-12770-cov-37.604428_pt1 | contig 12770 bp, 6 predicted proteins | sample MGYA00250045_ERZ773367 | MGnify/ENA primary metagenome ERZ773367 (study PRJEB29103, sample SAMN06112033) | human gut metagenome | biome: human gut; feature: ankylosing spondylitis patient; material... | reverse complement strand
TTTTTTTTTTTTAATGATACGGCGACCACCGAGATCTACACTCTTTCCCTACACGACGCTCTTCCGATCTAAGGTGGTTGTAAGATTTTGCAATGCCTGCAAAGTCCTTTTTTAACTTTTCATTTCCTTCAAAATGTTCGTTGGCATCATTGGCTGTTACCGAAATCAAGTTGTTATAGCCGCCGATTAATTCGCCGATACTGTCGGCAATTGCATCGGTGTCGGTATTCATGCTGATGGTGACAGGCGCTTTGCCGGTTGTATCAAAAAAGGTCAGTACATAATTATTATCAATTGTCACCTCATTTGAAACAGAGGTGGCAGTTGTTCCGTTTACAGAATATACAGCATTTGCCGGATACTGTGTCACGCGGTCCAGACCCAGTGTAGATACCAGTTCGGTATTGGAATCGGAAGCATCTGAGGAATTCTGGGACTGGATATGGAAAATCGTCGGAGAAATTCCCTTGATGCCTGTTGCATCGGATGCACCTGCATCAAATGACGGACAAAGAAATCATACCGCTTATGTTCGCCAAAATCTTCCCCCATTGTATGATGCGCTCCGGGAATCACGACCAATTCAAAATCTTTATTCGCCTTTATCAATGCATTGACCACCTGCATGGTAGAGGCAGGATCTACATTATCATCCAGTTCTCCCACCACTAACATCAAAGGACGACTCAACAGATGTGCATTTTCCACATTAGACCCTTCCTTATATTGATCTCCTACCGGATAGCCCAACCAAAGTTCATTCCACCAAATCTTATCCATACGGTTATCATGACAACCACAAGCCGAATAAGCCGCTTTATAGAAATCAGGATAAAGCAAAACTGCATTTGTAGATTCCTGACCACCGGCAGAACAACCGTAAATACCTACCCTGTCCACATCCATATAAGGATATTTCCGTGCAGCCGCCTTAATCCAGGCAATATGGTCCGGCAGACCGGCATCTTTCAAATTCTTATAACATACATTCTCAAAAGCACGCGAACGGAAAGAAGTTCCCATTCCATCGACCATTACGACGATAAAACCAAGTTCGGCCAAGGAAGTCATATTCCAGTCATAAGGACGGAAAGTCTTCGGAACATACTGGTCTCCGGGACCCTGATAAATGTATTCGATAACCGGATATTTCTTGTTCGGGTCAAAGTTGGTGGGGCGGGCAATCAATCCCCACATATCCGTCTTGCCGTCCCGCCCTTTGGCAACAAACACCTCCGGAGCTTTCCAGCCTTCGGCCTCCAAAAGAGTTATATCGGCTGTTTCCAACGGCATCGCCACTTTGCCATCCCTGGCACTACGTAACACAGCGACGGGAACCTTGTCCACCATAGAATAAACATCTACCAAATACTTCATATCTCCCGAAAACCAGGCACGGTGCATCCCTTCTTCGGGAGTAAGACAGGTAAGACCTTTGCCATCAAAACCGATGCGGTAATAACGGATGAGATAGGGGTCTTCACCGGCTTCCATACCATTTGCCGAGAAATAGATCTGACGGTTATCCTCATCTACCCGAAGCACTTCGCGTACATACCATTCTCCTTTAGTAATTTGATAATCGGGCTGTGCGGTAATACGGTTGTACATATAAAGATGATTCCAATTGTCACGCTCACTCATCCATATCATCTGCTTGCCGTCTTTTAAGTCATGACGGAAATGACGGGTATAATTCACATATGTATCGCTGGTTTCTTCTACCAACGGGCGCACTTTTCCCGTTTCGGCAGAAAATTCAAGTACTCTGTACACCTGATGTCCGCGCTGGTTATATTCAAAAGTCACGGCACGGCTGTCGGGATTCCATTCGGGACCATATACTTCATATTGCCGGTCGAACAATTCGGTAGAAGGAATAATGCTTCGTCCGCTTTCCACTTCATAGATGCAGGGCACTTTAAAAGGAAGTTCGTCTCCCGGCTTCGCATACTCCTGTTTGTGAAGCTTGGGCTGAAGCTGATCAGCCGGAGAAGATTCCACATAATAAACATAACGCTTTTCCACCGGACGGATCTTGCAGGAAGCCACCTTCTTACTGTCCGGTGACCAGCGGATGTAGGCTGAATAATAATTACCCAGTGTCCCGTCCAAGCTCAGTTGCTTTTCTTTTCCGGTAGCCACCTCCTTTACATAGATATTCTGATTTTTAATAAATGCGATCCATTTACCATCAGGAGACGGAACCGGTGATGCCGTCTTCTCATCATCCACCTCCATCCAATGCTTTTGCTTGGGAGGGAGAGGAACCGCACCTTCATTGACCAGTTGATTTTTCCGGGACGCATACATCCAACGTTGATTATTAAACACAAAGCGCAGCGTATCCAATCCCTTACTGACCGACAAACGCCCCAATGCAAGAGCTTCCGGCTTGACCTCTTTTCCGGATGCAGCACCCAACGCCTTTGCCAGACGATGAGAATCAAACAATTCTTTTCTAGCTTTCTTATCCGCATCTACAGATACATACAGGCAGCCGTCCGGAGTATTCCGCACATACCAGAATTGATGAGTACCCTCTATCCATTGCGGATTGACATTGGAATAGAAAACTTTATCCGCACTGAATTTCTCTTTCAATGCATAAGCACGCTGATAATCATCGACCGTACCTTGAGCGACAGCCATGCCCCCACTAAGGAACATGGCTACCAGCCAACCTAACTTACCAACCTTCATTTTGAATTATTCTATTTCACTTCCCATTCAAACAAACCCGATGAATTATCGGCCGGCTGAACAATCTCCAGTTTTACCGCTTTTGTCTTTACCGGGTCAAAATTGACTGTATTCCCCGTACCTTTTTCCACTCCATACTTATCCGCTCCACTCACCGGTTGCCACTGGCCTTGTGCATCTTTATAGTACATCTTCCAACTTTGCGGTATGCGGCATCCTCCCCAAGGAGCATCATCATACCAATATACGGTAGCACTGGAAACAGTCGCTTCGGATGGGAACTCGTAGGATATCCATTCAGTAGTTCCCTGTTTGGGCCACCAATGGTAATAGGGTACGGAACGGTCATTCTCATCTTTCGGCACCAGACGGTCATTAATGGCGGAGATGGATTTCACCTTATGCGAAGCATCCACTTTGCTTTCCGATGCCAGCGTAGCAGGCATAGTCGGACGGGAAGCACTTAATTCCTGCGGCAACCACACTGCCATAGCACCTGCACCGCGGTGTGCCCAAGCATAGTAAGGGATCAACGTCAGCTTCACATCAGTAGCCGTCAGACGACCTCTGTCGTCATAGCCCAGAATCTGCGCATCCGTCTTCAACTGGTTAATGCCATAGAGTAAATCCGGTTTTTCAACCACCTCGAATTGAGGAGTGCGGTTCATAAACACGCTCAGCACATCAAAATCATTATCCGGCCATTCCGCACAATAAACGATCGGGCCACGCTCCACGGCTATACGTCCACGATCTGCCTCCACTTTATTATTGGCTTTCACTGTACGAGGTTCCATATCGAAATGGACAGCTACTTTATCCCCTTTCTTCCAACGGCGGTCTATGCAGAAATAACCGTCCTTCAGTTCACTCTGTACCGGTTCTCCATTTACTTTCACTGTATAGCTCAAACGCTTTCCATCCGAATAAGTGTACAGGTCACAGGGAACTACCTGATTACGCACCCATCCCGGAATACGGATTTTCATTGTAAACTGTCCGGCATTGTTCTTGTTGACACCGATAGTGACATCACCGTTCCAAGGATAATGAGTAGCCTGCTCCAAAGAAACAGCCTTGCCCTCTACCTTCAAGTTCGAAGTATTGGACATGAACAGATTAACATACACGTCCTTACCTTTCACCGCATACACATATCCCGGCAAAGAAGGAATGAAACGACAGATATTGGACGGACAACAGGCACAGCCGAACCAAGGCTGGCGCTGGTGCTGCCCGATGCTTTCCAACGGATTAGGATAGAAGAACCCGCCACCATCCAGGGACACGCCCGAAATAAGACCATTATATAAAGTACGTTCCAGCACATCATAATATTTTGCCTCACCATGAAGCAGGAACAAGCGGTAGTTGACATACACATTACCGATAGCCGCGCAAGTCTCACAATAAGCTGACATATTGGGCAGTTCATAGTTCTTGCCAAAAGCCTCCCCATTGCTGGTGGCGCCGATGCCACCGGTAATATAATATTTCTTGCCCACAATGTTGTCCCAAATACGGTCTATGGCATGGATATAAGCCGTATCCCCTGTCAGTGCGGCCACATCTGCCATGCCTGCATACATATAGGCTGCACGGACAGCATGTCCCACGGCCTCATCCTGCTCCACTACTGGCTTGTGCGCCTGACTGTATTCATCCGTACGAGTAGTATATCCGCGCTGGTCCAAAAAGAATTTGGCTTGATCCAAATATTTCTGTTGCCCCGTTACCAAATATAGTTTAGCAAGGGCCATTTCGGCAATCTGATGTCCCGGCACACGGATTTGCTGTCCTTCGCCCGTACCTATCTCCCGGCATACACAGTCGGCATAACGGATAGCAATATCAAGGAAATTACGTTTTCCGGTAGCCTGGTAATGCGCAATAGCACCTTCTACCATGTGTCCCAAGTTATAGAATTCATGACTCAGTTCCTCCACCTTCTCCCACCGTTTGCTTCCTGCCCACTCATGCGGATGCTTCGGATTCATGGTACGCGAAGTATAGAGATAACCATCCGGTTCCTGTGCCGCAGCGACAATAACCAGCACACTATCAATATACTTAGCCAGTCTTTTGTCCGGATAGGTCTGTAACAGATAACTGGCACCTTCTATCGTTTTGTACACATCGGTATCATCAAAAGCCAGACCGCCTACTTTAATGGTATCACTGGGATGGGCGGCATTGACAAAGTTAGTATAACGTCCTGTTTCCTCGCATTTGCTGAACGCCAGAGGAATCGTTACTTCACGGCTGGCATTCAACCGTTGCCCCCAGAATGAATCGGTTACTTTCACCGAAGTGAAAGGTACGGGGTCGATAGGATAGCCGTGCGACTGATTTTTTACTTGCGCTGTTCCGCCTGCTACGGTAGCAGTCAACAGAGCAGTGACTAAAAGTTTCTTCATGGTTCTATCATTTAATTGTTTATCATAGTTTTTGCAAAAATACATATTCCGGTCATAGGAAAAGGGGGAATCACTCTTTCAACGGCAAATATTCATCCCATAATTTCAATGAGTGCAGATAACCGGTAAAGGGCCAGTCTCCTTCGGCATTGCGTCCCAATGTGATGAATTGTGACGGTTTCACCAGCAACTGGATATCTTTTTCACTGACTAATTTTCCATTGATATAAACCTGTTCCATCCGCCCATCAAAGCAGATATAGATGTGCTGCCACTTTCCTGCCAATTCCTTCATGTCCTTATATCCTGCATCTTCATACCAGCCATAGTGATTGATTACTCCACAACGAGGCTCCGTGCCGTTGACCAACATGATTTTCTCCAATTCATCATGCGAGGTAGTAAAATCGGCCACACATTCATTTTCACTAATGGAATCATTCAGTACCCACGCCTCCAAGGTATAAGGAGCATTATCCTGCAAAGTGGCAGGAAGCATAAAACTGGAAGTATAGACCTGAGTACCCTCAAAATGAAATGCCTTTTTCCCTTTCACTTCTTTCACAACGAGAGGTAATTTCCGGGCTTCAAAATACCCTTTTACTCCTCGGTTTTCCAGATAAGGAACCGTATCGTTCACTACAAAATCATCGGCAGAAAGACTGACCACCAGCCCATGTTTCTGCTGATCGGCTACAGGCAGACGCACGATATCCGTTTCCGCATCGTATGCCTTTTCCGCTGCTTCCTGTTTCCAATTGTAGTAACGGAAATTGGTAATGACCAAAGGTTCGGTGGAACTATGCAGCGTAATCGCTCCTGATGAAAGACACGACCCCGCTTCATAACTCTGCCATTTACCTGACCTGTAAACCAACCCACTAACTGTATGCTCTTTGGACGAGGAGAGTAACGGATGACTATACTCCAATGTAGTTCCCGGTTCCAGTACCAACGCATCGCGTCCACCGATACGCTGTGTGCGTGCCGAACCTTCCTTCAATGTAAAAGCCCCTCCCAGCATCCCTTCATTGTTCTGCCATTCACGACCATTCCAATCGGCAGCGGTAAGTCCCAGCCATTGTTGCGGAGCCGATGCTTCCACCCCATCAAAGATTTTCAAGTTCCAGACCGCCCCGCCAAATCCGTTCTTCTGTCCTCCGGTAAAGGTAAGGCGGACATAACGAGCCTTCACCTTGCCAAAATCGACCATCGGGCTGCCTGCCAGACGATTATTCCGCTTATCAGCGAAAACAGACCAATGCTTGCCATCGACAGAAGTTTCAATTAAATATTGATAAAATTGTGTGCCATACTCAAATTGAGTCCAGATAGTTTGTATCTGCCGGGCAACACCCAAATCCACTTCTATCCACTCCTGTCCCATGCCACGAGGACGCCATAAAGTCCCGTTATTATCATCTACAGCATATTCGGGACGGAAACCGGCATCATAAAAAGAAGAAGCCCTCACCTTAGCACCCAATGCCAGATTTTTTGATTTCACTACAGAAGATGCCAATGCACCTATTCCGTCATGAGTGGGAATAAGGGATTTAATACTTCCATCTTCGGCAAACTCCATACGGTCCACACAAAGCTGACGATGAAATCCGCGGTTGGAATGCGGATTATCATGACGGTGATAGACCATATAATATTCATTGCCTTCTTTCAAAACGCTATGATGTCCCGGCCCATGAATTGTTCCATCGGCATTGGTTTCAAGAATACATCCCCGATAGGTGTACGGCCCCATAGGCTTGTCCGAAGTGGCATACTGCACCCGATAGGTGTGGTCGTGACAGGAACCCGAAGAATACATAAAATAATAGATCCCCTTTCGTTTCATCACAAAGGGTGCTTCAAAAAAATCCGTGGCTTCCGTATTCGGAATCAGACGCGTTTCAGTAAAACTCTTCATATCGGAAGCCAGTTTTCCGGCTCCGCAACCGAAACCTTTATAAATCCCCCAAGTCCCCCAATACAAATATACAGAACCATCATCATCCACAAAGGTCTGCCCGTCCAATGTAATGGCATTCGTCACAAAACGGTCGGGTACAAGAACAGCCTCACTTTCACCCAATATATTTTTCCAAGGACCGCGCGGCGTTTCACTGACCCCGCAATGAATCATACAGGGCTGACAATAAAAATAATAATAATTCCCATCCGTATGTTTCATCACATCGGGAGCCCATATCCAATGACTGTCCGGCCAGTTCATGGGCATTAACGTCCAGTTTACAAAATCCTTGCTGGTCCACACCTGTGCAGGACCGAAACCGGCCCCACTGCCATCCGTAGTGGCATACATATAATACGTATCGCCAAACTTCTTCACCGTGGGATCGGCAAAATATCCGGGAATAATGGGATTCCCCGTACCCGAAGCATTAAAAGGCTTCTGAGCAAAGCCTGTAGCAGCTCCCAACAATAAGGAAGCAACAACCAATCGTATCTTATTCATCTCTATATAGCAAAATTCTATTTGTCCCTGCGACGCTTATTCATGCACCACATTATGAATGGGAATTTCTATCTCATAAAAATATTCCTGCAACAACCGGTACATATCCGGATCATACGTCTTCAGTTTCGTGCGGCGGTTCACCCAGTTATGAACTCCGTTTGCAGGTTCGGCATAGCGGTTACAGTTAAAGAAAGACTGTACGCACTCGGCAAAGTATTCCTCTTTATTGCTCACTGCATACGTCTTTTCCCACAGCCCTTTCCGGATTGCATTCTGACGAAGTGCCTCCAAACGCTCATTAAAGTCTGGCTCCACTCCCACTATACCTACCGTATGAATAAGGTGAGCGAACTCATGAATCAGGATATTCTCACCTACATATTTATCCTGCGGCAATGCCAGCAGATTCTCTTCTCCGCAACTGGATGAAAATTCATCTTCCGGTGCTCCGCCAAAACCACGGGCACGCCAGTTCCAATATTTAATGCTGTCCTCACAATTGCAGATATGGGCAAACTCCGGCAAATCGCAAGTTTCCTCATCTTTACCGATTATCATGACGTGGCAGCCTTTCTTCACCATGTGTGCCTTCACATCCGGACGTTTTGCCAACATCAAACTGATGATATCACAAGCTTTCAATAAGGCCTCATCGCTCACCTTTCCAGAAGAGGTGACATACAGACCTTCTGTCTCTATGTATTTCTGATAGAAAGAAGGAATATTTTTCCCTTCAGGAATACCGGTAACCTGTCCGTGAACAGGGCAAAGCTCCAACTTCATGGCGAATCCGCCTCCCGATGCCAGATGCAAAGTCAACCGGCTGTCCTTATCAATCCGGATGGTTTCCTTGCGATAGTCCTCGGCCTGCTTATTGGCATTCACACCGTCTTTAAACAAAACAGCCGTATAAGACATTCCTTCGGGAAGGAAAGAGAAATCGAGCTGCACATCACGTTCATCCCAATTGGTCATACCGCCGATATACCAGTTCACATCCTTCTTACGCACCGTTACAATATATTTTCCCAACTCGCCCGAAGCAATAAAAGTAGAATCCACCTCCACAGGCAGAGAAGCTATGAAATCCACACATTCCTGCTCATTCAGATAGTTGGTAGGCGCATCACACAACATGGTAAAAGGAGAATCGTGTACAATATAGGCAGCCAGCTGATGACACCGGGTTCCCATGCTGGCCGGTGTGTAATACATGGCGCGCCAATCTGCCTTCGTGGCATTGCGCATAGCTCCCGGCGTATAATCCACCGGTCCCGCCATCATACGGATATAGGGGAAAGTAACATCATAAAGAGGCATATTATTCTTGATATCCGTCCATTTCACCTCTTCCATGCCGAACACGCTTTCAAAATTGATAATATGAGGGTAGGTACGGTTGATACCTGTCGGTTTGTAAATGCCGTGCAGATCAAGGGTTAATTTATACCGGGCCGTCATCTCAGCGATGCGATACACCATTTCGACGGCAGTCTGATCATCACGATCCAGGAAATCCACCTTAAAACCTTTGATTCCCATATCCGCATATTTCTTACAAGCTGCTTCCAACTGGCTGTCGAGTACATTAAACACCGTCCAAAGCACTATTTCCACCCCTTTGGATTTGCCGTATGCTATCAGTTCCGGCAAATCAAGTTCGGGAATAACGGTCAGCATATCCCCGCTCTTCGGGGCATACCATCCTTCATCCAACACAATAAACTCCAATCCGTTCCGGCTGGCGAAATCGATATAATATTTATACGTATCCATGTTGATACCGGCTTTAAACGGCACTCCTTTCAGATTCCAGTCATTCCACCAATCCCATGCCACTTTGCCTGTCTTTATCCATGAGGTATCACCGATACGGTTGGGAGAAGCCAGAGCATAGACCAGGTTGTTGACCGGCATATCCGTATCTTTTTCAGTAATGGCCAACACACGCCACGGATAGGAACGGGAGCCACGGCTACGGGATATAAAATCGGTAGTTTCAGTTACATATTCCTGCTTCCGCCAAGGATAAAAGTCTGTTTTAGCCGGATAAGGAGCAAAGACACCTTTCAATCCATACTTTCCCTGCTGTGACTGCACAAACATGTCCGGATAAGCTTCGAGGTCGGACTCCAACAGGGTCAGTTTTACGCTGCTGCAATCCACGGTAACCGGAAGAAAAGCCAGTTTAGGCTGTGCTTTTGACAGAGGAGTGATGTCATATACATTCTGATAAGCCATCGCCATCGGTTTTTTATCATTGGTGGTATAAGGAAGATAAGCCGTATAATCTTCCTTAAAATTAAACTCGGCCTGTTCCTCCTTTATAATGATATCCGAAGATTGTGTGGTATAGAATCGATAGGCGACTCCCTCATTGTATGCACGGAAGATGATTCCGAACCCACCTTTCAGCTTCAAGTCGAGTTCGTTGCCTGTTGCAACGAACTCCTTGAAACGGTAAAAAGGTGATTCTATGTTATCCTTTATCTTTCTCCTTCTTTCCCCTGTGATACGGGGAGTTTTACCTACTATAGTTCCGTTTTCCAGAACCAAACCTATATTAGAGTGTGAGAGAATTGTATCATTTCCATGCATTACTTGGTAGGCCAGTTCGTTTCCGGCGCTGATTTCCACTTTCAATGTTCCATCGGGTGAAGAGAGTACATATTTCTTTTCCTTGGCTGCAAATGAAGCATTTCTAATCAATAAAAGCAAAGATAAAATTGCAAGACAGAGTTTCTTGTTGTTTTTCATAATCTATCGGTTATATACGTTGTTCACTTGCAAAGTAAAATAAAAAAATTACAAGAAAGGGAAGATATAATATAATGTAATGGCAGAATCGTCCAATAAATCTCATTTTATGAATTTGACAGTTAGGCGGTTGTACTATTCTTCCATTCGTTTAGACTATTTTTTTATCCTCTTGGAGGTGTACGATGTAAACAGCTATTAAAATTGCATATTCAACACAATAGTCGCTTTATACTGTACACCATTTCTGGTATATATCAGAGTAGGTTTCAACATATATTTCTGGCCGGCAACACTTACTCCTTTCCGGTGTCCGTATGTCATGGTCAGTCCACTGAATTCTACATAGACCGGTGCCGTATCACCCCAGTTGCCTACGTTGCCATTGGCTTCACACCAAAATCCGTTATTGGCAGTAGAAGTGTAAGCAAAAGTGCCGTCAGTCTGACTGAGTGCGATAACCACTTTGTCCTCGGCAGGTTCTGTACCTACACTGGCCAGTTTACTTTCCAACACGGCAGGCTTCATGACAAACGCCTGTGCCAAATCTTTATTTGTTTTCAGGTCCACCGTTCCTTGTGGATAATCCTCGGAACCGGCATTGCACTTCACATCGAATGTCAATGTAATATCTTTAGGCATAGCCGTCTCGTCAATAGAGAAATTGCCAAGCAAGTCCGTTCCTTCAAACTTTACTTTGTAAGGCCATTGCTCATCGTCAGTCTCATCATCATTCCATGGATGTGACTTATACTGAACGGGAGCGCCCATTACCACTAGGCATAATTTTTCTGTTCCGATCGGTATCGTATAAGAAACCACTCCTGCATTTTCCTTATTCATAGATGCGTATTGTGGAGCTCCATTCACAATAGCCACAAATCCATATCGCCATCCGGCTGCCGTATTGCCACCATTATTGTTGTAAGCGGTAGCCGTACCTGCCACATTGCCGTCGGCATCCAATGTCGTTCCCGGATCCTCTTCTGCCAAAGCACATCCCACAGCCAGTCCGGCAAAATTCGCCTTGACCGTTGTTCCGGCTTCGGGAACGTTCAATGGAATGATATTGAATCCAGTAGTGCCCGGACAGCTGGCATAGCCTACCTGATAATATCCTCCGGCTGCATCATACATTTTCGTTGTATAATTGCAAGCGGTCTCTGTGACATAATTCCGCACCACGTCCATATCATAAGTCACCATACGGGTAGCGTAGCCATAAAGTTCCGTATAAAGTGTTTGCAAGTCATTGTTACAGTACAGACGCTGATAAGTCATGAGCGGATCTTCCGGATAGCGCGACTGTGTCCAGACATTCCCTACCACATCGACTCCATGTTTCTGCGCCCAGTAATATTGCAACCAATAACTGGCATAACGCATCCATTCATGATTGAAATGGCGATGGTAATTGGCTTTCCACACATCTACATGGTAACCGAACAGCTCCGCCGGATAATCTTGGAACGACTGCCATTGCGCACATTGTTCCCAAAAGCCATTTCCACCTTCACCACTCGACCCATAACCGTATCTGAATCCTACTTGCGAAAAGTCCGCCTCTCCGTTCAACATCTTGTCACAACTTACCTGATACTGGAAACTATGTCCTATTTCGTGCGCAATGGTAGAACCTACCGGTTGGCAGGTGCTGGGATTTACCCACAATGCACCGATTGTATTGTCGTAACCGGAACCTGTAGCAAGCCACTCAGTCTGATACAGCAAGTAAATCTCCATCTTATATTTATCCAGAAAAGACTTGTTTTGCCCAGTGTCAGCAAACTTCAAGGTTTCGATATTTGTCCGGTAGAATTGTTCGGCCTTTGCCAATAAATCATCAATGTCTACACGCAATACCTCCGGCACTGACTCTGCTCCCGGATCGTTGCCGAACCCCGGTTCCCAAAACACGAAGAAATGCTCGCTTTGCTTCATGCGCCACCATGACCAGCGCGCATCACTGCGAAGCATATTCATATTACTAAACTCAATAGGTTTGTAATATTTATCAAAATCTTTGATATCAGCCGAATTCAAGGTTAACACAGCATTGGGATTAGCTTCCTGGCGGATATGGACGGTTACTTCGGATTCTCCGCATACTATGACAAGAGTTGCTTCCCGATAGTTTTCGCTATCATTCTTCTGCAACAACATGGGCAATGAAATTTCGCCTGCCTCACCTTCATATCGGGGCAGTTTAATCCAAGTGCAACTGGAATCGGTGGCACGGCTGGTTACATCTTCTACAGTGGCTGTCCAAGGACCGGTAGCGGAGAACTTTACGGAAGCTTCTGTCTCATCCCAAAATAGTGTTTTGCTTTGCTGACTGCTGTCTAGAGATCGGAAGAGCGTCGTGTAGGGAAAGAGTGTAGATCTCGGTGGTCGCCGTATCATTAAAAAAAAAAAAA